>Ga0315282_10004967_pt1 | contig 22871 bp, 25 predicted proteins | sample YL17G07_20_MG_FD_203693 | JGI IMG/M metagenome (GOLD analysis project Ga0315282, IMG submission 203693) | Sediment microbial communities from Yellowstone Lake, YNP, Wyoming, USA - YL17G07_20 | ecosystem: Environmental > Aquatic > Freshwater > Lake > Sediment | place: USA: Wyoming | collected... | reverse complement strand
ACCAAGGGAGTCATAAACTTTGCGAAATGCGCTACGCTATTTTTCCAAAGTCGGGCATTCCATCTCATGCCCCGAAAACTTACACCCGAGAGGTGGCTAAAGTCAACAATTACTTAACAGAGTAAAATTAGCTGGTGGCGCGTTCGAGGTACTTTCCCTCGGCAGTGTCCACACGGATGACTTCGCCTTGGCCGATAAAGGGTGGGACCTGCACGGTGAGGCCGGTTTCGAGCTTGGCCGCTTTCGTGACGTTGGTGGCGGAAGCACCTTTGATTCCAGGCTCAGTCTCGATCACTTTGAGGTCCACGGCAGCCGGAAGTTCGATATCCACCGGCCTTCCCTCGAACAACTGCACCTTGATTACGACATCCGGAACGAGGTAGGACGCCCGGTCCTCGATCACGGACTTGTGCAGGCCGATCTGCTCGTAGTTCTGCGTGTTCATGAAGAAGAATGAGTCGCCGTCGGAATAGAGGTACTGCATTTCGACTTCATCGAGATTGGCTTTTTCGACCGTGTCCTCAGAGCGAAAGCGGTGATCGGCGAGCGCGCCGGTGCGCAGGTTGCGCATGCGGGCTTGAACGAAAGCGCGAAGGTTCCCCGGCGTGCGGTGCTCCGCCTTGTGAATGGAGAAGAGTTCGCCGTTGTGTTTGATGACCATACCTGGCCGCAGATCATTGGCATTCATTAGAGAAATCCCTCGAATGGAATGGGATGGGGCTTAATCCAGGGGGGAAACCAACGGAGTCGGGTCCCACAGCACCCCAAAATGCTATTGTTGCATTTTCCTCCCAGTCCGTCAATCCAACGGTGCACTCTTGTCAAGGCTCTTTAGAAATGTCCAACGGTGCACTCTTGCCCCCCCTGTCATTCTGAGGTCCCCGTTTTTTGGGGGCCGAAGAATCCCGGCAGTTTCTTTGAGCGGCCGGCCTTCGAATGTTCCCCGCGAACTGCGGAGATCCTTCGTCGTCCCGATCAGATCGGGACTCCTCAGGATGACAAGCGGGGGGCGATCGGGACTCCTCAAGATGACATTCCTGGGCGGTGCGCCGTGTTTGTGGAACACTCCTACCACTGAAATTCCACGTGTGTGCGCTGGGCGGAGAACTCCTCGTAGGGCCCCACGCGCAACGTCCGGAGGTGTCAGGTCGTAAAGGATGAGGAAATGGCGGTCGAGGTTGATGCCCTGCGCTAGCACCTCCGCGGTCGAGTAACGGAGCTGGCTGCCCGGCGTTCACCCCTTCCTGGTGTACCGAGAGTTTCCCGCCAAACTGGCTGAACCAACCGCCTTGCAATTCGGTGATGGCGAGCGGAGAGAAAGGCTCTTCCTTGCGCAGCTTTTGGAGCTCGGGTACAACTTCTTTCACGATGTTCCAGCGCGGGTAGAAGTTGCAGGTGTCCATGATCTTGGCCATGTCGGGATCCGAGTTCTCACGCGCCTGCTTGGTTCAACAAGTTATGACCGGCACGCTGATGCCGGCTCCCCTAACCATGTTGGCCAGAGCCCGGATGTACTCGCGCTTGTCGGTGTCGGGCAGGGGAAGGCCGCCGTCGTATTCGTTCTCTACCTGCACCATGATGATGGGGCCGCCCACGGTGATCTGATGCCGCTGGATCACCGGCAAAACCTGGTCGTACCAATGCTGCGAGGTCTTGATGCTCTCCGGGTGGTTGCTACGAAGAGGGAAGCGCATCGCGGCATCCCAGTCGGGAAATCCCCCGCGCTCCCACGCCGCGCAAACATAGGGACCGGGCCGGACGATCATGTAGAAGCCTATGTCGCGGACAAGCTTGATGAAATCCTCGAAGTCCCTGAGGTTGGACTTGGCTTTCTCCGCCTCGTGATAGCTCCAGAAGAAGATTTCATGGGAGCTGCTTGGCTGCGACTTATTACTTCTCAAGCTTATTCGTCGGCAGTCCGGTCTGTCGAACCCCCTCGCCCCCGCCCCCGCCCCTCGCCCCCCAGGGGGCGAGGGATGAGTGGCAGGACACAAGCTTGCTGAGCTGTCTACGATCCGTAAAGCGTTTCCGTGTTCACGGGCAGGCCGAGCAGCTTCAGGTAAGTGAATAGCTGCATCTTGTGATTGAGGAAGTGCCCGAGGAAGTTGAAGGCCATCCGCTCCATCTTGGCCTTCCAGCCCCAGGGGACGGAGACGACTTTGCTGGCGAAGTCCTCCTCGCTCAAGCCATCCAGGACCTGGCGCAGAATTTTCTTGTCCTTTTCGAGCTTGTCCAGAGCTTCCTGGGGACTACAGGAGGGAAGGTTCTCCAGCTTCATGCCCTCCTCCATTTCTTTCATCGAGGGAAACTTGCCGCTGAGCAGCATCTCAAGGTCGCCTCCCAGACCACCGCTCAGGTGGCAAAGCACCTGGCCCGTGCTCATGAACGTCCGCCCCGGCTGCCATGTGAGTTTGTCCGCTGGAACCATGCCGATTAGCTTTTCGGCCGGCCGGTAGTTTTCCATCACAACTTCGTAGAACTCATTCTTGGTCATAGATCCTCCTCTCGGTCTTCTTCGCTCCCTGCCTGTTTTCGTACCCGTGCCTTGTTGCCGCCAATGGCACAGACGCGTTCAGGGTCGGCACGCCTCTCCCGTTCTTTCTTTACGACCGCAGGCCAGTAGATTTTACCGCTCAATTTGTCCCAAGAAGACTACGCTCACAAAAGCGTGGCATCCGAAAACAACGTGCAAGCGCTTCTTCTCTGTCATTCCGAGCGAAGCGAGGAATCTCGCTCTGCCCTTTCGTGATCCCGAACCAGAGCAAGATTCCTCGCTTCGCTCGGAATGACACGATGGGAGTTACTTACGCGTGCATGGCTACCGAGGTGATGGTCAAGCCGTTTTCCTCAACTTCCGCAGCGGCACCTGAATCAAGATATAGGCAATGACGGCAAACGCCACGAGGGAAATCCCTCCGCCCCAGTTGGCCAGGAAGGGCAGCTCATCAAGGCCGGTGATGAGCTTGGTGATGGAAGAGACGCCGGTGAGGAACAGGGCGGCGAGCAGAATGCCGGTGATGGCCTCGCCGGCGATGAAACCGGAAGCCAGGAGGGTTCCGCGCTCGTCGAATTTGGCCTTTTCCTTGGTCGAGAGCTTTCTGCGCGCCGCCCACTGATCGGCGGCCCACTTCAAAACGCCACCGACGAATATCGCCCCGGTAGTTTCGAGGGGCAGGTACATGCCCACCGCGATGAGCATGGGCGAAGGTGCGCCAATCATCACCAGGGCCAGGCCGAAGAAGCATCCCATCAGGAGCAACCCCCAGGCCATTTGCCCACCCACAATCCCCTGAGCGAGCTGGGCCATGAGGCCGGCTTGTGGCGCGGGCAGCAACTTGCCGCCGATGCCGCCCGTCGCAAGGTTCGCTTCGTGCAGAGCGATGATGGGCAGCAAGAGGAAAAAGGAAACCGCGGTGACGCTCAATACCTCGACAACCTCCATCTTCCACGGCGTCCCGCCGAGCAGATATCCAGCTTTAAGATCTTGAATCAGGCTGCCGGAAACACAGCACGCACAGCACACCACGGATGCTACACCCAGCACAGCGGCGACTCCACCCAGGCCCTTTACCCCGATGGCCACCATCATCAACGCGGCGATGACCAGCGCGGCCAGGGTCAGGCCGCTGACGGGCTGGTTCGAGGAGCCCACCAACCCCACCAGGTAACCGCCCACGGCGGCCAGGAAGAAGCCGGTCAGAGTCATCACAATCGCCGCCGTGACGGCCGCGCCCCAACTCTGCGCGAAGTATTTGTAAATAATCGTAATCGGGAGGACGAGGGCGCCAATGGCAAGGATGATCCACTTAATCGGGATGTCGATATCGAGGCGCGTGCGTCGGGCGGCGTGTTCGCCGCCCACCGCGGAAGCGTGAAACGCGCCTCGGATCGAGGTGAGGATGGACTCCCGCATGCTATAGAGTGTGTAAACCGCCCCCACCAGCATCGCCCCCACGGCTACGGGACGAACCACGTTGTACCACACCGTGTAGCTCGCGAGGTCCCAGGGCGCCGTGCCGCCGGTGGTCGCTCCGATGCGGTGTGGCAAGTCGGGATCGATGAACAGAACCAGGGGAATCAGCACCAGCCAGGCGATGACACCCCCCGAAAAATTAATCGCGGATAAGCGCGGCCCGATGATGTATCCAATGCCGATGAGCGCGGGAGAAGCGGAAGGAGTCGAGTAAGCAATTCCGCCGCTGTAGTCCACGCGGCCCAGGAGTTCTTTCTGATATCCGAAATAGCTGACCACCGATTTGGGGAATTTCCAGAAACCGCTCACCGAGTCCCAGAAGACCTGGAAGCCTTTGTCGTCCTTGAGTAACTGGAGAAAGGCGCCCAAGCCCATGGCGCCGAAAATGTATTTCGGAGCGTCCGTGGCCCCCTGCTGGCCGGCCTTCACGATCTCGGCGCTGGCCGTGCTTTCAGGAAAAGGCAAGTCAGGTGAATCCACACAGAGTGGGCGGCGCAAAATGATAATGAAAAACACTCCCAGTAATCCGCCCGCGAAGAGAATAAACGTGCCGGTCCAGAAATGACTGCGCAAGTCAGTCCAGAGCCGCCGCCCGCCCACGTTGACCATCATAAAGGCCGGGATGGTGAAGATTGCCCCGGCCACTAGGGCTTCACCCACCGAGGCGGCGGTGCGCGCCAGGTTCTGCTCCAGTACCCCGCCGCGAAAGAAGGGCAAACGAAACAGCGCGATGGCAATCACCGCCGCCGGAATCGTGGCGGCCACCGTCTGGCCGGCCTTCATGCCCAGGTAGGCGTTTGCCGCGCCGAAAATGGCGGCCATGAGGATGCCGGCCAAGACCGCTTTGAGGGTGAACTCAGGATCTTTCGAGTCGTGGGGAACGAAGGGTTTGAATTCGGGCATGGGCGCGCTCCGCTTCGTCGTAGCGCCGACCTTTAGGTCGGCATGGATGGTGCTGACCCCGCGAGGCGGGGTCAGCGCTAAGACTGGTGAGTCAGTAGCTGGGCACTATAACACGTTGTGATTCACCTAGCGTAGAGCGTCTAACGCTTCTTTCATTTGACGAACCCGGCGCCCCCCAGAGCCAAGTTCTGCCCCGGGCGGATTTCTAATGCCAGGAGACGGCAAATTCCAAGCTGGTGTAGCCCTCACTCGTATTCGCCCAGCCGCCCGCGCCTTGCGACTCGCAAATACCGCTTCGACGGTGCACAAAAGGCAGTTTTTTGGACGTTTTTGGGGTTCGTTTTGCCTTTTTTGCACTCAATAAGCAGTTCGTTTTGAGCACTCTAAAAATGCTAACTCCTGTGTTTGCCACAGATGGCTGAGTTCGTTCCCTCTATTTTAGTATCTTTTTTCCATTTCCCCGCTTTTTCCCCCTTGCCGGGTCCCTTTCGCCTTCCTCACCGCAGCCGCTTCCCACCGCTCTTTTGTGACAACCAAAATAGGCTACTATGAATCGGTTCTCGTGTCAAGGGAAAAGTGCAGGAGACAAAAAGACAGGCACCACGCAACGGGGATCGAGGTGAGACGATGCGGTGCACTGACGGACTTGCGCTTATATGCAATTGAACCCATACTGCAAAACATGAAAATAGGGAGGCGCGGTCAAGTCACCATACCCAAGGATCTTTGGGAGCGGTTTGGCTTGAAGCCTGAAACAGAAGTGGAATTCCAGGTGGTCAACAACTCCATCATCCTCCGCAAGAAACCGGGGAGACTGAACCTGACCCAGTGGAAGGGCCGATGTAGGAAGAGCTTTGAGGAGTTGGGCTACACTCGAGTGGACGAATTTATCGAGGACGTGCGGGGACGATGATCACCGCCATTCGTCGGTGGGCAGCGCCTTGGTCAGCCGATAAGTCCGTAAAGCCACCGCAGTATGAACAAAGCTGTGCAGCCAAATATCGGCCCTTTGGGGATGAAAAAGCTGGCCACATGTCATTCTGAGGCCCCCGTTCTTTGGGGGCCGAAGAATCCCCGCAGTTTGTTTGAACGGACAACCAGTGAATGTGCCCTGCGAACTGCGGAGATCCTTCGTGGTCCCAAAGAGCAGGACTCCTCAGGATGACATGCCTTGGGTGTGCGCCGTGCCTGCCCTTCCTCACTCCCCCAACAGCTCCAAATACCTTCCTACCGCCTCAATCCCGCGGTAAAAATTCGGCAGGTGAAACTTCTCATTAGGCGCGTGCAGGTTGTCGTCCGGCAAACCGAAGCCCATCATCACGCTGGGGATTTTGAGATTTCTCTGGAAAACACCCACAATGGGGATGGAGCCGCCGGAGCGCATGTAGACCGTCCGGTTCTTGAAGACCTGCTCCATAGCCTCGGCGGCGGCGGTGATCCAACGGCTCTCCGTGCTCACCACGGAAGCAGGCGCCGAGCTGATCAGCCGCACTGAAGTCTTGATGCCCTTGGGCGTAATCTTTTTCACATAGGCAGCGTATTGCCGAAACACTTCTTTGGGGTCCATGTCAGGGACCAGCCGCATGCTGATTTTAGCCACACCCACGGCGGGAATAACCGTCTTGGCGCCTTCGCCCGTGAAGCCGCCGCGAAAGCCGTGGACCTCGAATGTGGGTCTGGCCCAAACGCGCTCCAGCACCGAGTAGCCCTTCTCCCCCACCAGGGCGCTCGAGCCGACTTCCTTGCGCAGATATTCCTTTTCGTTAAAGGGCAAACGCTTCCAGGCCGCCAATTCCTTGGCGCTCGGCTTTTTCACTCGCGCATAAAAACCCGGAATTCGGATTTTTCCATCCGGCCCCTTGAGTTTGTCAACCATTTCCGCCAGGGCCTGGAAGGGATTGGGCGCCGCTCCCCCGTACACTCCGGAATGCAGGTCGTGGCTGGCGCCGCGCGCCTCGAGTTCGGTGTAAACCAGGCCGCGCAGGCCGGTGGTGATGGTAGGCAACTCCGGCGCAAACATTTCCGTGTCACACACGAGCGCCGCGTCCGCCTTCAGCCGGTCCGGATGGGCAGCCACGTATTCCTCGATGTGCTCGCCACCCACTTCCTCTTCGCCCTCGAGCAGGAACTTGAGGTTGACCGGAAGCTTGCCTTCCGTCTTCAGGAATCCCTCCACCGCTTTGACGAGAAGATAAGTCTGCCCCTTGTCATCCACGGCGCCGCGGGCATAGAGGTTGTCATTGCGGATGGCGGGTTCGAAGGGCGGTGACACCCATTCCTTGAGGGGATCGGGTGGCTGCACGTCGTAGTGCCCGTAAAGCAGCAGCGTCGGCTTGCCGGGGGCCTGCAACCATTCCGCATAAAGAAGCGGATGCTGGCTCTCCTTGCCTTCGATGATTTCGACGTTCTTCATCCCCATCTCCCGAAGCTCGTTGGCCAGAAACTCGACCGCCCGCCGCATGTCCGGCTTGTGCTCGGGCAGCGTGCTGACGCTGGGGATCTTCAACAGGCTTTTCAGCCCTTGCAGAAAACGCTCATGATTCTCGCGATAATATTCAAATATAGTGGTTGCCAAGGTTCATACCCCCATCTCGAGATGCTAGATCATTCGCTCAAGGAGTCGAGAAGCCGAGGAGTCGAGAAGCTGAAATGCCGAAAAGTGCCCCTGCTAATTGTTAGCCACTCTTGAACCTGCCGACATCTCGACTCTTGAACGCTCAAACTCCTTCTCAACTCCTCGACTCTTTACGTGTGCTGCCCATAGCGCTTGCGGACCACAATCGCATAATGAATGCCGGAGGCAACGGTCAGGGCGGCCGCAAGGTAGACGCAAATTCGAACCAAGCTCCCCGGCACAAGGGGCACATGCGCCTGGAAACTCACTGCGGCAAACACGGTCAAGACCTGGGCGACCGTGGATGCTTTTCCCAAGATGCTCGGCCGAAAAGGCCGATAGCCAGCCACCAGGCTGATGAGCAGCGCCGTAATGATAATGGCGACATCGCGGCTGATCACCAAAATTGTCAACCACCAGGGCAGCGCATCCCGAAAGGCCAGGGTCAGGTAAGCGGTGGTCATCAGAAGCTTGTCGGCGATCGGGTCGAGGGCCACGCCCAGCGGAGTCTCCTGCTTCAGCAGGCGCGCCACCGTTCCGTCGACTACGTCCGAGAGTGCAGCGGCGGCAAGTACGGCCAGGGCGCCGCGGTATCTTTGATCTACGACCAGTATGGCGAAGAACGGAATGAAGGCCAGCCGCAGGATGGTGATTTGGTTAGCGGGGGTCAAAATACGGGAAGTCATGGTTTCCAGATTATAGGGTGGTGCAGTCATACCCGCGAAAGCGGGAATCCCGTCTGCCTGTAACCTGCTTCCGAAAGCCTGGGGATTTCAGAAGCTACGCTCGGTTCGCCGCCAGGCCCCGCCCTTGGTCTCTAACCGTTGACTGTCGCCTGTTGACTGTCAGCTTCCTTGTCAGCCTTGTGGCGGCTCGATCCCGAGGTATTCCTGGATGCTCAAACCAACCAGGTTGCGGAATCGTTCAGACAGCGAGGGAATCGAGCCGGAAGATTCATCCAGCTCGACACGCTCCACACGGTGCATGGGATAGAAGACCTGGGTCATCCCCACCGTGCATTCCTCCCGGCCCACGATCTGGCGGACGAAATCATCGAAGGAATTCAGCTCGACGCCGCGCACCGTCACGCCTTTGGTGTCGAGTTGGAGCAGTTGGCCCCAGATTTTCTCCTTGGGGGTTCCCAGGGTTACGATCACAATATGATTGAGTTCCATACCGTACCTTGGCGTCCTTTGAAGCATGAACAGCGGTCTGGCGCCGTTGTGGCGTCTTGCACGGTCCTCCGCCGAGCGCCGTCAACCTAACGTGAAGAATACGCCGCTCGAAATGATAAAGCTAGCCAAACATTTTTGAAATTGCTAACCCAGCTTATAGAACACCCTCATGTTTCCTATTCGCGGATAAAGCATGTAGCGCTTGATTTCAAGGATCTGTTTGATGTGTCCCAGGTCATGGAAGGCCCATTCGGTCACCAGTTCTTCGACCGAGAGCACTCCGACTTTCTCATGCGTTCCTCCGCGCTTAAATTGGGCGGGCTTGAGTCTTTTGAGCCACTTCACATTCGCTTGGCGCTGCCGGGCAAAGCTGGCGAGGCTTTTCACGGGATTCTTCCGGTTGTACTTCATCTCCACCGCGCGTTTCTCTGGATCCAAGGAAGGGAGGAGTGGATTCTCCTCCTCAACCATCGCCGCCACGCGCCCCCGCATGCCAATCTCTTCGAGGTCAGCCAGGTGAGCAAGCACTTCCTGGACCGACCACTTGCTCGCCGCAGGACGCGTCTTCATTTCCTGCAAAGACATGGAGGCGATTTCTCGCTTCAGCTTATCCGGCGTGGAAGCAAGAATGGCGATCACATCCTTTAGCATATCCACCTCCTGCCATTGCCGATTTTCGATTGGCGATTGCCGATTGCGGAGACGGAAAATCGAAGTTCGAGACCCGAAAGTCGGCTGCACCAGGTTGCCGCAGCGTCTCCCTTCGCCTGTCATGCTGAGCGCAGCGAAGCATCTCGGCAGTGGCTTTTGACGTTCAGGCAGTCTCCCACGACCTGCACAGGTGCTTCGCTGCGCTCAGCATGGCAGGGACCAAGCGGTATCAGCAATTGACAATCGCCAATCAACAATCGGCATTCAGCCGACTTCCCGGAGCTTTTCTCGCAGCTTCAAGGCTTGTTGAAATTCCCGCTCCAACTCGAGGTCACTCAAGTGCCGCTTCATAAACTCGAGCTTTCCAACCAGGGCTTCAAGCGCTTGCTGGATATTCTCGAGGTTGGTGAGGCAAATGTCACGCCAAACCGAGTATGGGCTTTCCGCCAGCCGCGTCACGTCCCGGAAGCCGGTAGCAGCAAGCTCCACCGGCAATCGGGCTTCGAGGCTCTCCTCGGCAATCAGGCTGGCCAGGGCGGAGGAAAGAAGCTGAGGAAGGTGGCTGAGGAAGGCCAGGGCGCGGTCGTGATGGGCGGGATCCATGATATGGGGGCGCGCGCCAAGAGCCGTGACCAGCGAGACGAAAGCCTTGACGCGAGGATCCTCGAGATGCCCCTGATCTAGCGGGGTCAAAACGTAACGAGCATTGGTGAAGAGCGCGGCGTCGGCATTCTCCACGCCCGCCCGTTCCTTCCCGGCCAGGGGATGCCCTCCCAGGAACAATGGAGCATCGCCCAGACTTTCCCGCGCGCGCTCGCAAATGAGCCGTTTGGTGCTGCCCACATCAGTCACCAAAGCTTTCTCTGCGGCCACGTCCTTTAGCTGCGGAATACAATCCAGGATGGCGCCCACCGGCGCGGCCAGGATAATCAGGTCGGCCTGCCGGACGGCCTTGCCGAGGTTGTCCGTCCCTTCGTCCACGGCCTTCACCGCCAGCGCGCGCGCAATGGTCGAGGGGCGCCCGAAACCGATGCGGTGGGCTGCCAAGTTGTACTTCTTCAGCGCCAGTCCCCAGGACCCGCCAATCAGGCCTAGGCCCACAATCGCCACATTTTCAAACATCGTATCCATAGGAAGAGCGGTGCTGGGGACTGGGGGCTGGGGAAGAAATAAAGCTGTCAGCAATCAGCTTTCGGCTATCAGCTAGAAGATCTTGCTGGCTGATGGCTGATAGCTAGTGGCCCCAGTCCCCAGCCCCTCGTCCCTAGATCGTGCGGCCCACCGCCGGAGCAATCATGCGCAATTCCTTCATCAACTGCTCAAACTGGGTGGGATAAAGCGACTGGGCGCCGTCGCTCAAAGCGCTCTCCGGATCGTTGTGGACTTCGATCAACAACCCATCCGCGCCCGCGGCCAAAGCCGCGCGCGCCATGGACGACACCTTGTCGCGCCGCCCGGTGCCGTGCGAGGGATCGACAATAATCGGCAGATGCGAAAGTTTCTTGATGACCGGGATAGCGGAGATGTCCAGTGTATTTCGCGTGTAGCTCTCGAAGGTGCGGATGCCCCGCTCGCAAAGAATGACGTTGTAATTGCCTCCCATCATGATGTATTCGGCAGAAAGCAGAAGCTCTTCCAGGGTGGCGGAAATGCCGCGTTTCAGCAACACAGGCTTGGCAACTTTCCCTACCTCCCTCAGCAGGTTATAGTTCTGCATGTTGCGCGCGCCCACCTGAAGCAGGTCGACAAAGTCCATCATCAAAGGGATTTGGGTATGGTCCATTACCTCCGAAACGACCAGCAAGTCGTGGGCATCGGCGGCGGCCCGCATCAGTTCCAGCCCTTTCTTCCCCAATCCCTGGAAACTGTAAGGTGAGGTGCGCGGCTTGAACGCGCCGCCCCGGAGCACGCGGACCCCTTGCTTGGCCACCCAGGCGGCGATGCTCTCCATCTGTTCGGCGCTCTCCACGCTGCACGGGCCGGCCATCATCACTACTTGCTCGCCCCCCACAGCCACGCCTTTCCCCAGTTGGATCACCGAACCTTCGGGACGGAAATGGCGGCTGGCCAGTTTGTAAGGCGCGGAGATGCGCACCACCTCCGCCACGCCCTCCAGGAGCTCGATGTCGCGCGTGTCAAAATCAACGATTGCCCCGACCGCGCCCAGAACCGTTTGACGCGCTCCGGTGGAGCGATGAATATCAAACCCCTTCTCCATTAGCTTATTGATGGCGCCCTGGATTTGCTCTTCCGTCGCGCCCTCTTGCATTACCACCACCATAGTCCGTCACTCCTTCTCCACGGAACCTCCGCTGTCCATGGCATGGCGCTCCAGGGAGCGGGCTTCGTCAATGATGCGCTCGAAGAGGCGGCGGATGGCAGCGTCATCCAGCGGTCCGCGATTCGATTTCACGACGTTGCGCAGAATCTCCATCTCGCGCTCCGGATGCCAGGCCGATAGCTGCGCCTTTTTCTTGATGTGGCCTATCTCCACCGCGCAGCGCGAGCGCTCATTCAACAGCTTCACGAGCTGTTGGTCGATCTCGTCAATTCGCTTGCGCCAGCCCTCGAGGTCGTTCATGCAGGCTTTTCCCCCGTTCCTTCTTTAAGCCAGCGGACGAACCGCTCAATCGCCCCCGCCCCTTCTCCGGCGTACCGCGCTTCGATGGCGTGTACAACCGCGCTGCCTACGACCGCCGCATCCGCAACCGACTGCACCGCACGCACCTGGAGAGGATTGGAAATGCCGAAACCCACCGCCAAGGGCAGCCTGGTGTGCTGCCGAGCCCGCTCCACCAGCGGCTGGACACTGGCGGAAATCTCACTACGTTCGCCCGTGACGCCGGTGCGGGAAACCAAATAAAGGAAGCCCGTGGAAAGCTTCGAAGCCCGCTCCAGCCGGGCGTCGGTCGAAGTGGGTGAGGCGAGGAAGACCGAGTCGAGGTTTTGTGCGCGCAGGACGCTCACGTACGGCGAGGCCTCTTCCGGGCTCAGGTCCACCGCCAGTGCCCCGTCTACACCAGCCTGTGCAGCATCCCGGGCAAATTTCTCCAGCCCGTACTGCAAGATAGGATTGTAGTAGCTGAAGAGAATTATGGGCGCGCGCACGGATTCACGCCAGCCGGGAAAGCGCTCCAGGATGCGCCGCAGGGTCGTCCCGGCGCGAAGGGCGCGCTCGGAAGCCCGCTGGATCACCGGCCCATCGGCGAGCGGGTCTGAAAACGGAACCCCCAACTCAATCACGTCCACCCCTGCGCGGTCCAAGGCGCTGAGCAGCTCACCGGTGGCCTCGAGCGAAGGGTCGCCCGCGGTGAGGTACACCACCAGGCCTTTCGCCTGCCGCTCGCGCAGGTCGCGAAAGCGCGTCTCGATGCGGGTTGTCGAGGTTGTAGGCATAGACGCTAGGCGAGGGTCTTGGCTCTTTCTGAAAACGCAAACTGCTGCAGATGACTCAGATTCTTCTCAGAGAGGTTCAGCCCATACTCGGGCTTACTCTTGAGCCCCCGATAGCCATGGTATACGAACAGGGCATTGGGCTCCTTCCACCTCGTCGTGGGAATCAAATAGAGGTTGGGCCCGTCGCCGTCTCTAAAGAGCACCAACGCGATATAGGAGTGTTCTCCTATTTGCAGCTTATCTTTCCCCTTGCGCCAAAACTGGTAATTGAAACCGCGCCCGGACTTCAGTGGGCTAGAAGACTTCACTTGCACGTCGTAGTGCGGCCCCTGCGCCTTTTGGATAACAAAGTCGATGCCCCTGTCATCGACATCCGATGAGAAGACCGAGAATCCCAACTTGGTGAATTCCACCATGGTCAGATACTCTGCGCAGCGGCCCAATTGCAGCTTGCTCAGAGAGCTCCACTTGAATGGCTCCATCGTGCCCTCCTTGCATCTAGCCTACGTCCTTGCCGAGCGGGACGAGTAAACCTGCTGCATTCACAAAAGTTGGAGAAACGACTCCACGTCGAGCCGCGCCTGCTTGAGAATGTGAGCCAGTGTTGAACGCTTGATCGGGCGATGCGCCGGTACAGTAACCTTTAACACTTCATCTTGCACTGTCTTTTGTAGCCGCAAGTGACTTCCCGGCTGGCGCACGACGCTCCAGCCGTCTCGTTCCAAGGCTCGCACCACACGGTCGTAAGGGAAGCTGGGAACTTTGCTCACAACTCGATCTCTTCGACGAGAGCGTGCTGTGATGGAACCAAGTCGACGTCGGTCGGCTCGAGATAAAGCGCTATAGCTTCAGAAATGTTTGCCAGGGCTTCCCGCACGTTCTCGCCTTCGCTGATGCATCCTGGCAAAGACGGAACGTAGACGGTGTAACCACCCTCTTCACTCGGCTCGAGCACAACCTTGATCTTCATGATTTGGCGTACCTCGCTTTCCAGTGTAGCACGCTAGCAGGGCAGGAGATTACAGGATTCCCCGCGACTGAAAGATTCCCAGATCTTTGTCCCCGCGGCCCGAAAGGTTCACCACCACAATTGCCTCCCGGCGCATTCTGGGGGCGCGCTTGATGACCTCCGCTATGGCATGAGCCGATTCCAGCGCCGGAATTATGCCTTCCTTCTGGGAAAGAAGTCGTGCGGCTTCGAGCGCTTCCTCATCACGCACGTGCGTGTACTCGACGCGTCCCTGGCGGTAGAGCGCGGCGTGTTCCGGGCCAACGGCAGCGTAATCAAGCCCCGCCGAGACTGAGTGCGTTCCGGCAATCAAGCCGTCCGGGCTTTGCAGCACGTAGGTGTAAGCGCCATGGAGCACGCCGGGGCTTCCGCCGGAAAAACGCGCCGCGTGGTCGCCCAGTTTCGGCCCCCGTCCTCCGGCTTCCACCCCCACCATCCTCACCTCGTGGTCCGGAATGAAGTCGTAGAACAAGCCGATCGAGTTGCTCCCTCCGCCCACGCAGGCGACAAGCGAGTCCGGCAGTCTGCCGGTTTGCAGCACCACCTGGCGCCGAGCCTCCTGCCCGATCACGCGCTGAAACTCGCGCACCATAAGCGGGTAAGGATGCGGCCCCAGCACCGAGCCCAGCAGGTAATGGGTGTTTTGGACGTTGGTCACCCAGTCGCGCATGGCTTCGTTGATGGCATCTTTAAGCGTCTTGCTGCCCGAGGAAACGCCCACCACACTTGCCCCCAGCAGGCGCATGCGGAAGACATTCGGGGCTTGCCGAGTCATGTCCTCTTCGCCCATATAGACAATGCACTCGAGACCCAACAGCGCCGCCACGGTGGCGGTGGCTACGCCGTGCTGACCTGCTCCGGTCTCCGCCACCAGCCGGGTCTTGCCCATGCGTTGCGCCAGCAATCCCTGTCCCAGGCAGTTGTTGATTTTATGCGCCCCGGTGTGCAGCAGATCTTCGCGCTTCAAATAAATCTGCGCCCCGCCCAGGTACTCCGTCAATCTCCGAGCGTGGAAAAGCGGCGTGGGCCGACCGGCAAAATCCTTCAAAAGGCGCTCCAACTCTCTTCTGAAGCTCGGATCGGTGCGCGCCGTCTCGAAGGCTTCTTCCAGTTGCTCGACCGGATGCATCAAGGTCTCTGGCACATAGCGTCCGCCGAATTCCCCATAGCGGCCTTGCGCATCAGGCCATGAGTCGTGCTGCCGTTGGTCCAATTCCATCGTTTTCGAACCTCGCCTCACCATTCTGAAGGTAGTCTACCAGCCCGGCCAACTCTTTGCCGTGGCAGGAAGGCGGCAGCTCCGCTGCCGCATTCCATGGCGCCTGCCGCGCTCCTGTCACTTGCGGGCGAAGCCCGCCTTGGACTGCGGTAGCGCCAACCTTTAGGTCAGCATAGTGAATGCCGACCTAAAGGTCGGCGCTACACCTTCCCAGCCGTGGGTTCTACCCACGGCGACTCACAGTGCCTCCCTCACGGGGAGCATTGCTTGTCCGCCTCCGCCACTGCGGCAAAGAAAGCCCGCAGTTTGGCGGGGTCCTTGATTCCAGGCGCCGACTCGACGCCACTGGCGACGTCTACGGCGAATGGCCGCACTTCACGCACAGCTCGGGCGACATTCGCAGGCGTCAGCCCGCCGGCCAGGATGATCGGCCCATATTGCTTTGCTTCCCGCGCGGCGTTCCAGTCGAACGTTTTTCCCGTGCCGCCCGGCCGGTTTGGATCGAAGGCATCGAGCAGGTAAGCGTGGGACTCGATCTTGCCGAGCTCCTCCGGCTTGAAACCTTCCCGAACCGCCACCGCAACCACCAGGGTAAATGCAGACAGCAATTCGTGCAAGACCGGGAATCTGGGGCCGTGCACCTGGACGGCTGTTGCGCCTGCCTCTCTCGCCAGTGAAATCACATGGCCGGCGTCGGTTTCATTCGCAAAAACGCCCACAGCGGTCACGAAAGGGGGCAATCGCCGCACGATCGCTCGCGCCGCCGCCGGCTCGATATACCTGGGGGAAAGCGGATAAAAATTGAATCCGAGGGCCGCGGCTCCCAGATCCACCGCCTGTTGCGCATCCTCGAGTCGCGTGACTCCGCAGATTTTGATGCGCGTCGCCATGCTTCACATCCTCAACCGCTCCTCAGGACGACCCGCTTGGCCCCTGTCATTCTGAGTCCGTCGGCTGACGGACGAAGAATCCCCCTCGTTTGTTCGCATGGCCACCCAGCGAACGCTCCATGCGAACTGCGGAGATCCTTCGTCGTCCCAAAGAGCGGGACTCCTCAGGATGACAAGATTGGGGCAGAGCGGGACCCCTCAGGATGACAAGCCTGGCGCGGAGCGCGCCGGCAAGCTTTCCAGCATTTCCCGCAACCCCGCCCCAGGATCAGGCGCCGTCATGAATCTCTCTCCGATGAGCACCGCGTGGTAACCGGCTTCAGCAAGGCGGCGCAAATCCTCGACAGTCTTGATTCCGCTCTCGCTCACAGCGATGCACTCCGGGGGAATTGCGGGACGCAAGCGAAGCGAAATCTCCAGGTCCACTTCGAGCGTTTTGAGGTCTCGGTTGTTAACGCCGATGATTCTCGCCCCCACCCGGAGAGCCCGCTCGAGTTCCGATTCATCATGCACCTCTACCAAGAGGGCCATACGCAGGCCGAGGCAAAGCTCCAGGAACCTTCGCAGGTCTTCATCGGAAAGCGCCGCCACAATGAGCAGCAGCGCATCCGCCCCCGCCGCCACCGATTCGTAGATCTGGTAATCATCGAGAATGAAGTCCTTTCGCAAAACCGGCAAGCGGACGGCGGCGCGAACGGCTTTCAGGTCGTCCAGGGAGCCGAGGAAGTGGCGCTCTTCGGTCAAGACAGAAAGCGCCGCAGCGCCTGCGGCCTCGTAGCTTTGAGCGATCTCTTCACACCCGTACTGCTGCCGGAGTATTCCCCGCGAAGGTGAGGCGCGCTTCAACTCCGCGATGACCCGCACAGGCCCAGCAGAGAGAGCGGCGGCAAAATCGCGCCTTTCCGACCTTGCTTGGGCGGCGTGCTCGAGGGATTCGAGCGGCGTACGCGCTTGCGCTTCGCCGATCTGTCGCCGGCGCGCGGCGAGGATGGCGCCCAGGCAGGTTCCCGATAGATCCACCACGTGTTAGCTCTCAGCTTTCAGCTTTCAGTTCTCAGCCGTCAGCTCTCACCTTTCGTCTTGCTTCTTGCTCCTGATTCCTTGACCTAATTTTGATGCACTTTGATTACGGAGTCCCCATCGAAGGTAACAAAGAGCACGTGAGGGGGCAACCCGTAGATCCAATCCTCTTGTTCGACGCCATCGCGCACTTCGCGCACCCTGCGGTCCGGCGGACCCTTCGATGAAAGCACGGCGTCGCGATCCATGCCGACGATTACTTGGTGATTCTTGATGGCTTCCTTGATCTTGGGAGGCACGTTCGGCAAATAGAGGGTGGTCGGCGAGTGGTGGCTGAAATCGAGCACGCTTCCCAAAACCTGCTTTACCTGATCCACGCTCAGGTTGGGAAGCTTGCCCGGAAAAGTCACGGTGACCGAGGAGCCATAAGCCAGCACCGAGGGTTGCTGGGCAATGGGAGCGATCGCCGCTCCCATGTCAACCTCGATGCGCTGGTACCATTTGCGCCCGCCTCTCCCGCCGCCGTTAAGCTCCAAAATAATCTCGTTGGACTTGAAGATAATCTTGGTGATTTCCACCGGCATGCCGGGCTTGATAGCCATGCCGTGGGCGCTGAGTTCGGAATCCGCAGTGGCTTTGTCCAAATTGCCTTTGGAATCCACGCGCACACCCTTCTTACCTCGCGGTAGGGGCACTTTGGTTACGGCAATTTCCCGCACCAGCCCCCGGATAAGCCGGATGTGGGTGTCAACTTGGGACCTATCCTTGGCGAAAACGGAAAGCGGGAGTACCAACGTCAGACAGAGCCCCGCCAGGCGGCGAAAACAAAATCCCGCCCCGCCTGCGTCCGTTACCCAGGAGCACAAGCCGCGCATCTAAGCAGGTCTCTCCTTCTCAGGACCAGGCCCCGGCACAATGTGAACTGCCTCGCTGGGGGCAGCATCCCGGGAGGGGCCGAAGACCAACTGCTTCATTGTCTCACTTATTCTGATGCGGGGTGACAAAAAGAGGTAGATCGCTGCGCCCATTATGGCAATTGTCGCCAATAGACCCCCCTCCGGCCCGTATGCAGCGCCGGTCAACCAAGCGGCATCGTGAACCCGGACAGTGAGCAGGGAATGCGAAAACGTGTAGCCGCTCACCGGAAATCCAAAGACGAAACCCTGTAAGTAGTTCCAGGTGAAGTGGATTCCCACTGGCATCCACAGCGCACGGGTACGAAGATAGGCGATGGAGAGCGGAATGCCTACCAGCACGGTATTGGCGGTCGAAAACCAGGTGTGATGAGAGTTACCGAGATGCGCCAATCCAAAGATAGCCGAGCTCAAGCCGACGGCGCCGAGCGGTCCCAGTGACTCCACAAGCTTCTGGAATGGATACCCACGAAAAACCAGTTCCTCGTTCGTGGCGCTGATCAACAAAAGCAAGAACAAACCACTCCCGTAAGCAAGCTCGACCCTTGCCGGAAGCGGGTTGCGGGCAAAGCGAGCCAAACCCGACAGCGCTTCGGCACCCCCCACCGAAACCATCATGATCCCGCCGATGCCCAGACCCACGCACAGTTCTTTCACCCAGTAAGGATGAAAGGCCAGGCCGACCACGCCGAGGGGCTTCTGCTCGAAGACCCGCGTCATAATCGTGAAAAATCCCAGTAGGGCCAAGAGTTCGAAAAGAAAGAGGGATCCGTACCACGCGCCGGCTCCTGGGATAAGGCGCCAGACCTCTCCGGCCAGTAGATAGGCAACCACATAAGCGAGCAAGACCAGGACGACGGATAAGAAGAACCGCCAAACGGGCCGGAGGTTTCCATCCAGGAGAAATAAATCTTCCCACGTCATGGCAGACCTTCCTCCGGCTTTTCCTGCGCTCGCTCCGGCTGGTCTGCCCAGACTTCCAGGCCGGTGCGTGAGAAAACGAAGTTGATAATTTTCCCGCCCATCTGAGTCAAAGCCTCCTCGACGGCGAGCTTGGTTCCGGGCTCGACCATGAAGACCACGCAGCCCCCGCCGCCTGCCCCGCAAACCTTGGCGGCTACCGTTCCTTGTTTCTGCGTTTGTTCGATCATGCTATCGATCGTGGGTGTGGAAATACCTTTGAAATTCTGTTTGCGGTTTTCCCACTCCAAAGCCAGCAACTCCGCCACATCTTTCCAGTCTCCCGTCAAAAGGGCTTCTCGCATCTGGCTGGCAATGGTCGTAATCTTGTCGAAATTGCGGCGTACCTGCTCCTCGCCGTCAATGTGCGACTTCATGACTTCCCAGTTGTTGATGGCGGAATCCCGGGGCTGGCCGGTGTAGCAAAGGACAAAGCGTTTCTCGAGGTCGGAAACAAAAACCGGAAGCTTTTCGCGTTTCACGCCGTCGGCCCCCAAGTGGACGACATTCGCCCCGCCGTAAAGCGCCGGAAAATAGTCCTGCCAGCCGGTGGGAACGCGGATCGCAATGGCCTCGACATTCTTCGCGATTTCGAGGATTTGGGTGCGCGTGACGCGCTTGCCGGTGACGCGCGCCAGACCTCCGCAAAGGGCGATGTTAAGGGCCGAGGATCCCCCCAGGCCGGCGCCGGCTGGAACCTGCGAGCTGGTCTCGATGCTTAACCCGCGGTGCGGCTCGAAGAAGATTACCAGTTCTCGCACTAAAGGTAGCCGGGACTTGCCCCGCGCCAGATCGGAAAGGTCTTCAAAGGTTTCCCGGATCTCCTGGTCCTTGGACACCAGAACGATTTGCCGGTCCGGCCGCGTCTCAATCACGCAGGAGGCATAACAGCGGATGGCGAGGTTAACCGTCTGGGCCCCCGGATGAAAAAGGTAGAGCGGCCAGATGTCCACGGTGCCGCCCGCCAAGTCCACTCTTGCCGGCGCTCGCGCTTCTACTCGCATAGGAACCTTCCTGGTAGTCAGTTGTCAGTTGTCAGTCGTCAGTGGTCAGTTGTCTACAGTCACTAGAGCTGTCATTCCGAGCAGGGCGAGGAATCTCGTCCTGGTCTGCGGGGAAACGAGTCAGAGCGAGATTCCTCGCTCCGCTCGGAATGACAGCCTCTGTCCTGACTCCTGACTCCCGTATTCTGCTTTGTACTTATTGCTGTGTTACTTGCATATTCTCATCAATCAACAGCGTGGGCCAGCCTTGCAAGGCGGGGCCGGAGGGCGCCGCGGTGACCCTGAAGTGCTGGCCGCCATCAACCTCGGCGGTGTAATTGTAGCCCCGACGGTTGGCCCCGGAGAAGCTGATCGCTCCGTCCTGCTGGAGCTGCTCGAGGCTGGCGTACGACCCGTGGCTGGCCAAGTAGAGGCGCTCCGCCTGCCCGATCGCCAATAAATCGGCTTTCACGCCCGCCACGTCGATCACTTGCTTGGGCGGAGCTCCGCTAGTCGGACCCTGCTTAAACTGCGTCCTGATCACCAGCCAGACAACGGCCAACACAATGACTAAACCCAAAACACTTGCCACTGCCCTCATGCCGACCTCCCCGCATCACAACACGCGGGTTGGCGCGTTGCGCCCCCTCAACATTTGACCTTCACCTTTTGCTGCGCCATCCCGATTCGGGCAAGTCCTCCCTTCCACCCACGGAAGAACCCACGCGCACAACTCCGCGCCGCACTATTCTGGCTTGAACCGGAGCGTGATGCAACATGTCCTTTTTGCAGGCATCCCTGAACGCAAGAAGCTTCCGTGCCGCTGACCCACAGGTAGCGCTGACCTTTAGGTCAGCACGACAGGGAGGCAAGAGCATGCCGACCTAAAGGTCGGCGCTACAAAGACGATCAGCATTTGATTCGGCAACCGTAACGGCTTGGCGGGCGTCTTACAAAGCAGGGCTATGGATGACAAATCCAGGAGGAGGTTGTGATTCGCATGGGAAAGTTATTTACCTTGCTTTGCGCCACTGCCATCGCATGGGCTTTGAGCGTGCCCGGCTTTGCTGCGCCAGCCAGCGCGGCAAGCTCAAGTTCAACATCTAAGAAGCATCACCAGGCGCACCATCACCACAAGAAGCACACTGCATCGAAGAGCGCCTCGAGCCGCCACTAGAGGGCCACCCGGAAATCCTCAACTCGGAACAATTTCGTCCGCTGTCTGCTCGCCTCTCGGCAGGCCAAATCGCTTTACTGCTTGGGTGAGCTGAAGTCCACCTTGGGAGCTTCGCGCGCGGCGCCTGAAGCCGCGAAGTAATCGTTGTTTCTCTGGAAGTCTGCCCAGCGGGCAAAGAGGCTATTTGGGAACAGACCGATGTAGGTGTTGTAATCCTGGAGGGCCTCGTTGTACCGCCGGCGTTCGACAGCAATGCGGTTTTCGGTTCCCGCCAGCTCGTCCTGCAAGGCCAGGAAGTTCTGATTGGACTTGAGATTGGGATAGTTCTCGACGATGGCCAGCAACCTGCCCAGGGCGCTATCCAATTGCCCGTTGGCGGCGATCTTTTCCCCCGGCGTCCGGGCAGTGAGCAGACCAGCACGGGCATTGGCAATATCTCCGAACACCTTCTGTTCCTGCTGCGCATAACCTTTCACGGTGGCCACGAGGTTGGGAATCAGGTCCGCGCGCCGCTGGAGCACTACATCCACCTGAGACCACGTTTCTTTGATGGTTTCGTTCTTCCGCACCATTTCGTTTCGGCTGCTGACGTAAGCTCCCCCTACGATGAGGCCGAGCAGCACCAATATTCCTAGCACAGCCAGCAGTTTCTTCATGTTTCTCCTCCTCTCTGAGGAAAAGCCTTGCCCTCTCCCCCTTGGAGGAGAGGGCAGCCCGCGCCGGCGTTTTCAGCAGGCGGCGCGGGTCGGGTGAGGGAGTCTTCAGCCCAGTCCCGTTCACTCCTTGCCCGCTGGACTGGCCAGCCGGCGGTCAACCTCTTCGGCCGCCTTGACGACCGCGTTCAGGTACTTGTCGAACGTGGCTAGGGCTTCGACATCACGTTCCCGTTTGCGCCCTTCACGAATGTCGAGCACGGTGTGAAAAGGGGAGGAATCGAATCCCAACACAGACCCTGCCCTGTCCACTGCGGCCCTCTTGGTGGATGGCGGCTCCTCTCCCAATGCGATCAATGCATGCCGGAACAGCGCCACAAACGTGGAAATGGATGAGACCATCAGTTGCAAGATTTTGCGGGCATCCGCTCCCTGCCGCACGTAGTATTGGCGCAAGCGCAAGGTGTTGTTTCGCAACTCTCTCTCCACGTGCAGGCGATGAAGGTCCGTTGGGACGTGGAGGGAGGCAATTACATCCTCGCCATAAAGAATCCGGCGCGCCGCTTTGATGTCCAGCAGTTCGATGGCAAAGATGTCGGCAGAATGGTGAAGCTCGTTCAGGGTGAAGAACAAGGGCGCAGGGTGCCCCCTTCTGGCCCACCAATTGGAGGGGCCATGCAACTTACTTAGTTCTTCTCTGCTAAGGTCCCGCAGAGTGCAAAGGACATTCAGGTCGGAATGCTTGGGATGGAACTCCTCCGTGGCCGCGGAGCCGTAAAGTATTACCGAAAGCAGATTGCTTCCCGCGGCCTTCCTCAGCCTGGTTACTAGTTCTTTCAGTTGCTCTTCAACCGTCATTGTTGTCGCTCCCTGATTGCGTATCTATACTCCGCTTCAAGGATCCTCCGTGTTCTCCGTGCCTCCAAGGCCTCAACACAGAGGCCACGGAGCCCCGCACCGGATGCTGCGGGGCGGAGGATCTCAGTGGCCTCTGTGTTCGGGTTGTTCTGGCCACGCAGGACACGGCGCGGCAGAGCCGCAATGGGAAATTCCAGATTCAAAATTCAAGACCCTAGCTTCCAAAAATGTCTGCCAGAAAAGCAACCATTTATGATCTTGTATCACGGAGGACACAGCGCAGCAACGCCGCAACCAAACGATGCCAGGAAAATTTGTGCAAGCCGCAAACATTTTTGCCTTTAGTAGCACAGAGACAATCGGCCATCGACAATCGACAATTCCATCACCAGCTTCCGCCGGCTCCGCCCCCGCCTGAGGAACCTCCCCCAAAACCCCCGAAGCCGCCACCTCCGCCAAACCCGCCCCCGCCCCAA
>Ga0315282_10004965_pt1 | contig 22875 bp, 10 predicted proteins | sample YL17G07_20_MG_FD_203693 | JGI IMG/M metagenome (GOLD analysis project Ga0315282, IMG submission 203693) | Sediment microbial communities from Yellowstone Lake, YNP, Wyoming, USA - YL17G07_20 | ecosystem: Environmental > Aquatic > Freshwater > Lake > Sediment | place: USA: Wyoming | collected... | reverse complement strand
CGGCCGCGTAGGTGTGGCTCGGGTTCTGGGCGGTGGAGGTGGAGCTATCCCCAAACGCCCACGACCAAGACGTCGGGGTATTCGTGGAGGAGTCGGTGAAGCTCACCGCCAAGGGGGCCGTGCCCGAAGTCGGTGTGCCGGAGAAGTTGGCCACCGGCGGGTCGCCCACGTTGATGTAGTTGTTCTTAGTCTCTCCGTCCGATCCCTCGGCGTTGGTGGCGGTCAAGGCGACGGTGTAGTTCCCGTTGCTGGTGTAGGTGTGGCTGGGGTTCTGCGCCATGCTGGAGCTGCTATCCCCGAAGGTCCAGGACCAGGAGGTGGGCGTATTGGTGGAGCTATCGGTGAAGGTCACGGCCAGGGGCGCCGTGCCGGCGGTGGGCGCGCCGGAGAAGTTGGCCACCGGCGGCTGCGGGCCGGTCGGCTTCACATACAGATGCCAGCGGACCAGATCCACGAAGAAGTTGATCGGTCTCGGCGTAGTCTGCCCCCGCGAGCAGTCGCCCAGCGAGATGTTGCCGCTGGTGTCGAGCGGGCTGTCCTTGGTATAGGTATAGGTCGTGAACGCGTTCGGGATGGGACGAATCGGGCAGGCGCCCGCGCATCCCGGAATCCAGTTAGGCCGGGTGCAGGTGTCGCTGGTCTCATCGCTGCGGAACCGATACTCGAGCGTGGCGCCGGCGACCTGGGAGGACGTGTAGCCCGTGCTGGCGGAGAAGGCCACGTCGCAGTAGTAAGGGGAGGCCAGGGTGTTGGAGGTGAACTCCATGTAGCCGCCGCCTTCGGCCTGTACGTCGGAGAGCGAGCCGGAGACGAGGTGCTGGTTCCCCCCGTTGGGTACGGGCATCGAGTAGGAGGTGGGATAGACGATCACCTCGGTGCAGGCCATGATGTAATCGTTCTTGGTCTTGCTGTCCGAGCCATTCGCATTGGTCGCCGTCAAGCTGACGTCGTAGAGGCCGGTATTGGTGTAGGTGTGGCTCGGATTCTGGACCGTGCTCGTGCTACCGTCGCCGAAGGTCCAGGACCAGGCGGTCGGGGAGTTCGAGGTCTGGTCGGTGAAGGTGACCGCCAAGGGGGCCCCGCCCCAGGTCTTGTCTGCGGTGAAGTCTGCGTTGAGGGGTTTGACGGTAATGTAGTCGGTCTTGGTTTCGGTGTCGTAGCCCGCGGAGTTGGTCGCGGTGAGGCCCACGGTGAAGGTCCCATAGCCGGTGTAGGTGTGGCTCGGGTTCTGCACGGTGGAAGATGTGCTGTCTCCGAAGGTCCAGGACCAGGAAGTGGGGCCGCCGCTGGTGTAGTCGGTGAAGGTGATGGTGGCGGGAGCGGTGCCCCAGGTGGGGTCGGCCACGAACTCGGCGCCGGGGACGGCGGTCGCGCCGGCATGCTCGTACGGGCCGATGTCCCAGCCGGAGCCCTTGGGGCGGACGTTGCCCTCAATGTCGTTCAACACGGCCGGGCGAGGGGCGGCGCCGGCGGCGCTGGAGCCCGCGTCAAAGAGCACGGTGGAATTGGAGGCCGGCCGATAGTAATCAACCCATCCTTGCCAGGTGGTAGGCGTCCCGGATAGGGTCAGGTTGGGATTGCCGAACACGGCCCCGGACTCGGTGGCTGGATCCACGAGCGTGCCGTCCACATAGAGGTTGCCCGCGGGGACGGAGTTGCCGTTGTTGTAGTAACTGTTATTGCTGCCCACCCAGTCCGTGATATCCCCGTTGTCATAGCCATAGGCCTTGCCCATATCCCCGGCCGTATCCAGGAGGATATTGTTGTGCACGCGGATGTGCTGCGATCCGATCCAGGCGATACCGTAGGTGTGGACGCCGATGTAGGCGCGGTATTGCCCGTACAGGGCATAAGCATCGCCGCAGTCCGCGAAAAGGTTGTTCGTGATCCAGCACCACTTCACATCCGTGACGAAGAAGCCGACGTTGGTGGTGTTGCGCACGATGTTGTTGCGGGCGACGAAGTACTCGGACTCATACTGGGTCACCGGGTTGGCGTATTCGACGTCGGTACCATCGCCGGTGCGGATGCCGCTGGCGTAGCTGTTGGAGCGGCAGTTGGCGATCACGCTCTGCTCTACCATGCTGTATTGGCTGCCGCCTTTGATGTAGAAGCCGGAGATGTTGTAGTCGTGCATGTAGAAGCGGCGGCCCGTGGAGTAACTCACCCACACCCAGTCGAGCAGCACGCTCGAATTGGTATAGGTCCCGTCGTCTATATACGCTTCACAGTCCTCAAACAGTATGTACTCATCCTGGGAGCACTTAATAGGCTCGGAGCCGGCATCCTGAAGTCCGTTGGTGTCCTGCTCGTGAAAGCGGCAGCGTTTGAACTGAATGTGGTGGGACTTGTCCCAGTTCTGCCAGGAGATCTCGTTGCCGACGATGTTGATACAGTGCGTGTCGGCGGCGGAGAAATCAAGCCCCTCGAAGTTCAAGTAGGAACAGGCCACGGTCATCACCGGGGCCAGGGTCGCGGTCAGGTCTCCGTCATAGGAACGGAGCGTGATAGGGCTGCCGGGGGCGCCGTTCTTGCTTTGGCGCCAGAACCCGGCGTACGAGCCGGTGCGAATCTGAACCACGTCTCCGGCCTGGGAGCTGTCCAGCGCCTTCCCCACCGTGAGGTACGGGTTGCCGATGGTACCGTCGCCGGTGGAATCATTCCCGGTGGTCGCCACGAACCAGTCTCTGGAGAAAGCGGCTCCGGCGCTCGCGGCGAGCAGCAGCACTACCAACAGCAAGACAGCACATCTCCTCATGGTCCCTCCTTCCCCTCTCGGGGGTACGTCAATCTGCGGGTACTGCTACTGCCACGGCTGTCGGTCGTCTCACCTCCTTTCCCGGGTCGCCGCCGTCATCTTCACTAGGCGAGGACCCAATAACCCAGTTCATCATAGAGGGGAAAGCCAAGACCGTCATTGCACAAGGAAGCCCTGTTCTTGTACATTATGTCCATGGACCCCGGCTCGCCGTCTGAGTACCTCCCGGCCGACTGGCCCAGGCCGGGATGGGCAATCTCGCGCGCATCGTCCCGCTCCTGAACGCCCTCTATGAGAACCCCGCGCACCCCCTGGCCGTATCCGAGGCCGCCACCGCCTGCCAGCTCAGTAAGACCCACTTCCGGCGCGTGTTCTACAGGATCATGGGGGCGAGCTTCGGGGTCTTCTGCCGACAGGCCCGGCTGGCCATGGTCGCCCCTAAGCTGGCGACAACCGATCTCCCCGTGCAGCACATCGCGGCACAGACCGGATTCGTGGATGGCAGCCACCTCCACCACAGCTTCACCAGACGCTACGGCTGCACTCCGGGGGCGTACCGCGAGCAGAACCGCTGAGGCCGCTCCTACCGGTCCGCCGAATAGAGTCTCGTGCTCAGCCGCAAGTACTGCGCGTAGGGCCCCTGGTACTGCTCGACCGCGCGCGGGTCGGGGGTGAAGACGGAACCGATGCGCACGGCCGCGGCGGAGGCGGCGGCGAGGGAGGGGAACTGGCCGACACCCACCATGGCGAGCATGGCCGCGCCGAGCGCGGCCGCCTCGGTCACCGCGGGGCGCTCGACCGTGCAGCCGGTGACGTCGGCCTTGATCTGGAGCCAGAGGTCGCTCTTTGCGCCACCCCCGAGGGAGCGAACGGAGGCAATCTCGAGGCCGATGCCGCGTAGGGCCTCCAGGTTCTCGCGCAGGCTGAAGGCGATGGACTCGAGGAGGGCGCGGAACATATCCCCGCGGGTATGCGCGAGGGTGAGGTTGCAGAAGTGCCCGCGCGCGGCGGGATAGGGCCGGGGGGAGATGGCGCCGTCGAAGTGGGGCAGGACAGTCAGGCCGCGGCTGCCCACCGGCGACTCCGCGGCGCGCGCGGTGAGCTGCGCGAGGCTCTCGCCCCCGCCGCACTCGCGCACGAACCAGTCCAGCACCAGGCCTGCGGTCTTGGCGAAGACGAGCGCGAACTGATACTCGGGGATGGGGAAGCGCCCGCCGAACACGCCGGGCGGGAGGGTATCGGGGAGGCGCTCGGTGAGGGAGACGATGCCGAGGCAGGTGCCGGTGGTCTCGGAGACGAGGCCGGGGCGGATGTTGCCGGCGGCGAGCGCGCCCGCGTACTGATCGTTGGTCCCGGTCACCATCACGGTTTCAGGAGAGAGGCCCCACTCCGCGGCGCGGTCGGGACGCACCGTGCCGATGACCGCGCCCGGCGGGCTGATCTCGCTGAGCTGGCCCTCGGTGACACCGGCGGCCTGCATCGCTTCCGGACAGTAGCCCGGGGCGTCGTCCTTGTAGAAGCCGGTGGAGGAGGCGGTGTTGGTGTCAACGACGGCGCGGCCGGTGAGGTGGTAGGCAAGGTAGTCGGGCAAGAGCAGGTAGCGGCGCGCGGGTGGTACCTTCCCGCGCCGGTGCAACCACATGATCTTGGGCCCGGTGTGGATGGCGCCGACGTCGGGGCGAAGGTTCGTAGGGACGCGGGCGAGGGCCCTCTGCAACTCTTCCGCCTCCTCTCCCGCGCGCGCGTCATACCACATGATGACGGGGTGCAGCGGGCGATCCTCCGCGTCGAGGGCGACGAAGGTTTCGCCCTGGGAGGAGACGGCGAAAGCGCGGATGACGGCGCGGCTCTGACCGACGGCCTGCGTGGTGGCCGTGCGCGCGGCAACCATGATGTCCTCGATGGGCACCTCGGCGCGGCCGTCGCTGGTATGGATCGGGGAGAAGGTGGCGTGGCCCTGGCCGAGCAGCGCCCCCGCGGCGTCGTACACGGCGGCCTTCACGCCGGTGCCGCCGAGATCCAGGCCGAGATAGCCGGTTGCCTTCATGGGCCTCGTTCCTCTACCACGTCCGTGAGTCGGGAACGGGCAGCCACGCGCCGCCCTGCGCGATGGACTGCTGGCTGACCAGGCCTGGAAGTGTCATGTCCATGGCCTGGTGAATGCCGACGTCCGGGTCCCGCCCCTCGCGAACGGCCTCCACGAACTCCAGCACGACGAGATGATCTGCGCCCCAGTGGCCGGAGGCGAAGGCGGCGGCGGAGAGCCGGCGATAGCGGGCGGGACTGAACTCTTCCTCGAAGTCGGAGAGGGGCCGCCACTCGTTCGGGTCGGAGCAGCGGTCGGCGAGCCAGACGCGGGTGGCCTCCCAAGGCTCCGCGCGGGGGGCCTCGTAGCACCCCTTCGTTCCCTGGAGGGAGTAGTAGGCCATGCAGTGGGGGCGGTTGGAGAGCATGTCCACCCGCACGTTGACCAGGCCGCCGTGCTCCATCCGGCAGAGAAGCGTGATGCTGTCCTCGTTCTCGTAAGCATCGCCCCGCGGGTCTTCGTAATGATGGCCGGAGCCGGTGCAGGAGACGGCAACCGCGCGCTGGTTCATCCATTGATACACCGGGCCGAAGCTGTGGGTCGGGTAGGTGGCGCCATTGATGCCGGTCTGCCACTTGCGCCGCCACTTCGTGATCTCGTTGAGTCCCTTGAGTTCGTGGAGGTACTCGCCCTCGCCGAAGTACACCTCGCCGAACAGCCCGGCGCGGACCATCTCCCGCACGATCACGTTGGAGCGGATGTAGCAGTAGTTCTCGGCCATCATGTACTTGCCGCGGCTGCGGTTCGCGGCCTGCACCAGTTCCCTGGCCTCGTCGAGATTCACCGCGGCGGGGACCTCGCACAAGACGTGGAGGTCGCGCCGGAGGGCGGCGATGGACTGGGGCACGTGGAGCGGCATGGGCGTCCCGATCATCACGAGATCGAGACCGGCGTCATCGAGCATCTGCTCATAGTCGGTGTAGGTCTTCACCTCCCCGACCAGGGCCGCGGCCCGGGCCAGACCTTCCGCGTTGAGATCACAGAGCGCGGTGATGCGGGTGTGCGCGTTCTCGGTGAAGGAAGAGAAGAAGCTGGCGCCGCGGCCGGCGGCCCCCACGATACCCACGTGAAGCTGGTCCACGATACCTCCTTACAGTTGGCGGTTGGCCCGCCCCATCAGTCTGTCGGCATTGCCGGCGAGAATGTCATTGACCCCCTCGGGCCCGATCCCGAGGCGGGCGCAGGCCTCTTTGAGCGCGGCCAGCGCCTCGTACATATACAACGTGTATCCGGCCTCGATCTCCGGCGCTTCCCGCCGGGTGTTGAACATGAAGGGATAGGAGGTGCGGTTGATATAGCGCGTCCCCTCCCACTGCTGGCGGCCCCGCAGGTAGAACACCGGGTTGTCCGTGCCGTAGATCAGTCGCTCGGGGCCGAAGGTGCGCAGGGCGAGTTCGAGCACGTCGGGGTTCATCACTGCGGAGATGTCAAAGAGGATGCCGGGATCGTCGGCCAGCGGGGGAAGGGCCTCCCGCGCGTGGGGGAGGGTGTAGCTGCGCCCGAGGTGGGCGATCACCAGGATCACGTGCGGGTAGCGGCGGCGCAGCTCGCGGACCTCGCGCTGGTTGTCCGGGTGACCGAGGCGGCCGACCTTGGGGACGTGGAGGGTCAGCCACGCGCGCCGCTGGTCGAGCACCTCGAGCTGATGGTGAGGGAGGTAATCGAAGATGCTCGCCTCCGCGTAGGTATCCCGCGACGTCCGGCTGTAGCCCAACATGCAGTAGTAGGGCTTGACCCCGATGACGGAGGGCTGATCGAGCCACCAGGCGATCTGCTCCGCGACCCACGTCGGGCGAGTGACCACCAGGCTGTGCCACCCGCGCTGATGCGCCTCCCCCGCGGTGTCGAGGTTGGCGCCCTCGACCTCGGCGCCGAGGCTCGGTATGGGGAAGCAGAGGCAGGTGACCTCGCGGTTGGGATAGAGGAGGCGGTAGCAGCGCGCCGCGGTCTCCGCGTCCTGTGTCTCCATCAGCTCCATCACCCAGTAGGAGCGCTTCAGCTCCTCGGTGAGGGTCTCGACCTGGAAGCGGGGGTGCATGATATGAACGTGGGCGTCCACGATCCGCGCGGGGAGCCACCCTTCGAGATGCTCTTCCCAGAAGGCGCGATCGCGGTCGGTGTGGGTGTAGACGAAGAAGAGCGGGGTCTCCGGCATGATCGTCAGGCCACCCGGCAGTACTCGAAGCCCAGGAAGTCGGCGAAGGCGCGCAGGGCTTCGTCGTGGTCGCCGAGCATCAGCGCGCTGTGGTGGGTGCCGCCGAGCCGGGAGTAGGTTTCCAGGAACGCGGTGACCGGAAGACGAGGCACGATCCAGCCGCGCAGGTACTCGGCGAACTCCGCGCGGGCGGCGTCCTCCTGTACTTCCACCGGTGCGCAGAGGAGGCGGAACTTGTCGTCGGAGACGGGGGCGAGGTTCACGAGCGTGGCCGGCCCGGGCCGAGGTGCAAAGGCGAGGGTGGCGGGATTGCGGGTGGGGCTGAAGGGATACTCCTTCTCATACAGCAGCGGGGTGGCGGCGGCGACCTGGGGATTGGCCTCGCCCATGTGAGAGAGGAAGATCGCGCCGCCGTTCCAGTCGGCGCAGAACATCTCGGTGAAGGTAGTAGCGCCAAAGGCGCGCTGGAGGCTGCCGACGAGGGCGGCGGTCAGCACGTCGCCCTCGCCCGCGTAGCCGATGCCTTCGGCCATCAGCTTGGAGGCGGCGAGGAACGGCACGGTATCCACCGGGCCTTCCTCCCGGTCGAAGGTGTTGAAGTTCATGCTCCACGCGGTGTAGCCGCCGTCCGCCAGGTACGCGCGCACCCCGAGGCCCAGCTTGACCGAGCGGCGGTGCGTCTCGGGGGAGGCCTGCACGCGGAAGCGGAGCTGGTCCTGCGCGAGCTCGCCGGCGATCTCCTTCTCGGTCACCAACTCCACCGCGGGCGCGAGGTCGTCGAGGCCGATCTGGACGACGCCGACCCCGAGGCCCGCGAGCACGCTCTCCTCGACCTGGAAGTCGCCCATTCCGACGAACGCCGGGCCGATGCGGAGGGCGCGGGTCTGGCGGAATTGCTTAGCGGCGGCGGCGGCGCGGGCGACGGCCAGCGCGCGGGGGATGGCCCGCCCATCGTCGAGGTGCCCGGCGACGATGCGGAAGGCCTTGCCCCGCCGGAGGAGCAGGTTGGCCAGGTCCTGCACGCCGTGAATCCCATGGTTGGTAAGTATGCAGGCAGGATCGGTTTGCTGATCGAAGGAGGCGTCCGGCGTGACGTCGAGCAGGAGCAACGGGGCCGGGCTGGCGGCGAGCGCGTCTGCAGATTCAAGGGAGGGCGAGTAGGCGAGGTGGAGGGTGACGAGGAGGTCGAGGTCGTCTTCCGCGGCGCGCACCAGCGCGCGGGCAAACTCGGCGCGGACGCAGCAGATAGGAAACTCGCGCACCTCTGCGCCGGCGCGCATGAAGGCCTCGGCGACCCGGCGGCGGAAGGGCTCGAGCGAGTCCCGCAGGGAGGGGATGGTATTGTCGTAGAGCGCGAGGTAGAGCGGCAGCAATCCGACGCGAGGCGCTGGCATCACCGGCTCCTTTCGTCATGCACGTCCGAGATCGAGACCACCTGGCAGGAGGCATGGGAGGCGAGCGCGGCGGTGAGGACGGCGTGGTGGCGGCGGGTCTCGTCCAGGGAGGCGCAGGCGAAGGGTAGCTCCGCGTGCGGGCCCTGGACCACCTGATCGCAGAAGGCGGCCACCATCTGCTGGACCGCGTCGGGGAAGCCGAACTCGAAGATGGCGCCGGTCACGGCCGGGTAGACGGACTGGTAGCCGACGTCTTCCTGATGCCAGGCCTGCACTTCGCCGCGACGATAGGGCATGGTGAGGAGAGTGCGAGGGTGCTTGGTGCTGAAGTGCGCGCTGAACTCGGCGCCCTTCACCGTTAGATACCAGGTGTTCATCTCTCCCGGGGCCATGCGCTGGGTCTTGAGGGTGAGCGGGAACGCGCCGCCGGGACCATCGGCCTCGCAGAGGAGGGTCGCATTGTCCCAGGTCTCGGTGGGGAGCATGGTCCCGTCAGGGCCGGGGCGCTCGGGCACGACGTTGGAGAGGATGGCGCGGACGTTGCGGGGCGACCACCCGAGTCGGAGCGGCAGGTGGAGCACGTGCATCCCGAGATCGCCCATGCACCCGTAGGCGCCGTTGATGGCGACGTCCCGCTTCCAGTTCTTCGGCTTGCGGAGGTCCATGTCGGAGGAGTGAAGGAAGCCGGCTTCGACCTCCAGGAGGGCGCCGAACCGGCCCTCCCGCGCATCGCGCACGATGCGCTGGCAGGCAGGGAAGAAGGGGTACTGGGAAGAGCACCGCACCACCAGCTCGGGATGCCGGGCGGCCTCGGCGGCGATGGCTGCGTTCGCCTCGGCGTCAATGCCGAAGGGCTTCTCGCCGAAGAGATGCTTGCCGGCCGAGAGGAGGTCGCAGTACAAGGCCCGGTGCAGATTGTGGGGCACCGCGCAGTAGACCGCATCCACGTCTGACGAGGCGAGCAGCTCGCGGTAGTCGGACGTCGCCAGGGCGATGGTGGGGACGCGTTCGGTGAACCAGGCCCGCGCCTCCGGGTTGGTGTCACAGATGGCAGTCACGACCGGCTCGACAGATCCCACGGAGATGTGACACCAGCGCGCGAGGGCGGAGCAGATCTCCTTGCCCATCAAGCCGCCGCCGATGATGCCCAATCGAAGCTGTGCCATGGTTCTCCTCACCCTTCGACGAGATGGAGCGCGGTCCCGCTCGCGGCCAGCCACTCCCGCGCCTCCGGCGGCAGACCGGTGTCGGTGACGAGGTGGGGGACGCGGTCCCAGGAGGCGAACCTGACGAACGAGCGGCGGCTGAACTTGCGGCTGTCGGCCACCAGCCACGTCTCCCGCGCCCCCTCGATCATGGCACCGGTGATGCGGGCGATGTCCAGGGTGGCCGTGTAGAGCCCATCTTCACAGGCGGCGTCCGCGCCGACGATGGCGAGGTCGGGGCGAAACCGGCGCAGGTTCTCCTCGGTGAGCGGGCCGATCAGGTCGGGGCTGTCGTGCCGGACGGCCCCGCCCAGGAGGGTGAGGCTGATCTGCTCGTGGGCGAAAAGCACGGAGGCGATCGCCAGAGAAGTGGTGAGCACGCGCAGGTCTGCGGTCCGCGTCAGTTCCCGCGCCACCTCCAGAGTGGTGGTGCCGGTATCGAGCACGAGCGTGGTTCCGGCGCGCACGCGCAGGGCCATCTCCCGGGCGATGGCGCGCTTCTCGGCCAGGCGCTCCAGATTGCGCGCGAGGAAGGCAAACTCGATGACCGCGGACCGGGAGGAGATCGCGCCGCCGTGGGTGCGGGTGGCGAGACGGGCCCGCTCCAACTGCTCCAGGTCGCGCCGGACGGTCATCGCGGAGACGCCGAAGTCCGCGGACAGCGCGTGCACGGACACCTCGTGGTGCTCGCGCAGGAGATCGAGGATCTTCTGCTGGCGGGAGTTCATCGGCCCTCGCTCCGCAGGGCCTCCAGCGCGCCCTGCATCCTCGCGATGATGAAGTCCACGACGGTGTCGTCCGCGATCAGCGGCAGCTTGGTCAGCACCACCGGGGGACAATCGGCCTTATAGGTCTGCACGCTGACATCCAGCCCACCCTCGTTGAGGGCGGCCACGAACGCGCGCGCCGCGGCGAGATCGTGGAAGGCAATCCCACACAGGTGGCGCTGGCCGGGGAGGTCGGCGATCAGGTCCGAGTAGGCGGCGGCCAGCTCCTTGAGACGCGCTTCATAGCGGTCCCCGATGGCGCGGGTCACTTCGCGGTTCGCCTTGGCCCAGGCCATGGTGATGAGATAGGCGAGGGAGGCGATCTCCTCCTGTCCGTTGGTGACCAAGGCGCCGAAGAGCGGCAGGTCATCCAGGGAGGCGTCGAACAGCAAGCGGGAGGCCGGATACTCGCCGCCCGGGAATCCCTTCCCCACCGCGGTGCAGGAGGGCCGCAGTCCCAGCTCGCGGAAGAGGAAGAACTGCGGCGCCCACAGGCAGGACTGGATCTCGTCGGCGACGGTGGGGACGTCGTGCTGCGCGCAGAGCTCGTAGGCGCGGGTGAGGAACTCCCGGGTGAGCAGCCGCGCGCCGTAGTTCATCATCACCACTTCGTGCAAGAAGCCGGCGAGTTTGTACGGCGGGCGCTCGTACTTTGCGAAGGCCCGTTCCAGGTCCTCGACTGAGTTCGGCCGGATGGCGCGCACGTCGTAGAGCCCGAGCTGCTGAAATGCCTGGGTCAACTCCGGCCACATGCCGCGCAGGATCTGGGTGAGGACGGTGGTGCCGTGGTAGTTGGCGTGGAGGCCGCCATCGTCGTTGCCGATCACGAGGAAGACGGGGGTCCGCCCTGCGTACTTCGGCGGGGCGCTCTCTTCCTGAACCCGATAGAAGCGCGCGAGCAGCGCCTTCACCGCGGCCTCCATGGCCAGGCTGCCGGTCTCGAGGTTCAGCACGCGATACCCGCCGCCCGCCTCCTCCGAAAGGCGCTCCTCGAGGAGGCGGGTGAGATGGCCCCGGGTGTTGTTGTGCGTGGCGTTCGGGATGCCCAGCCCACGCGCGATCTCGAGCAGTTGGTAACCAGGGAAGGAGTGGCCGACGGAGGCGTGATAGTGCTCGCACTTCGTGGTGAGGTAGAGCCGCCCGTCCTCCGCGATCCGATACCACCCCAGCCCGCTCACCGGCGCGTACTTCGCGGCCGCGGCCTTGGCGAAGGCGTCGGAAGGGGAGCCCTGGGCCGAAGTGATGCTCCGGCAGACAGCGGTCCCCACCTGGGGGAGCAGGGAGAGCAGGCGGGAGTGCAAGGCCGCGGGGTAGAACTCCACCGGCCGCCCGCCCTGGGAGAGCAATTGGCCTGCGTCCTCGCCCGTCAGAACGGCTCGCGCCTCGCAGACCGCGGTCGTGTAGGCTTGCCCAGCTAGATCCCGCAAGGAAAGCCTCACATCACGAAAAGCAACACCAGCCATGTCCGTTTCCTGTTTCTTTTACTGTTAGATTACGTGAGAATCTGTCCGTACGGTATCAAGAGGAAGGAACATCTGTCAAGCCGCAGAGCCGGGGGGATGCGAACCAAACGGGCGGCCCGGGGATCGCTCCCCGGGCCGGCCCTCAGTCAGATTGCATCGGCACGGAAGTGCCGATGCTCTGGCAACCGCGCCCTACGGCTTGATCGCGATGCTCATCATCGCCTTGGTCGTCGCCGTTCCGCAGGTTACGCTGGTAGTCGTGTAGGCCCCGGCCGTCGCCTTCCCGCCGGTCGCGATTCCGAGTCCGCCGCCGTTGCCCGCGGTCACCGTGTTGTCCGTCTGCTCGGAGACGCTGCTCAGGTTGCTGTTTGTCCAGGCCGAGAAGTTGGCCGTGCCACTGGCATCAGGCAGAGAAGCCGCGATCGCGGCTACCACCAGAGTGTTAGTTACCGTCGTGGTCGCGCCCGGGATGGCGCCGCTGGTGTCCACGGTGGCTTCCGTGCCGCCCGCAGTCACGTCCCACGGGCTGCCGGAGGTCGTGGCGCCGCGAATCGCAATCATGCGACCCAGTTGGTGGTTGCCCGAGTCGCTGGTGGTCGGCGCGCCCTGCGTCCCATTGTACCGGGACCAGAAGACGGTCAGGCGCGTCCCGTCGGAGCCGCCGGCGGTGCCGACGCTCTGCGGGGAGTTGGTCACCTGCGTCCAGGTGCCGCCGTTCTGGTTGGCGATGGAGATCGCCTGGTTGGCTGTCTCCAGGAACAGCAGCAGGATGTCGTTGCTCGCGATCCCGGAGGGCAGCGCGGGCGTGATCGCGCCAGTGCCAGAAGCCACGGCCCCGGCGGCGACGAAGGTGGGCGCCGACGCGACGGTGATGTAGTTGCTTCGGGTCAGGGTGTTCGAGCCGTAACCATTGTTGACGGTCAGCGCCACCGAGTAGGTCCCGGTGTTGCTGTACGTGTGGCTCGGACTCTGCACCGTGGAGGAGGCTCCGTCACCGAACTCCCAGGCCCAGAAGGTCGGGGTCCCGGTGGAGGAGTCGGTAAAGGTCACCGCCAGCGGCGCACCGCCCGTGGTAGGCGTGCCCGTGAAGTTGGCGGTGGGCGCCGAGATGGTCGTCCCCGGCTTGATCCACATCCTTACCCGAGCGACGTCAATGTAGGTGGTGAAGTTGTTGGTGTTGCCACTCACCGGACAGCCGCAGCTGTCAATGTAGAGCGAGTTGTCGGCGCGAATGTAGTTCGCGGGGGTGTCGGTATACCAAGTGTCCCAGGCTTCGGTCGTGCCGTGGAGGTGATCGGCCACCAAGGCTTCCGGCACGTCCCCCGGCTTGAGGCAGTTGATGTGGTAGTTGGGGGTGTCGTCTCTCGTGCCCTTCCACTGGTACTCCACGTACAGGCGAGCCACATTCGCGGGCGCATAGGAGCCGTAGTAGTAGTAGCGCCGCCCGTCCTGCTGAGTGGAGGTCGAACTGTTGGTGATGTGATAGATCTGATTGTCGGTGCGCACGTCCGCCAGCGTGCCCGTGAAGCCCTGGCCCACCCAGCCGAACTGTGTCACGCTATTCGGGAACAGCGTGATCTCGGTACAGGCCATGATGTAGTTGGTCTTGGTCTCCCCGTCCGATCCACCGGCGTTGGTGGCGGTCAGGGTGACGGTGTAGTTGGCCGCGCTGGTGTAGGTATGGCTCGGATTCTGCGCGGTGCTCGTGTTCGAGTCGCCGAACGTCCACGACCACGCCGTGGGCGTGTTCGTGGAGGAATCGGTGAAGGTCACCGCCAGCGGGAAGATCCCCACCGTGGGCGTGCCGGAGAAGTTGGCCACCGGCGGGGTGCCCCCGGTGACTGTGATGTAGCTGTTCTTGGTGTTGGTGTTGTTGCCGTAGGCGTTGGTCGCGGTCAGGGCGACGGTGTAAGTGCCCGAACTGGAGTAGGTATGGCTCGGGTTCTGCACCGTGGAGGTGTTGGTATCACCAAAGGTCCAGGCCCACGCGGTCGGCGTGTTCGTGGAACTGTCCGTGAACGTCACCGCCAACGGCGCGCCGCCGGTCGTCGGCGTCCCGGAGAAGTTCGCCACCGGCGGATTGCCGACGGTGACGTAGTTGTTCTTGGTGTTCGTGCTATTGCCGTAGGCGTTGGTCGCCGTAAGGGCGACGGTGAAGGAGCCCGCGGTGGAGTAGGTGTGGCTCGGGTTCTGCACCGTGCTCGTGCCGCTGTCGCCGAAGGTCCACGACCACGCGGTCGGGCTGTAGGTGGAGGAGTCGGTGAAGCTCACCGCCAAGGGCGGGGCGCCGATGGTGGGCGTGCCGGAGAAGTTGGCCACCGGCTTGTTGCCCACGGTGATGTAGTTGTTCTTGGTGTTGGTGTCATTCCCGTAGGCGTTGGTCGCAGTGAGCGCGACGGTGTAGTTACCCACGGCCGCATAGGAGTGGCTCGGGTTCTGCGCCGTCGAGGTGTTGGAATCACCGAAGGTCCACGACCACGCGGTCGGGCTGTTGGTTGAACTATCCGTGAAGTTTACGTTCAGCGTCGGGGCGCCGATGGTGGGCGTGCCGGAGAAGTTCGCCACCGGAGCATTACCTACGTTGATGTAGCTGCTCCGCGTGAGAGAGTGAGAGCCATAGCCATTGTTCACCGTCAAGGTCACGGAGTAGGCGCCATTGGCGGCGTAGCCGTGGCTCGGGCTCTGAACCGTAGAAGAGGTCCCATCGCCGAATTCCCAGGCCCAGAAGGTGGGAGTCCCCGTGGAGGAATCCGTGAAGGTCACGCTCAGCGGCGCGGCGCCCCCCGTCGGCGTGCCGGTGAAGTTCGCGGTGGGCGCGGAGATCGTCGTCCCCGGCTTGATCCACATGCGAATCCTGGCCACGTCAACGTAGGTCGTATAAGTGTTGCTGTTGCCGCTTACCGGACAGCCGCAGCTATCAATGTACACCGAGTTGTCGGCGCGAATGTAGTTCGCCGGCGTATCCGTGTACCACGTATCCCAGGCTTCGGTCGTGCCGTGCAGGTGATCGGGTATCAGGGCTTCCGGCACGTCCCCCGGCTTGAGACAGTTGATGTGGTAGTTGGGGGTGTCGTCTCGGGTGCCCTTCCACTGGTACTCCACGTACATGCGCGCAACATTGGTCCCGGCGTACGCGCCGTAGTAGTAGTACCGCCGCCCGTCCTGATAGGTCGTGGCCGAACTGTTGGTGATGTGATAGATCTGGTTGTCGGTGCGCACATCCGCCAGCGAGCCCGTGAAGCCCTGGCCCACCCAGCCGAACTGCGTCACGCTGTTCGGGAACAGGGTGATCTCGGTGCAGGCCATGATGTAGTTGGTCTTGGTCATGGTGTTGTTACCGCCCGCGTTGGTCGCGGTGAGGGCCACCGTGTAGTTCCCGGCCGAGGTGTAGGTGTGGCTCGGGTTCTGTGCGGTGCTGGTGCTGGAGTCCCCGAAGGTCCACGACCAAGCGGTCGGAGACCCGGTGGAGGAGTCGGTGAAGGTCACCGCCAACGAAGGCACTCCCACGGTCGGGGTGCCGGAGAAGTTCGCCACGGGCGCACCGGAGGTGACGCTGATGTAGTTGTTCTTGGTGTTCGTGTTGTTGCCATAGGCGTTGGTCGCCGTCAGCGCGACGGTGTAACTGCCCGTGCTGCTATAGGTGTGGCTCGGGTTCTGCACGGTGCTCGTGTTCGCATCGCCGAAGGTCCACGACCACGCCGTCGGACTGTTCGTGGAGGAGTCCGTGAAGCTCACCGCCAGCGGGGCATTGCCCGTGGTCGGCGTCCCGGAGAAGTTGGCCACCGGAGCGTTGCCGGCGGTGATGTAGTTGTTCTTGGTGTTGGTGTTGTTCCCATAGGCGTTGGTCGCCGTGAGGGCAACCGTGTACGTGCCCGCGCTGGAGTACGTATGGCTCGGGTTCTGCAACGTGGAGGTGTTGGAATCACCGAAGGTCCAGGCCCATGCCGTCGGGCTGTAGGTCGAACTGTCGGTGAAGGTCACCGCCAGCGGCGCCGCGCCGAGGGTCGGCGTGCCGGAGAAGTTCGCCACCGGCTTGTTGCCGACGGTGATGTAGTTGTTCTTCGTGTTGGTGTTGTTGCCATAGACGTTGGTCGCGGTCAGCGCGACGGTATAGTTGCCCACCCCGGTGTAGGAGTGGCTCGGGTTCTGCGCCGTCGAGGTGTTCGAGTCCCCGAAGGTCCACGACCACGCGGTGGGCGTATTCGTCGAACTGTCCGTGAAGGTCACGTTCAGCGTCGGCGCGCCGATGGTGGGCGTGCCGGAGAAGTTCGCCACCGGCGCATTGCCGACGGTGATGTAGTTGTTCTTGGTGTTGGTGTTGTTTCCGTAGGCATTCGTGGCGGTGAGCGCCACGGTGTAGCTCCCCGTGCTGCTGTAGGAGTGGCTCGGGTTCCGCGCCGTCGAGGTGTTGGAATCACCAAAGGTCCACGACCAGGAGGTCGGGGTGTTGGTAGAGGTGTCGGTGAAGCTCACCGCCAGGGGCGCCGGACCGCTCGTCGGATTGCCGGTGAAGTTCGCCACCGGAGCGCTCCCACCCGTGGGCTTCAGGTAGATGCGCCAGCGGATGACGTCGTTGGAGAGACTCATCGCCTGCCCTGCGGTACGGCATCCGCACAGCCCTATTCCCACTTTCCCGGTGCTTCCCATGAACTTGCTCATATCTGTCCGGGTGGCATACAGCCACTGGTCGGAAGTTCCGATGGCGGTGGTGCCGTCAGAGTTGTCCCATTCCCATACACTCGCCTCATTGGCGGCCATATTGTCAGGGCTGAAGAACATGTTCAGCGCGGGCGCCTGGGAGGCTTTGAGATTCGCCTCATACTTGATGGCGTGGACCTGCGCGCGCGTATAGCTGGTGGTCTTCCGGAAGTAGACCATGAAGTCGGACCCGCCCGAGGCGCGGGCGAATACCATGTAGCTGCTGTCATCCGCGGTGAGAGTGCTCAGGCTTCCGGAGGACAACGTCACCCCGGTCCCCATGCCGTACTCGTCCGGATAGACGAGTACCTCGGTGCACGCGGTGATGTAGTTGGTCTTGGTGCACGTATTGTTGCCATTGGCATTGGCCGCGGTCAGGGCAACGGTGTAGTACCCCGCGCTGTTGTAGGTGTGGCTGGGGCTCTGCACGGTGCTCGTCCCGCCGTCCCCGAAGGTCCACGCCCAGGAGGTGGGGCTGTTATCAGTCTGGTCGGTGAACTGCACGGCCAGGGGCGCCGTTCCCCAGGTCGTATTCGAGGTGAACGCCGCCGTCAAGGGTACCACCGAGATGTAGTTGTTCTTGGTCTCGGTGTCGTTCCCGGCCGAGTTATACGCGGTAAGGGCGACGGTGTAGGTTCCATAGCTCGAATAGGTGTGGCTCGGATTCTGAGCTGTGGAAGTCGTGCTGTCGCCAAAGCTCCACGACCAGGAAGTAGGCCCGGCCGCAGTATAGTCGGTGAACGTCACCGCCAGCGGGGCTGACCCGGAGGTCTTATCCGCGGCGAAGTCGGCCATCGGCACGTGTGCGGCGCCTTGATACTCATAAGGACCGATGTCCCAGGTTGTATCTTTGGGCCGGACATTGCCTTCAATGTCTTTGATGACCGCCGGATAGGGCACATTCCCCGCCGTGGAGGAACCTTTGTCCTTGAGCATGTTGTTGGACTGGGTAGTCCACTTGGGTCGGAACAGATCCACCCACCCTTGCCGGCTCGTGGCCGTGCCGGTGGCGTTGTTCAGGTCCGGATTGCCGATGGTGGCGCCCGACTCCGTGCTGGGATCCAGCAGCACGCCATCTACCGTCAGGGTGCTGGCTGGGATGGAATTGCCGTTGTTGTAGTAGTTGTCGTTCCCCCTCTGCCAGTCCGTAGTGGTACCAACCATCTGCCCGAAGGCCGGACCCATGTCCCCGGCCGTGTCGTAGAAGATGTTGTTGAAAAAGCGGACCAACTCGGCGCGGCCGTTCATGTGCGTCTGCGGATCGTAGGCGCTCCAGTTCGCCACATAGGGACGGATGCCGGGATAGGGCGTCTGGTTGCTGTCGCCGCAGTCTATCAAGAGGTTATTGTAGGCATACAGCCCATGGACGCAGGACACGAAGAACCCGCAGCGCGTCCCCCAGCGGATGACGTTGTTGCGGACGGTGAAGTACTCCGTCTCCCACTCGCAGTTCGGATTCGCATAGTCCAGGCCGGTGCCGTCTCCCGTCTGGATGCCCGCGCCGTAGGAGGTGGGGCGGCATCCGGCCAGCACGCTCTGCTCCAGCACATTGTACTGGCTGCCGCCCTTGGTGTAGATGGCGGCCCCGTTATGGTCGTGCATATACATCCGGCGGACAGTAGTGTAGCACACATACACGCAGTCCATCGCGAAGCTGGTGTTGGTGTAGGTCCCGTTGTCTACGTAGACTTCACAGTCCTCGAAGACCAGGTACTCCGCTTGGGAACACTTGATGATCTCGTCCCCGCCGTTCACTCCATCCGTGTCCCGCTCGTGAAACTTGCAGCGGCGGAACTCGATATGGTGAGCCTTATCGAACTGTTCAAACCCGGTCGAGATGCCGCAGATGTTAACGCAGTGGGCGTCGGCCACCGAGAAAACGATGCCCTCAAACTTAATGTAGGAGCCGGCCGGGACCGAGAAACTGGCATCCAGGTTGGCTGCATAATCCCCGTCGTAAGAGCGAACGGTGATGTACGCGCCCGGGGCGCCGGCCTTGTACGTCATCCACACCCCATCCGGGTAGGTCCCGGCGCGCATTTGGATGGTGTCCCCCGCCACGGACAGATTGAGGGCTTTGGTGAGCGTGGCCACCGGGTGCGCGCTGTCCAGCCCGGAATTGCCGTCATTCCCGGGCGGGTTAGCAGTAGTCGGCGCCAACCACACTTCCTTGGCGAAGGCGCTGCCGGAGAGTAGCACCAAACACGTCAACAGCAGTACAACCAGTGTGACAGTAAGCCTTTTCAAGCTGTGTCTCCTCTTGCCTCCGAACGTGGAACTCAACTTGCTGGTACTGCTGATACGGCTCCCCTCTCCTCTGTTGGGGAGTGTGTACTGCTTCCTACCTACTGCCTGATACTGTCCGTCCGGTTGTCGCGTCCCCTCCTCTCCGTTGGGCTCGCCGCGTGCCTAGCCGGCGGCGGCCCGTATTGTACGGCATCGGTGCCCGCCTGTGAACTACGACCCACGCGCCGCCGGGGCGCCTGCTCCGGGGCGGCGGAACCAGGAACCGAGTTGCCCTGTGGGCGGGGGCAGCAATTTCGTCTGCTGGCAGGCAAAAGACCTGGGGCGGGGAATCCGCGGCTGTCTCGCAATCCCCACCCGAGGTAGGAGAGCAGCATGGCGCGCAAGGCGACGACGCTTCCGCCCGTCCGATTGGACCTGCCGTACACGCAGGAGGTAGTGACCCCGCACGTGAAGTGGGCCGACCCCTTTGTGAACGGCCCGCTCCGGGCCTTTTTCGTGAACGGGGTGCAAGACGGCCGGACGGTGGCCGAACTGGGGCAGCGGTTGCCGTTGGAACCGCGGGTAGTGAGCGTGGACTGGGAGTTTGCCATCAACCGCTTCTGGAACCCCCGCTACTTCTCCGACCGCAGCATCTGGGCCGATCCGGCCGACTACAGCCTCTTCTACGAGATCATCGAGGAAGAGCTCGCGCGCGACGTTTCCTACGACCTCCTGGTGATGCACTCCATCATCGGCTGGAACGATATCCCGGAGTCTCTGCGGAAGCGCATCTACGCCCGCGTCAAGGGGGGCGAGGGGCTGGTGCTGGTCCATCCGCAGTTGGGCGAGAAGGAGGAGGACAAGACGCTCTGGGAGGTCTCGCCTCTCATCAATGTCCCCGGCACCAAACTGGGCTTCCGCGCCATGGGCATCCCGCCGAAAGAGGCGATGTCCGGGGCGCCGTGGTACCAAGCCGCCGACCACTATGTCGTGAACGGAATCCCCTTCGAGGCCTTCCCGTATCCGGCCCTGCAGCACTATCGCTACGAACTGGGGCCGAAGTCGCAGGCCCTGGTAACGGGCGTGGACGGAGTGCCGGTGATCGCGGTGAAGCAGTACGGCAAAGGGCGAGTGGTCGCCCTCGGCTACCACGCCTGGAATCTGTGGCCGAAGGTCGACGCGAAGCCGGGCGAAGTGACCGAGAACTTCTGGGAGTACTTCTCCACCATGCTGCTGCGCGCGATGGTGTGGGCGGCCGGCAAGGAGCCGCAGGTGCAGGTGCACGCGGTCACCCCCTCCGCCGCGCGCTACGCTCCGGGGAAGGCGGCCGCGGGCAAGGTGACCGTGCGCCTGAGCAACGCAGCGAAGGCGGCGCCGGTGAGCCTGGCCGTCACCGTGAGCGATGAGCTGCGCGGGACGGAGAAGACCCAGACCAAGACACTGAAGCTTGCCCCGGGGACGAGCGAGGTGAGCCTCGCTCTGCCGGCCGGTATTCCGGCCGGCGGGCGGCACTTCGTAGACGTGATCGCTTCCGTGGACGGGAAGAAGAGCGACTTCGGGACCGGCCTGTATGGAGTGCGCCAGGAGGCCCGCATCAGGAAGATCGCGCTCGATCAAGAGGCGGTGGAGGGCGGGGGGACGCTCACCGGAGCCGTGAAGCTGGCCGGCAAGACGGCGGGGCTGACGCTGGTGGCGGAGCTGTGGGATTCGCTGGGTCGGGTGCTCGCCCGCCAGGAGAAGGCCGCCCGAGGCGCCGCGGTGGGCATCGCTCTGAAGTGCCCGGAGGCGCGCGCCAACACCGGTTTTGTGAAGTGCTACCTCATGGATGGCGACCGCCGCGTGGATCAGGCGACGGTGCGCACCGCGCTCACCTGGGATCGTCCGAAGGCGTGGACGGATTACGAAGTGCAGATGCCCTGGCATCACCAGGGGCTCTTCCCCTGGGACGACCTCTTCCAGCAGCGCTACGAAGAGGCCGGGATTACCGCGGCGGGGGACCCCGACCTCAGCTTCTGGCTGACGGCTGACATCCAGTTCCACGGCTTCGGCGGCGGGTGGTTCGAGCGGCTCAAGTTCGCCGCCCAGCGGAAGAAGTACGGAGAGACGCGAGACCGCAAATACCTGATGCGCGACGGCTGCTGCTTCGATTCCGACGAGACCTTCCGCAAGCCGATCGCCGCGGCGCTTCGCAAGGGGGTGGCGGCGAAGCGCAAGTACCGGCCGTGGGAAGTGCTGCTGTGCGATGAGTCCGCGATCACGAAGTACGCGGACGCCTTTGACCTCTGCTGGTGCGACGACACGCTGGCCGCGTTCCGCACCTGGCTCAAGGGCCACTACCGCACCCTCGATGCGCTCAACGCGGAGTGGGGAACCGGGTACAAGGACTGGGCGAAGGTGATGCCCATCACCTGGGAGGCGGCACAGAAGCGGGGCAACCCGGCGCCGTGGGTGGACCACCGCCTGTACATGAACCGGAGCTTCGCGAACGCCTTCGGCTACGCCACCAAGATCCTTCGCGGCCTCGACCCCGGGGCGCTCTCCACGGTGTGCGGCACCCAGGTTCCCGGCTCGCACAACGGGTGCGACTGGTCGCTAGCCGATTATAGCATTGATTATCTACAGCCGTACGGCGGCGCGGCCCAGCACGAGATGCACCGCAGCTTCAACCCCAAGATCATCCTGGCCGGCTTCACCGGCTATCAGCGGACGGACATCAAGCTCGAGCATGAAATCTGGATGCGCTTCTTCCACGGGCACGCGGGCTCGGCCATCTTCTGGGGGTTCACGCTGGCCAATCCGGACCTGGTGCTCACTGAGCAGGGACACACGTGTCAGAAGGTGTTCGGTGAACTGCGGGACGGCGGGATGTACCGCACCATTCGTGAGTTGACCCGTGACGACGATGGAATCGCGCTTCACTACTCGATGACCTCCGGGCACGTCTGGTGGGTCCAGGACGGCAAGCTCGAATACGGTGACGATCTGGAATTCAGCGACAAGTGCTCCGCCAGCTACAAGCGCTTCATGGAGAACCGGCTGCGCTGGGGTTACGTGCTGGAAGACGCCGGCTATCAATACGACTGGATGCCGTATGGGCGGCTGGAAGAAGGCGGGCTAAAGGATTACAGGGCTCTCATCTTGCCGGGATCCATCGCCCTCTCCGACAAGGAAGTGGAAGAGACCAAAGCTTTCGTGAAGCGGGGCGGAAGTCTGATCGCGGACGTGATGCCGGGAACCAGTGACGGGCATGGCAAGCCGCGCGCGGAGAGCCCGCTCGCGGAACTCTTCGCCACGGGCCGATACGGCAAGGGCCGCGCGGTGCTGCTGAACGAGTGGATGTCTGAGGTGCCGCAGACCGAGCGCAGGAAGAAGCCGGCGCGGAGGCAGCACGCACGGGTACGGCGGGTCCTGGAAGACCTGGGTCTTTACCCCGGCGTGACCCTAATCGGAGAGGATGGTCTGCACCCGGTGGAAGTCGAACGCGTGAGCTGGCGGGATGCCCGGGTCGAAGTGATCGGCCTGTTGCGCGAGATGGCGGGGAAGACGAAAGTGCACCGGGACGGCACCGTGGAACTCATTCCCACCACGGAGCCGCAGCCGGCCCTTCCAGCGCGCCTGCGATCAGCAAGGCGTGGCCATTGGTATGACCTGCGCGCCCGCAAGTACCTGGGCGAGAAGCAGGAACTGAAGACGAACATCTTCTGCGCGGTGCCGCAGATGTACGGGATCCTGCCCTACAAAGTGGCCGGGGTGAAGCTCACCGCGCCCAAGCGCGCGGTCCCGGGCCAGGCTGTGAACTACGCGCTGGAGATCAAGGCCGGCGGCGCAGAGATGGCCAAGCACGTGGCGATCGTCGAGGTGTTCGGCCCGGACAAGCGTAAGCGCCGGCTCCATTCCGGCACCGCCGAGACCAAGAACGGGAAGGCCGCGGGGAGCTTCTGGCTCGCGCTCAATGATCAGCCGGGCGAGTGGAAGCTGGTGGTGACGGACAACTTCTCGGGCAAGAAGGCGGAGCAGATGATTCAGGTTGGGTAAGCGCACTCGATTCGTCGAGACGACCGAGAATGCAAAGGTGACGTGCGCCGCATCGCGCGGCGCACGTCATTTCGCGAAAGTTGGCCCT
>Ga0315282_10004964_pt1 | contig 22877 bp, 15 predicted proteins | sample YL17G07_20_MG_FD_203693 | JGI IMG/M metagenome (GOLD analysis project Ga0315282, IMG submission 203693) | Sediment microbial communities from Yellowstone Lake, YNP, Wyoming, USA - YL17G07_20 | ecosystem: Environmental > Aquatic > Freshwater > Lake > Sediment | place: USA: Wyoming | collected... | reverse complement strand
CGCCGATGCGGCTGGACAAATTCGAGATGGAACGTCTGCAATCCACCTGGGAGAATCGGGTCCGGTTCAATCTTTCAGAAAGCAGCGTTCACCCCATGTCTCCACGGGAACTGGTGCCGGACGAGGAGTATCTGGCACGTCTCCTGGACGCGCCGTTAGTCTACAATCAGAGCAACGGCACCGACGAACTACGCTCGGCTATTGCTGCTCTCTACCCAGGCGCGACCCTGGACCACGTTGAGGTGACCAATGGCGGCAGCGAGGCCAACTTCATCTCCATTTATGCGATGCTCGAGCCGGGGGATGAGGTGGTCATCATCCTCCCCAACTACCAGCAGATCTGGGGCCTGATCCGCAGCTTTGGCATGGTGGTCAAGGAAGTCCTGCTGCGCGAAGAACTCAACTGGGCGCCCGACCTGGCCGAACTCGAGGCCGCCGCCTCGCCGCGCACGCGCATGATTGTTCTGTGCAACCCAAACAACCCCACGGGCGCAATTCTCACTGAGGCGGAGATGGACGCGATCGTGCGCATCGCCGCCAAGAGCGGCGCATGGATTCTGGCAGATGAGATTTATCAGGGGTCGGAAAGAAGCGGGCGAACAACGGCGACCTTCTGGGGAAAGTACGGCCGGGTCATAATCACGAACGGCCTGTCGAAGGCCTACGGGCTCCCCGGCCTGCGGATCGGCTGGATTGTCGCGCCGAAAGACATCATCGCGAAGATGTGGTCCTATCACGATTACACCACGATCGCACCGGGCACGCTCAGTGACTCCCTGGCTCGCATCGCGGTCTCGCCTGAGGGACGCGCCCGCTGCTTCGGGCGCACCCGGGACATCTGTCGCAAGAACTTTCCGCTGTTCCAATCCTGGATGGAAAGCCACGGCACCCTGTTCCGCATGGTCGAGCCCAAGGCAGGCGCAATCGCATACGTGCGTTACAACCTTTCGGTCAATTCGACCGCGCTCATCGAGCGCCTGCTTAAGGAGAAGAGCGTCCTGGTAGTGCCCGGCGACCACTTCGGCATGGATCGCTATTTGCGCATTGGGTACGGCCCCGCCCCGGATTATCTCCAGCAGGGACTAGAGCTGGTGCGCGAGGTCATTGCTGAATTGAAACAGAAGGACCAGCGAGCGTCTTCGAGAGTTCGGTGACCGGCACTTTGATGAGGGGCAATGCCTGAGGAACTGCTGCAGACCAACCTGGCGCTGGTGGGCTTTGGCCATGTAGGGCGGGCATTTGCGCGTCTGCTCCTGCACCGCCGGGCCTGGATGCTCCGGAGGCTAGGCGTCGAATGGAAAATCACCGGCATCGCCACACGGAGTCACGGGATGGCCATCGATCGCAACGGGCTGCCCGTGCAGAAGATCCTCCGCTCCGGGAAGCGCCATTTCAGCCTCGACAGCTATCATGATGGGCCCGCTTGCTCCTCGACCACGGACTTCGTCCGCCAATGCGGAGCAGACGTACTTTTCGAGACGAGCGTTTTCGATTTGAGCGGCGAGCCTGCCGCGACCTATATCCGCGAGGCGCTGCAAGCAGGCCTGCACGTGGTGACTGCCAACAAGGGGCCCGTGGCGGCGCAGTTTCGTCCGCTCACGCGCCTGGCACGCCAGCGCGGCGTACGGTTCCTCTATGAAGGGACCGTCATGGATGGAGCGCCTGTTTTCACTATGGTCCGGCAAACGCTGCCATCAACCCACATCCGCTCGCTTCGTGGAATTCTGAACAGCACCACGAACTATGTCCTCACACAGATGGAGCAGGGAGCTTCGTTTGAGTCGTCGCTACGCTACGTCCAGAACCAGGGGATCGCCGAAGCCGACCCGACCCTGGACATCGAAGGCTGGGATGCGGCGGCAAAACTCTCAATCCTCATCCAGGCTCTCATGGGCGGGTCCGCCAAGCCGGAGGATATCCAGAGGGAGGGGATCTCGGAGAGCACCGGAAGGCTGGTGCGAGCGGCCGTGCGCCGCGACCGGCGCATTCGCCTGGTCGCAAGAGCTTATCGGAAGGGTGGAAAAATCGTCGGCAAAGTCCAGCCGGAAGAGCTGGAGATCTTCGATCCATTGGCCTCAATTCGCGGGCTCAGCAACATCCTGATCCTCAATACCGACACCATGCGCGAGCTTGCGATCATCGAAAACAACCCCTCTGTCGACCAGACCGCCTTTGCTCTCTTCGCCGACCTCGTGACGCTGCTCCGCCGCCCCCAGGAGAAGTGACGAGTTACGAGTGACGAGTGACGAGTGAAAAATGCATTTAATTCGTCACTCGTCACTTCTTCCAATGCTGGGGCTGCTTGTGACGATCACAAACTCACGTGCGAAGTGATAAGTAACAACAGCGTTTCACTCGTCACTCGTCACTTGTCAGATTCCCCAGGCGCCGCTCAGATGTATGTTCGTTCCGTTGATGTAGCGGGCTTCCTCCGAGAGCAGATAAAACACTACGGAGACCGCATCCTGGGGGCTGCCCACATAACCGGCTGGAATGTTCTTCGTTAGCTGCGCGAACTCCCGCTGCGACGCGCTGCCGGTCTCAATGAACCCGGGCGAAATCGAGTTCACCGTGATGCCGTGTGGCGCCAGAATCTTGGCGAGCGACCGCGTCAGTATCAGCACACCCACTTTGGCGATGTAGTGCGCGGTGATGAAGGGCTGTCCGACAAGTTGGTCAGCCTTGGCGATGCTGAAGTTCACGATCCGGCCCCATTTCCGCGCTATCATGCCGGGCGCCACCGCGCGGCTGAGGTAAAACACCGGATGCAGGTTGTCGTTGAACATGGAGTGCCATCCCTCGATGCTCTCCTCCAGCACTCCCACGCGGTGACAGGAACCGGCGCAGTTGATGAGCGCGTCTATGCGGCCGAATTCGGCCTCGGCACTCCGCACCAGCCCTGCGGCAGAAGCAGGCTCCGAGGCGTCGGCGCGCAGCACTGCCACACGCGCGCCCGCGGCTTTGAGCTCAGCCTCGAGAGACCTTGCCTGTTCCTCACTCGTGCGATAAGAAACGGCGACAGCCCAGCCGCGTTTCACGAGCGCGGCGGCCACGGCGCGGCCAATGCCGCGCGCCCCTCCGGTGATCAGAGCAACTCGTTCTTCCATGGCGCTACATGTTACCAGGGATCGGCGAGGGCGACTTCAAAATTCCGCACAAACCGCGCAAGCCCGCCGGTACGCCGCTTCTCTGGACGGAGCGAGCATTCAGAAGCAACGGCTCAAATCCGAAGTCCAGGATCGAGAATCGGTGTACAATTCCGCCGATAGCCGATACGCTCACGATGGAGGACTTGACACTTGCGAGCTTTTCTACTGTTTCTGTCCCACCGCGAATCGTTCAAGAATCTCATGTTGCGCTTTAAAATCTTTCGCCGGACCGCATGGCGTTTTGTCGCAGGCGAGACGCTAAACGACGCAATCCGTGCGGCACGCGAGGCGAATCTCCAGGGAATCAAGGCCTCGTTAGACCTCCTGGGCGAGAACACGCTATCCCGAGAAGACGCCGTGAAGGCTACCGAAGAGATCCTCGGCATGCTGGATCGGATTCAGACCGAGAAAGTGGACTGCAATGTCTCCGTCAAACTGACCCAACTCGGCCTGGATCTTGACACGGATTTCTGCCGCCAGAATCTGACGCGCATCGTCGGCCACGCCGCCGAATTGGGCAGCTTTATCCGCGTCGACATGGAGGACAGCAACTACACCGGGCGCACTCTGGATGTGGTGCTTCAAACCCACAGAAACGCCGGCAATGTGGGCGCCGTCATTCAGGCCTACCTCTACCGGAGCGAGCGGGACGTGCGTCTGCTGATCGAGAACGGGATCGGAATTCGCCTGTGCAAAGGCGCATATCTGGAGCCCGCAACGGTGGCGTTCAAGAGGAAGCGCGACACCGATGCCAACTACATCAAGCTGATGAAGCTGTTGCTCCAGAGCGGCCTCTACCACGCCGTCGCCACGCACGATGAGGCGATCATCGACGCAGCCAAGCAGTTCGCGCGCGCAGAAGATCTCTCCAAGAGCCGCTTCGAATTCCAGATGCTCTACGGCATCCGCCGCGACCTGCAGCAGCAACTTGCCGCAGAAGGGCACAACATGCGCGTTTACATTCCTTATGGTACGCGCTGGTATCCTTATTTCATGCGCCGTCTGGCCGAGCGCCCCGCCAACCTGCTCTTTATACTCCGCAACTTGTTCAGGGGGTGATGTCCATTCAGACAATAGTGGTGTGCGCCCCTTGGAGTCGTGCCGTCGCATACAAGAAAACGAACCGTGAAGACCTCTGAAACCTCAAAGGATCTTTGCGGTCCTGGAGGTTCGGAAGGGATTTGGACGATTGGCATGCAGTGTCTGAATCGCTCGCTTTTTAGAAGACCGTTGCCATGCACATGCATGTGCACTATCATGTCCAACATGCGTACCACGATTGAGTTGACGGACGAACAGAGGGCAGAACTCTTGAGGCTCGCGGCCAAGAGAAGAGTCAAGGGATTTTCTCGGATTGTGCAGGAAGCCTTGGACGAATACCTGAAACGACAGGAAGGCAAGGAAAAGGAGATTTCAGCCGCCTTGACGCTCAAGGGCTGTCTGAAAGGGAAGGCGGCAGCAGAGTTTGAAGAGCGGGTGAAGTCGATCCGGGAGTTATGGCGGTGTTCCTAGCGGATACGGATGTTCTGATTGATTTTCTGCGAGGAGTCGGCGACGCTGAGCGCATCGGCATTGAGTTAAGCACCGGCAGGCTTTGCACGACGGCGGTCACCGCATTCGAATTGTGGGCCGGCTCGAAGAACCCCCAACAGGCCGCGACCGTGGAAGCTCTCCTGGCTGCTGTGACAGTCCTTCCGCTGGACATTTCCGCCGCCCGCCGGGCCGGCGAAGTCCGCAGAGAGTTGGAGCGCACTGGCATGGAAATCGGGATGGCGGATTCACTCATCGCGGGGATCGCTCTCGATCGGGGAGCGATCCTGATCACTAAGAACCGCAAGCACTACCAACGCGTGCCCGGCCTGAAACTGAGCTTCGGATAGCGCACGTTTCCCAATGAGTTTCGGCCGGTTCGTGGCGTAACAAACAGCGGCGCCGCCGGCAACCTCTTCAGAGCGCGACGAGGTGGCCGCCGTGCTGCAGCGCGAGGGCGCGGATGTCTTCGCGGCAAGTGAACAGTATCAGCTGGCGTCGGCCTGCCTCTTGTTCAAGGATGCGGAATGCAGCGCGCATCCTCTCGCGGTCGTAGGCGACAAAAGGTTCGTCCAGCAGGCAAGGGCACGGCTCCTGCTTGTTTCCCAGCAGTTCCAGCACCCCGAAGCGCACCGCGAAATAGAGCTGATCCTGGGTTCCGCGACTGAGGCTCTCGGCGGGGCGCAGTTCCGCAGTGCCCTTCTCACGTACCTGGATCCTGAAGTCCGGGTCGATTTTTACTTCTTCGTAGGAGTCTGGGCAGATTTGCAGAAAACGTTCTTCGACGGCTCTGTTCAATTGCGGCGCGCACACCTCCTGTTGAAGGCGCGCGAGGCTGCGGATCCCCTCCAAGGCAAGAGTCAGCGCCTTGCGGTTCAACTCGAGCTCCTGGACCGTGCCCTCGGCACCGGCCAGATCTTCCTCAATTTCCGACGGGGAACGGTAGTTGTGGAATGCCCCCCTGACCCTCTCGACGAGGCGCGCGTGTTCCTCCCTTTTGCCGGCCAGAAGATCTGCAATGCGTCTTTCCTCCTGTTCGGCCTCCTCCACTGTCGGCATGTAGGGCAAATAGAGCAGTCGGCGTTGAGAGTCGTTTTGCGCAGAACCCTCCTCGTCCGTCCCCCCTCGGAGCTTCTGCAGCTCTTCCAGGCGCGCCTTCCATTGGTCGAGGGTCAACGCGCCTCGCAGGTGTTCGAACTCGCGCGCGCGGGATGCTTCCTTGGTCCGGAGTTCGAGCAACCGCCGGCAGTCCTGGCAGGCCTTCCGAAAGGCATCCGGGGCATCAACACCGCCTTCAGCCAGGATGGCCTGGATGGCGGAAGCAATCTGGCCGGCCCGCGCCGACACGCTCGCCTCGTCTGCCACGAGGGCATCCACTTCCTCGGCAAGGCGTCGCTGGCCGGCCAGGAGCTCGGCATAGCGGCGCATGTTGGCTCTCAGAGTGTCGACCGGGCCTTTGAGGTTTCCCGGGGCGCAGCTCAAACCCGCTTTTGCCAGACATTCTTTGAGGTGCGTATAGACTTCGTCCGTCTCCGCCTGGACCAGGCTGCGCTGCTGCTCGGCGTCCTGGATGCGCGGGCCCAGATCGGCGACCCGTTGCCGGTCCAGAACCGCTTGTCTGGCAGCGGCAAGAAAATCCTCGACGGCTTCGAAGCCTGAGTCCGTGACTGCCTGGCGCAGCTCGTTCTGAGCTGCCAGAGCCTGGTCGCGCAAGCTCTTCAGGCCGGCATCCAGGGCTTCGAATGCCTGTTTCGCCTGCTCGGCGGCGCCCTTTGATCTGGATGCGGCCATCAGGAGCACCACGCAAAGCACAAGCAGAGCCGATGCAACCGCAAGCCCGAGCGTAGAAGGCACGATCCCGGCCAGGCTCACCGCCGCTGCGGCGCCCGAGCCTAGCAGCGCGAGCAGCGACAGCACGCCTTGACGTTTGGCTTTCTTTGCTGTTCGGGCATGTTCTGTCTTCCCCTCCGCGACCTTCTCCGCCAACGCCAAGCTCTGCTGGGAGGCGGCGCGTTCTTCGTCCGCTGCCTGACGCGCCTTGCGTTCCCAATCGATCTCAGCATCCTGCAGGACAGGGCTCAGTGCCGCGAGCCTTTGCTCGATCACGGCTGCTTCGCCGAGCATGCGCTTCAAGTTGCGCTGGATCTCGTCCTTCTGCCTCGACAGGCTCAGATAACGCACGAACCACTCGGTAATCTTCTCAGGCTCCACACTGGCGTGCAGGGCCGCATAAGGAGCCATCTCCTGCAGTTCCGCTGCATTTTGCTCGCTCCGGGCTGCCGCCTCTTGCTTCTGCCGGCGCAACTCTTCGAGGCGCGCCTCGACATTATCCTTATCAGCCGCGAGCCGGTTCAGCTCGTCAAGACGCTCGACGGGAAAATCCGGGTCGGCGCCCAAGGATTGGATCTCGTTCTCCAGGTTGTGAATCTCGTTGTCAACTTCCAAGAGCGTGTGCACCTGGAGCCGAGCTTCTCTCCAGCGGGCATCGATCACGCCTCGTCCGGCCGCAAGCAGATCCTGGTCCAGCCTCTCGATCTCCTTCCCCAGAGCAAGCCTTTCTTGGATCCAGACCTGGCACTGGATACGCTGCGCTTCCAGCTCCTCGTGCTCTTCGCGCAGCAACTGGAGGCGGTCAAGCGCTTGCCTGTAAGGCCGTGTGGGAGCCCGCTCCGATCCGACCGACTCAAGGGCCTCCTCCAGCTTGACGAGGCTGAGGCGTACAGAGAGTTTTTCATCACCGGTCTGAGCCAGATTGGCGATGCGGTCGCGCAGCGGTTCACGATGCTTGATTTCTGCCGTCTCGCTCTCTCGGATCACCGCAGCCGACTCAAACAGCTCCTTGGACAATCCAAGATGCGCCGCCGCGAAAATCACGTCGCCGTTGCGCTGCGTTTCGTAGTTGCGCGTGATATCCTCGCCGCTCGAGGTGCAGACGGAAAACCTACTCTCGTCCCGGCCGAATGTCCGGTGCAGCTCCAGTTCCCGGCCGTTCGCCAGTTCGCACCAGAGCGTCCCCCCGTAATCGGACGCGCGCCACGGTTTGTATTGCTCCACCCATGGATCCAGCCGGCGCTGCGCTTTGACATCGGGGCGCAGCTGTCCGTACAGAAGGGCCGTAAGGAAACGCTGGAGCGTAGACTTTCCCGCCTCGTTGGCCGCGCACACAACGTTCAGACCGCCGGCGAAGGAAAGCGGCACGTTTGCCAGCTTGCCAAAACCAAGGATGTGGCAGCGGAGCAGATTCACCGGACTCGCACCTCCCGGCCCAACAGTGCCTGCACGCCATAGAGCCGCGCGCGCTCCAGCACAGGACGTTCCGCGGCCGGCGTCGCCGCGATGCGTTGGTTCATGGAGCGGACGAAATACCCGCACAGAGTCCGCTCCCCTGCCAGAGCGTCGAAATCGAGGGCAGGCGACATCCGGTCCTCCCAGGTAATGTGCAGCACCTCTCCAGACAGCCGTTCTTCGATCTCGGCCGTCGAAAGATCCAGCTTCGGGTCAGGCGAACCTTCCAGGCGCACGCGGAGGATCGTTTTCGCGTCAAAGGCAGAGCTTCGGCGCTCGAGGATGGCATCGATGATCTGCTCGCGGCTGCTGAACCCATCACAGTCCACCGTGATGGTAGCAAGCGGGTACTGGCTCGCAGGACACGACTTTAGTTCGAGCGCACCGTCATCCGCAATCTCGCCCAGCAGGTATCCGCAGCTCCCCTCCTCGTCCCAGGCCCTTCCCTCCGGTATGCCGCAATACCAGACCTGAGTCCCGTCGATCCGGTTCGCCACCGCCCGCTGCTGGTGGTAGTGTCCCAGCGCGCAGTAGAGCACGTTCTTGCCTGCGATCTCGTCAATGGTAAATGGGCCGTGGGCCGATTTTCCCGCCGGGACACGGCTGACGTCGGAGCCATGGGCCAGCACCAGATTCCGCGCGTCCGCGGGCAAGACCGGGAGCTTCTGGAAAAGATGTTCCTGCAGTTGGGCATGGTTGAATCCGAAGCCGGTAACCCGCACACCCATGTCCGGCAGTTCGACTGAACGGAATTCTTCTTCCCGGAAGATGTGGACGTTTTTCGGCCAGACGTCTGCGCAGTAAGGCGAGTCCTGGCAGCAAGGATCGTGGTTGCCGGGCGCGACGAAAACCGGTATGGAGCCCAGGCTTTCGAACTGCTGCTTCAGAAACTCGACCGTGTCGGGGGTGACGCGGTCCTGCTCGAACAAATCGCCGGCGATCAGGACCAGATCCGCCGCTTCGCGGCACGCGTGCTCAAGGATCCGCCGGAACGTTCCCCGGATCGCTTCGCGCTTCCGGTCGCCGAGGCGCGAGGGAAAGCCGGCCCCTGCGAAGCTGGTGTCGAGATGCATGTCGGAAGTGTGAATGAATCGGACAGGTGTCATGACGGCCTGTTGAACTTACCAGGATATTTCGACGCGGCGCTCCGCGTTCTGCTTCGCATCCCAGATCATAACGTAACCGTGCTCTCTGCCGAACAAATAGACGTCCCGTGTCAGCTCCACGTCCATCTTGCAGTATTCGATCACCTTTTGCCGCTCTCCTCTGCGCCACCAGTTCACGGATTCAGTGCCGGAACCCGTCTTCCTCCGCCCGAGCGTCGCCTTGGCCACGGAATCAAGTTTGACGCGAAAGCCCAACTGCCTGCTGAGCAGGGCGAGCATGTCCGTGCTCTTCCGGTACAACGAATCTATCTCTTCCTTCCCATAGCGTCTCAGCACCTTGAAATCGAATCCTTCGCCATTGAAGGTCACGATGGGATTGTACTTTTTCGTCTCCTGGAAGAGCCGAGGCACGTCCTCCTCGTACCAAACGCGCATGCCATTCTGTTGATCCCAGGTGACGACCAGAGCGACAAGAAACTGCTCCACGGCGGTCCAGCCTCCTGGGACTTCGTCGCTGAGGTACTGGGTTTCAACGTCCAGAACCAGCGGGCCGCCGCCGGCTCCGGCAAAATCAAATGCAAGATTCTCCATCCGAGTTGCGCTTCTTGCGCTGTTAAATGAAGTCTTATTCTGTATCCAGCACAGCGCCCAAGCAAGTCAAAACTCAGACGACCGCAGTGCCGGCGGATTCCGGGTTGTCGCGGGCTGGGCCCAGTGCTAGACTGCGATCTTCATCCGGAGCGCAAAGCAGCCATGATTACGCTTCATAACGTCGAGAAGTATTTCGAGCACGGGGTCACGAGAACCTGGGTGCTGCGGCGCATCGACTTGAGCGTCAGGGAGGGCGAGTTCATTTCCATTATGGGTCCGTCTGGAGCCGGCAAGTCTACGCTCCTGCACATCCTGGGAATGTATGACAGCGCATGGAACGGGGAGTATTTCTTCATGGATATTCCCGTGCACCGGCTCAAACAAAAGGAGCGAGCGGATCTTCACAAAAGGAACATCGGCTTCGTGTTTCAAAGCTACCACTTGTTGGACAACCTGACGGTGTACGAGAACCTGGACCTTCCTCTCTCTTACCGCAACCTTTCCAGAAAGGAACGGGAGAGCCTCGTCTGCGACACGCTGGACCGGTTTCAGATCGTGGGTAAGAAAGACCTCTATCCCACGCAGCTCTCGGGAGGCCAGCAGCAGTTGGTCGCAGTCGCCCGGGCCGTCATCGCCGGTCCCAAAGTGATACTGGCCGACGAACCGACTGGCAACCTGCACTCAAGCCAGGGCAAAGAGATCATGGATCTGTTCAAGAAGCTCAACGAGGACGGGACCACGATCATCCAGGTGACGCACTCGGAGAGAAACGCCGCCTACGGCTCGCGTATCGTTCAGCTCTCCGACGGCTGGATCGTGGGTCCGCAGGCAGCCGGCTAAAGGAGAGAACCACGAAATGCTGAAGTGCGTGGGACGTTTCTGTGCACTTCATGTATTTCGTCGGCATCCACGCGGCAGAGAGCTCTACAATCAGCTTGTCTTGCGCTCCTTCAGCTTCTTTTGGCTAAAGTAGATCGCCTGCAAGGTCTGTTGAGCGGCTGGCTTCGCCTGGATGTAATCCCCGTCGCTCAGCAGGCCATTGACGAGCTCAATCCGTTTGTCGATATCCGCACACGCAGCTTGAAATTCCTTCTTGGCCGCGCCCGTCAGCTTGGCCGCACTGATGGCGGCCTTCAACACGGGATAGGCGCTGTCTACGTTTGCCTTGATGTCCATGGCTTGCTTTTGCATCGATTCCCGCTCGGATCTTGCGATGTCACGGACCTTCAGGAAACGGGCCTTGGCACGAAGAAAATCCTCGCCGGCCGCTGCGTATCTTTGCGCCGCCAGTTCGCTCTGCGCCTGGTCCCAGATCTCTTTGGCACTCTTCCAGTCACCGGGAGCATACTGGTCGGCGCGCTGCTCTAAGGCCTGATTCATGGCGTCCGTGGCGGCCTTGATCTGCTCGTCAGGCCTTGAAGCGCAACCGTAGCATACGAGAGTCAAAAGAACGCAAGTGGTGATCGCTAAGCGAAATGAGTTGGTCATAGTTGCCTCTGCGCCCCCTCCATGGCAGGACCTGCGTCACTGTGATCGGTTTTACTCGAAATCGACGTCACCATCGGCCCGTCGCGCCATGCTCCTTGCGACGGAATCCGATTGGCGCGTTCTCGACTGCAACGCCGATGGGGAAATCCGGGTATCTACTTCTTAAAGTATTGCTGCTGCGCCTCCCAGATATCCCTCGTGGTTCGCTGGGCGAGATTTAGGGCATCGGTATATTGCGCATTCTCAAGCTGCGTTCCGACCTTGGCAATGCTATCCTCAAACTGCTTTATGGCAGCGTCGAGCTCCTTCCGGCGGGCAGCCGACAACTTTCCGATTCCCGGATCCTCCTTCAACGCCTTGAGCCGGATGGTAGCGGTTTGCTGCATCTGGGTGATCTGGGCGATCGCGTTCGCGCGCAGGCTCTTGGCTATATCTCGTGCCTGGATGTATCTGGTCTTGGCCTTCAAAAGCAAATTGTAAGCGTCGCCGTAGCTCTTGGCATCCAGCTTCGCCGAAGCGTCCTGCCACGCTTTCTCCGCAGCGCTCCAATCTTCCATGGCGAACTGATCAGCGTGCTCATTGGCCGCCTCCTGCCTGGCCTGTTCAGTCAACTGAATCATCTCTGTCGGCCGGGTCGCACATCCGGACATATAGAAGGCGACGGACAAAACCATCAAAAGGAGAAACAGATGCGCGTACTTCATTGTGTCCTCCGCGGAAACCGGCTTGATGCTTGCACGGCAATCAGGATCTGAAGCATCCTCGCCGGGATCGTCAGAAATCACTTCACCAGCGGTGTCTTCCCCATCTGAGAGAATCCGCAAGGCATACGGACTCTTTTACACGCCTATTTCACACCGGCGAAACCAAAAAGTCAAAAGAGAATTGGGCAAAGGGACGCTGGTGACTGCCACGAATGGCACTAAGCTAAGGGACCCTGAATGGGTCCGGCAGGGCTCTCAAACATATGTTGCCGCTCCTAACTGCGTAAAAGAGAGACGCTCTATCTTAGTGCCACTCGTGACCATCACCCGCGCCTAGTTGGCAACCGAGGTGAGAATGGCGTTGAAGAGCAGCTTGAAGGTAGCGTAGGGCTGGGCGCGCTGCTGCACCTTCAAAGGCATCAGCACCATCCGTCCTTTCCCCATCTTCACCTCCGCGACCGCCACCCTGTTGGCTATATAAGATTCGCCCTGCAGCCAGCCGCTCCTGAGGATGTTCTCCTTTGGGTAGCGCACCACGGCCGTCCCATTCAGATTCGACGCCAATGGAGCCGCCTCCATGACCATCGAGTTAGTGAAATATGAGTCAGTGTCTTCTTTCATCCCGTACGCAATGGGGTTCGTGTTATCGACCAGGACCCGAAGCACCGAGCCGGGGCAGAAAAAGTCCTCGCGTCGCACGCCTTGCAGGCTGTCCTTGTAAGGCGCGGCGAATTTGTCGATCATCAGCGTGGAACTGCGCCCAATGGTAATCACGGTTCCGCCGCCCTCGATGAAGGCCCCCAGAGATTTCAGGCCGGTGTCTGCAATTCCACCCCTGTACTCTTCCGGGACGTTTGTTCCGCTCTGACCGTTGATGATCTGCTGTGATCCCATGTCGGGAAAGATAATGACATCGAACTTCTCGGCCGGATCTCCAGCGCGCAGATCTTCAGGATGGACCGTCACGAAGGGAAACTCGTTCTGTTCCAGCAGCCACCGGGTCCAGCCCTCATCCATGTTCCCTCCCCAGGGCTGATAGAGGGCCGTGCGGGGACTGCGGATGCGCATGACGGGTATGGCAGGGGTGCTGACACCTTCGGGGGCCGTTGCATCAATACCTAGAGACTTGGCCAGTCGCGTCATGAATGCAGGCAGATCTTTTCCTCCGATCGTCATGATCGTGCCGGCAGGATACTCTTTGCCGCCAAGCGCCGCCGGAGCCCTGAACCAAGACACCTCATAGCCGTTCTTGAGCAGGCGGTTTACAGCCACAAGGCTGTTGTTGGGCTCGTGGCTCAGCAGGAAGAATGGTCCGATGCCGGTGACTTTACCCTCCGGCAGGTCAATGGTCTCGAGTCTTTTCAGGTTCGCCCCGAAAGGCTGCTTTACGAATATGGTGTTGACTCCCATTTGCATGCCGAGCGACCAGCCAGCCACATCATAGGGCGCGCGTGGAGGCACACCGGGCGCCGGCGAAATCTTGGGATAAACTTGGGCTTCGAGCATGTCCTTAGCATAGGCACGGAACGGCTGTGACATGAGAATCACGTACGTGCCCGCCGGATAGTTGGCGCCGTCAGCGGTAAATGCCGCCTGTGCCTGGTGAACCTCAACGCCGCCCATGGCAAGGGTCTGCAGCATCTTCACCACCGTGGGGCGGTCGGATTGATCGCGCGGCACCACGATGGCGTAAGGATCTCCCTTCTTCCCCATTTCGAGTTGCCGCTTCCCGACAACATAGAGCCCTTCGAGCAGCTGAACGCGGAGGTCGGCTGCAGTCCGCAGAAGCCCGAAAAGAGCAATCTCATCGTAGTCCACGATATCGCGCAGGGTCCATCGTCCCCCCAACCACGGGCGCGGGTACAGTGAGCGAGACTGCACGTCGCGGGGCGCGGGAATAGGACCGCCCGTCCCCCGGCCGCCGCGCCCGCCCTCACCCGCGGCAGGGGGCGTGGCTCCTCGGGCCGCCGTCAGTTGCTCGACCGGTGTCGCGAGGTTCGCAGAAGCAACTTCGGTGAGGAGTCCGAGCATGTTGTGCCACCACCCCGCCCAGGCCATGGCGCCTTCCCACCAGTAAGTGTACGATTCTGCGGAGATGATCCCTACCTTGCCGGCCCTTTCGAGCGCCGCTCCTTGCGCGTAGCCCAGGAGGCCGGTGTTGCGGTAGATAAGGGGATCGACGTTCGGATTGATCGGGTCCATGGCAGGCATCACGAAAATGCGGGGACCGCTGTTCCCCATCTGATGCTGGTCCAGCCAGACTTCAGGGAGCCAATCCTTGTAAAGAATCTTGCCGGTCAGCTGCGTTTCCTTCTGCGTAAACATATAGGCGTCGCGGTTGTTGTCGTGCCCGACATAAGGGTGGTAGAGCCAAGGAAGCGGCGCATTCTCATATGGAGTGCCGAGGTTCTTGTTGTACCAATCTGTAACCATGATCTCGCCGTCCGGATTGAGACAGGGCACGAGGAGAAAAACTACGTTGTCCAGAATCGTCCGGATCTCCAGAGTTTCTTCGGTCGCCAGCCGGTACACAGCCTCGGGGGTCATCTGGGTGGCGCCAAGCTCAGTGGAATGGATGCTGCAGGTGTCCAAGACGAAGATCCGCCCTTCCTGAATCAAGCCCTGAGCTTCCTTGTCCGAGGCTATCGTCCTCGGGTCGAAGAGACGGCGGTTGATCTGCCTGTAGTGATCGATCTTCTTCAGATTGGCAGCCGAAGAGATCACCATCAGGACGAAGGGATTGTTGTTTGTTGTCTTCCCGACCTCCTGGTAGAGCACGCGGTCCGAACGCTTCGCAACCAACTGCATGTAAGCGAGCATCTTGTCCCAGCGGATGATTTTCTTCTCCGCTCCGACAGCATGACCGAAAAACTGCTCCGGCGCCGGCACGGTCTGAGAGAAAGCCAGACTTCCAGATACGACAATAGCCAGGAGAATAAGCAATGAAGCGGATGATTTTCTCATGACACCCATGTACCTTTCTCACTTGAGGTGTTTAATCCTGATTATTGATAAAAAACAACGGCCAGGCGCGGGTCTCCTTCAGAGCGGCGACCGTAAGAAGCTGTGAAAAATTCAAAGTCGGCCCCGACAGGGGCCTTGAGAGATTAGCCCGGGCCGCGCTTCGCCGGCCCGGGGTTAACCTCTAGGCGCCGCTCCGCGGCGCGTTTAGTGATTTTTTCACAGCTCCTAAGGGAGCGGGCGGCGGCACGCAGACGGTACACAATGGAAAAACGGAAGAGCCACCCGCTCGCTTACGCTCGCGGCTCTGTATGGGAAAACCAGCAGTGCGGTGCGTCGTTTTCATGAATGACCAAGTTGAGATCCTCATGGTTCAGTCTTGTGCTCACTCAGGAATCCTCTTATTGAAGCGCAGGCGCGACATGCGCAGCTGCTGCGTGGTCAGATCTTCATCCACGTAGAGTCGCACATCCTTGATCTCGTTTCCTTCCATCACGGGTTCCAGGCGTGGGAAGACGATCGCCACCTTATTGGGCAGCTTGAGCCTGGCTGCACGCCCGCGAATGTTCCTGCGCCACTCCGGGTTCACGCGAGTGCCGAAGCGGTCGAAGATCTGGGCAGCTGCCGCAGCATCGCCTTTGGCCTTGATGACCTGCAGGTAACCCAGCAGCTCGCCAACCCCTTTTCGAGCTTTCTCGAGATCCGTGAGCCGGACATAAAAGTTGCCGTTACTCGTGACAACCCGCACTCCGTAATCCTGACCTCCCTTTAATCCGCCTTCCAACAGAAATCCGAACACGAGCTGGCTGCCCCTCTGGTGAGCCTCTCGCACAAAGTCATCTTCGTACATCCGGTAGCGATTCATCTGACCCTGAAGGTAGGAGATGTACATCGCACGCACGATTTCGCCCTGCTCCTCTGCCTTGAAAGCTCCAATCTCAACCAGCTTTGGGTCTGACGCATGATAAAGAGCCACCAAATCTGCGCGACATTCCTCGAGGGATGAGTATGCGCGGCCGATAGCTACGGCCGGATCCACTTTCAGGCTTGCCGCCGGCTTTCCCGATCCGTGGCCGATGACCTCGTGCATATAGATTTCCCACTGCCGCGCACGGTCGCCGAAGGTCCGGACCAGATCGTGGTATTCGGGGAGGTAGAACTCGTTGATCGTCGCATCCCGGATCTTCTCCGAACGTGCCTCCTCAACGTTCAGCATGATGATGTTCTTGCTTCCATAGTCGCGCCGCAGGTCGTTGTAGTTGGGCAGATTGTATGCCGCGGGCGATACGGGCCCGCTGTCTCCGGTCTCTACGATGACGTTCACCACATTCGCCACCGGTTTGTTGATCTTGTCAAGTTTGTAAATGTCGGGCCACGGCATCTTCTTCTCGAAATACAAAGCGTTGTCGGCGAGCCGATCGATCAAGGTCGAGTCGGAGACGAAGCTCACGTTTCCTTCGAATTGGCCGATGACGCCGCGCGGGTCCATGTAGCTTTCGATGAAACCGTTCAAGTAATCGACGTTCGTATCCGACCGGAGCCAGTCGATCGAATACTCGCGGAACTTCGCTTCGTCACCGGTGGTGTAGTAATCGATCAGGCATTGAATCCCATCCCGCTGCTCCTTGCTTTCTGCATAGGGCAACGCCAGCTTCAAAAAGTAGGCAATGGTGTCCAGGTCCCCGCCGTACAGCCCTCCAATCTTATAGATCTGCGGTACCGCTTTGCCGTTTTCAAACGCGAAGCGGACGTTCAGTCTTTGCTGCCATTCTGCCGGCAGAGCATCAATGTCTTTCTGAGTCAGCCGACGATCGTAGAGGTTCACGGAGCTGGTTGCGATGATGTCATCGCCTTTCCTTTGGTTCGTCATGATCGGCTCGAAGTTCGGGTCGAAGATGGTCGGGCGCAAGCGCTCCAATTTAGCGTCCAGTGTCTCTCCCTGCCCCAGTTCAAACTTCGCGCCCCGCTTCTCGGCGTACTGCGCTGCCTGCAGAAGCATCTCGTAAGTCAAGTAGTTCGGCAGCGTCTTGACGTGCGAATCGTGATCGTAGGGCCCATGGTTGATCCAGATGTACTTGAGATAATCAAGTACGGCCTCCTTGACTCGCGCTTCCATCCCTTCGGAGTTGAGGTACATCGTTTCCAGCAACGTCCGGATCTCGAGCGCATACCGGTGGTCCTGCTGATCGGCAAGCGTATGGCCTGCAATGGCGGCTCGGTACAGGTAATAAGCCAGAAGCTTCTGCTTGAGGGTGAGCTGATCGAAACCCGGCGCATCGACGCCAAGCACGATGAAATCCTGGCCGTCTTTCCCCAGCCGTTCGAGTTCACCAACCATGCGTTTCGCGGTCACGGCACTCTCCACATTCTCGTTCTGCGAGGGTTGACGGGGACCGCAGGCGACAACCAGCGCGCAGGAAACAAGAAGCGATAACAACAGAGCACGCATCATCATGATGTTTGTTCTCCGCCAGAGGTTTCGCCCAAAACCACAAGAGACGCCGCATTGTACCAGAAGGCATAAGAAAGGAGATAGTGGTCAGCAGGCGCCGGGCCACGGGCGGCAAGGTCATGCGCGGACAGTGAGATTGGAACCTTTTTTCGTGGGCGAAGGCAGTTGCCCATCCCCAATGTCGCGGGCAGCACTTGAGGCTTTAAAACGCGGCGAAAGATAGCTATTCTGTTTGATCTATGAAACGAACGGCACGTATTGGAGGGCAGAGTAATGCCTGCTTATGACCCGCATGCGATTGAGTCCAAGTGGCAGGAGCATTGGGAGCGGAACAAGGTCTTTCGTGCAGTGGATCATGCGGGGAAGAAGCTCTTCGTCCTGGATATGTTCCCGTATCCGTCCGGCGAGGGGCTGCACGTGGGCCACCCGGAGGGTTATACCGCGACCGACGTGTACTGCCGGTTCCAGCGCATGCGCGGCTACAACGTACTGCACCCGATGGGATACGACGCGTTCGGTTTGCCTGCAGAGCAGTACGCGATCCAGACTGGCACGCACCCGCGCGTGACGACTGAGCGCAACATCGCAACCATTCGGCGCCAGATCAAGCGGCTCGGCTACAGCTACGACTGGAACCGCGAGTTCGCAACCACCGATCCAGAATACGTACGCTGGACCCAGTGGATCTTCCTCGTCCTCTTCCATAGCTGGTTCGACCCCGACCTGGAATGGGTGGCGCCCGACGGCCGGAAGCATCGTGGGAAAGGGCGCCCGATTGGAGAGCTGCCCATCCCGAATGAGATCCGACTTCAAGGAGAGGACGCGACCAGGAGATACCAGGATTCCTTCCGGCTCGCGTATCAAGCAGAGTCGCTGGTCAACTGGTGTCCAGATCTAGGCACAGTGTTGGCCGATGAAGAGGTGATCAATGGCCGTTCTGAAAGGGGCGACTACCCGGTCCAGCGCATTCCGCTGAGGCAGTGGATGCTGCGAATCACCGCTTACGCGGACCGATTGATCGAAGACCTGGAATCGCTCGACTGGCCGGAGCCGATCAAAGAAATGCAGCGCAACTGGGTCGGGCGAAGCGAAGGAGCGGAGGTCGACTTCTTCGCCGATGCGCCCGGCCCGGCCTACGCAGCCTGGCGCGCAGGCCGTGCCGGCAGCGGCTTCCCGGAAGCGGCCGATCCAGCCTTCATCCGAGTTTACACGACCCGGCCCGACACCCTCTTCGGGGCGACCTACATGGTTCTCGCGCCGGAACACCCGCTGGTCGAGAAACTGACCGCATCGGACCGCCGCGCTGAGGTGGAGGAGTATTGCAGGCGCGTCGCCTCCATGAGCGAAGAGGATCGGATCGCGGGCCGCGGTGAAAAGAGCGGGGTTTTCACCGGCGGCTACGCCACTAACCCTGCGACCGCAGAGCGGATCCCCGTCTGGATCGCCGATTACGTACTGATCAGCTATGGTACCGGCGCGATCATGGGGGTCCCCGGACACGATGAACGGGACTTCGAGTTCGCCAAAAAATTTAACCTCGAGGTGCGGGCCGTAGTCATGCCACCGGAAAGCTGGCTGAACCGAATGAATGCCTCCTCCGCAGAGTACGGGAAGCGGATCGCGGAGTTGCCTGCCGCGTTCGTCGGCGACGGCCACGGCATGCAATCCGCCTCGACGGAGGTCTCACTGAACGGCTTGACTACGGCGGAGGCGAAGAAGACCATCACAGACTGGCTGCTCCGGACGGGTCTCGGCCGTCCGGCCGTGAAGTATAAACTGCGTGATTGGCTCTTCAGCCGGCAACGCTACTGGGGCGAGCCCATCCCCATACTGCACGAGGTCGACGCGGCAGGAGAGCAGACCGGACTGACCGAGGCTGTGTCGGAAAACGAACTGCCAGTACTGCTGCCCGAACTGGAGGATTTCAAGCCGACCGGGCGCCCCGGCGGGCCGCTGGAAAAGGCGACGGAGTGGATCCGGGTGCGCCGGGACGGCCGGGTGCTCCATCGTGAAACCAACACCATGCCACAGTGGGCCGGTTCCTGCTGGTACTACCTGCGCTTCTGCGATCCAAGAAACGATCGGGCAGCGTGGGACCCCGATAAGGAGCGCTACTGGATGCCGGTTGACCTCTATGTCGGCGGCGCGGAGCATGCCGTCCTGCATCTGCTGTACGCGAGGTTCTGGCACAAGGTCCTCTTCGATCGCGGCTATGTGTCGACTCTCGAGCCCTTCCAACGCCTGATCAACCAGGGCATGATCCTGTCTATCACGTATCGGACCAACGATGGAAGGATCGTCCCTTATACGCAGATCAAGTTCAGCGAGGGCAGAGCCATCCATGCCGAGACCGGCGAAGAGCTTTCCGGCGAAGTTGAGAAGATGTCCAAAGCGCGGGGGAACGTCATCCCCGTGGACGTTCCGCTGGGTCAATACGGCGCAGACACCACCCGGCTTTACGAGATGTTCATGGGTCCGCTCGAGGCCACCAAGCCGTGGAGCATGCAGGGCGTTGAAGGCATCAGCCGGTTCCTCAACCGGGCCTGGCGCATGATCATCGATGAAACGGCGGACAAGCTGCAGCTTAATCCTAGAATTCGTTCGGGAGACGATCCTGGCGCAGACCCTACGGCGGAGCAACTCCGTGTTCTGCATCGAACGATTCAGGCGGTCACGGAGGACATGTTCGTCCTGCACTTCAATACGGCGATCAGCCGCTTGATGGAATTTGTCAATTTCTTCACGGGCCAGGAGGCGCGACCTCACTCCTGCATGGAAACCTTCGTTCTCCTGCTCGCCCCGCTCGCCCCGCATCTCGCGGAAGAGCTCTGGCAGGCACTTGGACATTCCGAGTCACTGGCTTTCGAGCCTTGGCCTTCTTTCGACGAGACGTACACGCACGAGGACACGGTCGAGCTGCCGATTCAGATCAACGGCCGCCTGCGCAGCCGGCTCGTAGCCTCGATCTCCGCCAGTAATGAAGAGCTGGAATCCGCAGCGTTGGCCGACGCGAAAGTCCGGAGACATCTTGAAGGGGGGACTGTCAGAAAGATCATCATCGTTCCGCGCAAGCTCATCAACATCGTTGCCGACTAAGCGCCCGAGAAAATGAACGCCTTCGCACGGCCGATTCCGGCTTCTGGCTCCCGACTTCTGGCTTCCTTCTCCCGATGCTCGCCAGAGTGATACCGAGGACGCAGCCCCGCCTGCTCGCTGTTTCCTGGCGGTCTTGTCAACCTAGGGTTTTCCCTAGTTTTCCCAAGGCTTCAAAAGGTTTATAAGTTTTGACATTAAGGCTGCAACTCCTGGTGACGGTCGCTGCGAGAACGGTTCAACTTCGGCACAAAACGACTAGCGGTTCATTAGGCCCCGCACGGCAGCCTCGGAAATGCCGGTCCTTGGGATCCAGCCCGGCAGTGGGCGCAAGAAGCGTTTGCGTGAGCTGAGGGAACGATGAACTCGGAAACGCAGTTCCGCTTGCTCGTATGCGACCCCGATCCGCAGGGTCAAAAGATAATCCGGGAATGTTTGCAGGGTTCTTCCATCAAGGTTCTGTTCAGCTCTCCGGCCGAGCCTTTTGAAAACGCACTCGCAAAGCATTTCCCCTTCAACGCCGTCGTAATCGACCTTCCGGCCCCCGCAACAAGATGCTGTGACAAGATGGTCTCAGCAGTAAAACAAGTAGCTCCAAGTGCCAAGGTCATCTTTCTGTCCAGACTCGCCGACGAGAAGTTGTGGAGCCAAGTGCTTTCCTTGGGTGCATACGATCTGTTGTCCAAGCCTTTGGAGCGAACGGAGTTCCTGCGGACAGTGTTTGGCGCCTTGCAACACGATCAGGTAGCCTGAGCGGCGTCTGACCCGGGATCGACGCCTCGTGCCGAGAGCCCGCAACGGACGTTCGCAGGCGCGGGAGGTTTGGCGCCCTTCAGGATGCTCACGCCAGACCTTGAGCCGGCACTTACCTGCACCCAGAGGCAATTGCCGCACACAAGATCGCAAGAAACACTTTTCGCTCGGCTCTCCCCGCGTGGTTTCCTTTCACTTGGAAAATCCCGTATTCGCGAAACACATAAAACGGCGACGATAGAGCCACTCCTACTTCAGCGTCGGCGCCGATGCAGCCAGCGCATAGCGAAGATTGAAAAAGATCATATTCGTCTTGGCGTTCTTCGGTTGAGCGGCTGAAACAACCCATGGAGTTCGCAAGACGTATGAATACTGCCCCATTAGAGAGAGCTCGCCATACTTGGCATCCTTCCAGAACGTCTGGATGAAACCAAATGTCCCCTCCTGAATGGACCGGTTCTGGCTGTTCGGCGAACCAGGGTAGCCGTATCCTACAAACCTGCCGGTGGCGGCGTCGATCGTGACGTTGCGCGCGATGTAGGCGCCCCCGTAGTAGCCGTACAGCAGCGTGTTCTTCTTCGTAAGCTCGAAGCCCGATACTGTCGAACCCGCATGCACGGCCGAGAGGCTGCCATCGCTGCGAACAATGAGATCCGGCGCCTGGCCGAAGATCCAGCGCCCGCCTCCGTCACTCCAGTAGTTGTTGGTCAGCAGACGGAAACCTTTGAGCAATTCTATGTTCAAATTCGCCTGCCCTCCGCCCCCAGTCGTCGTGAAATGCCGGCTGACTAAAGGATTCCAGACCCTGAACGTCCGCGCTGTACCGCCAATCTCAAGGTGCAGCGCGCGTCCGCCGGGAAGCTTCGGATCAAACGCGATCTTGGCGACAATATCGGGGTGCAGGCCGGGAACCGTGAGGGTTGTACCGCCATTGCTTAACTGGGATGCGTAAGGTGTGGCAAGCGCACTGGGCAGCGTAATCTGGCCTCCGCCTGCAGACCCCCCTATATACTGTTCCGGACTTTCGAGCGAAACGCCCATTGCCACCGCGCCGCTCGGGTGGTAAACGAAGCGGAACTGGGGATCGCGGCTCCACGTCAAGCCGCACTGATAGTTCACGTCGATATCCTGGGAATAGAAAAGGTCACCGGGTAGCGGCGAGATCCCCTTCCGGCCTGGAGTGATCATGCTCCAGGACTGGCCGCCTAGGATCTCCCACTTGCCTTTCTTAACGTCGACCCAGTAAAGGCGCAGGCGAAAGGTGTCGCTGTTGCTGCTGACAGCTGCATTCGACGGGACGAATCCAAGGAAATCAGACTCCCAATAGGCCAGGACATTTACCCCGCCAACTTTGGCATCTATGCGAGAACCGATACGCGAGTTCTGGGCACTGAACCGCAACTCGGTCAACCTGCCCTGGGTCGTGTTCCCAAACGGGATGCTGCCAAAATTCGTACCGATGCTGCTGCCCGGCGCGGTGCTGCGCCAGACGCTGGTCAGATCCATGAACCCGACGGGGGTGATGTAAGCGGTGCTGATGCGAAACTGAAGAGGCGACTCCTGGCTCTCCGGCGCCTGACCGCTCGAAACTGCCGGCTTTGGCTGCGGAGCCGAGGCCGCAGCAGTTGTTAAGGCCACGCTGCCGGCCGCCACGGCTGCCGCAGAACTGGAAGAGGCGGGCTCGGACGACGGCATCCTGGAAGTGGCTGCGCCATCGACGCCAGCAGCCGGCTTGGCCTGTTCTTGCAGAAGACGGCGAAGCTCC
>Ga0315282_10004963_pt1 | contig 22880 bp, 31 predicted proteins | sample YL17G07_20_MG_FD_203693 | JGI IMG/M metagenome (GOLD analysis project Ga0315282, IMG submission 203693) | Sediment microbial communities from Yellowstone Lake, YNP, Wyoming, USA - YL17G07_20 | ecosystem: Environmental > Aquatic > Freshwater > Lake > Sediment | place: USA: Wyoming | collected... | reverse complement strand
ATTTGGGTGACCTCCTCGGGGGCCGAACGCAGGGCTTGCCACCGCGCGTTTTACCCCATTTTCCGGGGTTGCCCAAATGGTTTTTCTGTTTTCAGGAGCGCCGCGCGACCCCGCGGCTGCATTGATTAGGTTGCTTGAAGAGGAACTTCGGTATCTTCCACAGCACAACGATGAACGGATACAGAGCGGTGTAGATGCAGGGCCCTATCAACCACTTCTTCCTGACCAAGAGGAGTGCAACGGCCACGACACCCAGGAGAACGGGAAACTTGAAGGCAAGAAGGTGCTGGTAACTCGGAAGGAAGCGTGCGACAAGGTAATTGTCGAGGTCAAAGACGAAGACCTTCATCAGGGCGTAAAGCCAGAATAGTATCGCGACAGCTTCGATCGCGAACCAGATCGCTCTCTGGGACCGAGTCTGTGGTGGAGCGGTGGCTTCGGCTTTCGGTTCAATCGTCTGGAGTGCGTTGGCCACAGGCTCGCCCTTCCTTGCCACTGCCGTTGTGGTGAGGCATTCACTATCACGCGCGAACTCAGGCGAAGACTGGAGTGGTGTTTCGTCGACCATGCCGCGAATTCTACCTCTACAGTTGTTGAAAGCCACGTGTCTCAGCGGGCGACGAACAGAAGTGGCAGAAACGGCCACGCTGCTCCGCTCAGAGGTCGGACGTTCCCCACCCTCGGGGAACGTGGGGGGTTGCTCTTTGGGGGGAAGGGCGGTGATGGTTCGCCAAGCCCATCAGCCGCTTACGGATGCGCTGGCTTTGCAAAACGCTTTACAAAGGGCTAGAAATACGAACAGCGACTTCATCTCTGAAATCGCTGTAAGTCGTTGATTCTAAAGGTAGTGCGGAAGAGGGGATTCGAACCCCCACGCTCTTGGGTCGACTGGCGCAATCGACCATGCACCGCGTTCTGGATAGCAATCGGATAGCAATCGGGGTAGTGGTCTAGGTTCGATTTCTGAATTTTCCTTGGCCGGCTCCGCGCCGCCGTTTCGTGCGACAATGGGCCATGCCTACCCGAGCAAGCAAGCGCCGTCCTCGTGACGCCAACGCGTTGGCCCATCGAATCGTCCAAGAAGCAACCGGCCAAGTGCCGCCCGCGCCTGAGCCACCCGACACCCGGAACCCGGCCGCCGTCGCACTCGCCGCCCTCGGCGCGTCCAAGGGCGGTCACGCACGAGCCGCTGCGCTGTCAGCGAGCCAGCGCCAGCGAATCGCCAAACGCGCTGCCGGCGCCCGATGGGCCAAGAAGCGCTAGTCGTTGTGCGGCGTCAGCAGTTCGCGGATGGTCCCGAGTGTCTTCGCGATGCGCTCCAGCAACAGGACAACCAGGATCATGCCCGCGAACACCACAAACCGCTCAAGTTCGCTCATCACGCCCTTCCTCTCTTGACGCGGCCTTAGTCGAACAGCATCTCTTCAAGGGCCATCCGAAGAAATTGCCATGTTTGCAGTTCCTGCCCGTTCACCTTCAGGCGGCAGTCGCCCTCGTTGTTCAGCGTAATTGTCGCCTCGAAGGTCGCGTTGACATCATCCGAAACAACCTGGATTTTCTCGTCGCGCAAGAAGAAGCGCACAATGCCCTTCTTCCTGGTGGCCGTCACAACGAAGTAATCGCCCCCCTGCCCCTCAGCCTTACAGTGGAAGGTGATGCCGCGTTTCTTCTCTTCCTCCGACGCCGTTTCATTTCGTTGGGCGACGTCTGCCTCCACACGCCTTTGTAAGTCCTTAAAGGTCTTGTAGATGGAGCATTCCGTCCGAGCTTTGACCCAATCAAAATCGTCTGGCTTCTCGTGCATTTATTTCTTGACCGTTCTTGCTCGTGCAAGCATAATGTCCATTATGAACAAGCTGAGCACAGAACAACGCGCCCGCGTGGTTGCTGCCCTAGTTGAAGGCAACGGGCTGCGCGCAACGGCCCGACTGACCGGCGTGGCCCGGATGACGGTGGAAAAGCTGCTCCGCGACCTCGGCACGGCCTGCGCCCGTTTCCACGATGAAACCGTGCGAAACGTGCGATCTAACCGGGTCCAGTGCGACGAAATCTGGTCCTTCGTCTACGCCAAGGCGAAGAACGTCACGACCGCGATTGCCGCCGAACATCCAGGGGCCGGCGACGTGTGGACGTGGACGGCCATCGATGCCGACAGCAAGCTCGTGATCTCGTGGCTGGTCGGAAGCCGCGATGCTGGCGCCGCTTATGCGTTCATGACGGACGTGGCGGGACGCCTTCGGAACCGCGTGCAACTCACGACGGACGGACACACGCCGTACCTCGCAGCCGTCGAGGACGCCTTCGGATGCGACATCGATTATGCGATGTTGGTCAAGATTTACGGCTCGGATCCGCAGGGCGAGAAACGGTATAGCCCCGCCATCTGTCTCGGCGCCGTGGCAACGACGATCATGGGCGACCCGGACCCACGGCACATTTCGACCAGCTACGTGGAGCGGCAAAACCTCACGATGCGTATGCACATGCGCCGCTTCACGCGGTTGACCAACGGATTCAGCAAAAAGGTCGAGATGCACGCGCACGCCATCGCGTTGCACTTCGCGTACTACAACTTCTGCAAGATCCACCAGACCCTCCGCGTGACGCCGGCCATGGAAGCGGGTCTCTCTGATCACGCTTGGTCGCTGGAAGAAATCGTTGGCTTGCTCGACTGAACCGGGCACGCCATCCGCTCTTTTTCTTTTACCCAGCGGTTGTCCTCTGCCTTCCGGCCCTTGACGAGAAGTGGGTGCCCCAGCATCGCCGCCAAGCGCCACACCGGAATCACCACCATCATCCCTGACGGCACTTCCGCCGTGCGTTTTCTCCGCTGCCGCCGACCCGTTGTGTACGACCCCTCGGGCACCGTCAGATAGTGCGAGTGAACCCCGAGAAGGCGAAGGTCGTACTCCGGCCACACGTGGCTGCGGTCTGCGTCATGTTGGCGGCACCAGAACACGGGCGACCCGCTATAACCACAGACCGTCCGACCCTCAACTAGGAACGCCTCCTGGCTGTATTCCTGGTCGCCAATCTCGATCAGCACTCCGTCGTTCGGGTCGGGCATCATCGCAATGTGCCCGAACCGAAGCGCCGGTCTGTTCATCAGTCGGCCGTCGTGCCGCACAAAACGTCCTGCAAGGATCGTCTCGTCTCCCACCCCGACGTCCTCCTGTTCCACAAATTCCTCGGTCAGAGCGTAGCCCGCCATGATGATTGAGATTTGATGCTTCTCGCCCGGATGAAGGCTAATCGCGTGTACCGCCAGGTCGTCGCCGGCGGGATGAAACACCCAACCGTCAGCCAGGTTCAGAATCGTCGTAGTACCATCCGTTCGGTTCGCACGGAGAACACGGGCACCGCCCTCGACCAGATGGCGGTTCGTCACGACGTACAAATGCACGAACGGCTTGGCCATCTCCGATGGCACGCCCAAGAGAAAGCCGGTCCCTCCGTAGGTGCTACCGTCCTTGGCGTCGTCTTCCGAGCAGTACAGATAGACCACGCAGTTCAGCACGAAGTCGGGCACTCGCGGCATGGCTGGCTCCCAACACTCAACGGGCTCCCGGTCCGGGTACGTATAGCGCGTTACCCACATGACGCGCCTCCGGCCAGCCCAAGCATACCCCCGCCCGGCCCAAGAGGATTCGATTCACGGTCCATGGAAACCCTGCCAATCCGTCACCAAGATTGGCAGGACGGGGAGAATCTGCCAAAAATCGATCCAGGTTCGTCGGTGACAGAATCGAACCTAGACCACTACCGCAATCGGCGGTGGAAGGGGGTGGAAGCCAGTTGCTCCCAACCCTGGAAATGCTCCGACAATCGGCAGATCGTGGAGCCTGATCGCCCCCCGTTGGAGGCCGCACCTAAACCGTGCGGCCTTCTCCATGTATGGGCGTTCTGGGACGCGGAATGGCAACGGTTGGCAGGACAACGATTTCAGGCTGGATAGCAATTCGCGCCGATGATCCGATTCCGCATCTGTGGGCCCACGAACTGATGCTCCGCAGTGCTCATCTGCTCCGCCGCCGCGAGCAGCCTCGTCTCTTCCAGAGGCGACGCTCGACGCTGGCGCTGGTCCTCCTGACTGCTGTCTGGTTGTCAGCTGCTGAGTCAGCGCTACTCGTCGCGCAGCGTCAGCGCCGGGTCGAGATGAACCGCGCGCCAGGCGGGCACGAAGCCGGCGGAAAGCGCGATGGCCGCCAGAAGGATCGCGGCGGCGGCGACCGTCGGAGGATCCGTCGCCGAAAGACCGAACAGGAATGCGCCGACCGCCCGGCTGGTCGCGACGTACGCTGCCAGGCCGAGCGCCCCGCCGACGAGCGTCAGCACGGCGATCTCCCGGACGACCAGCCACACGATCGATCTGCGCGCGGCCCCGAGCGCCAGCCGGACGCCGATCTCGTGCGACCTGCGGGCGACGCCGTAGCTCGTGAGCCCGAACAGGCCAATTCCCGTCAACACCAGGGCGAGGACCGCAAAGAACGCGGACAGGGTGGCCAGCATGCGATCGCGCAGCAGGCCCTCCGCAATATATTCGGCCACCGCTCGCGGTTCCGACGAAGCGGCCGACCAGTTCAGGCGCTTCAACAGGCTCCGCACGGTCCCGGCCTGCAATGTCTCCTCCCCGCTCATTCGCGCCAGGACCTTCGTCGCAGTGCGGCCCCGTCCGATAGCGTGCCTTGTAGCCTGCCAGGTCGGACGTCTTGTAGATCCGCCCTGCGGCCTCGTCGAAGAGCGTCTCGTAGACGCCGCGCAGGTACTTCTCGGCCTGCTCGCGCGAGACGCCCGGCGCGAGGCGCGCGATCACTTCCATCGAGTTCCCCTGGTTCGAGAGGAGGTCGTGCCCGGGGATTGGCGCGACCTGATTGCTCATCGTCAGCGGGACGAAGAGGTCGGGACCCCGCCCTCTCCCGGTTCCCGAGAAGCCTTGGGCGGCAACACCGACAATCGTGAGCGGACAGTTGTTGAGGCGGATCGTCCGGTTCAGCACGGACGGGTCGCCTCCGAACTGGCGCTGCCAGAACCCATGGGAGAGCACGGCCACGGCACTGCCGGCCGGAGCACGATCGTCGTCAGCCCGGAGCGTACGGCCGATCGCCGCCTTGATCCCGAGCACGTCGAAGTAGTTTCCCGTCACCAGTTCGGCGTCTGCCAGAATCGGCGTCGTGCCGGCCAGGGGGATCGGCCCCAGTGCCCGGTGGGCCAGCGCGTCGTGGAACAGCGGTATGCGCCTCCGCAGTGTCTGGTAGAGCGGATACGTGGCACCATGCCTGATTCGCCCATCCGAATCGAGGCGCGAGCCGCCCACCATTTTCTTGGGGCCGTTTTCCACCGGCAGTGGCGGCACACTCACGATTGCCAGTTCGGAAGGTCGGGCAACGGGCAGGGGGCGCAGGACCACCTGGTCGAGCAGCAGGAACACGGCGGCATTCGCGCCGATCGCCAGCGCGATCGTGCCCACGACGATCGCCGTAAACCCCGGCGATCGCAGCAACGAGCGGGCGGTATGGCGCAGGTCGCGCAGGGCGCCGTCCACGAGCGGCAGCCCACGCCGTTCGCGGTAGACCTCTTTGATCTGTTCCACACCGCCGAAGGCCCGCCGGGCGGCCAACCGGGCGGCATGTGCGTCGAGCCCCTTGGCCTCGAACTCGTCGGCGAGCGACTGCAGGTGGAACCGGACCTCGGCGTCGAGGTCACGCTCGGCCCTGGTTCGCCGGACGGTCGCGAGCAGGCGCCGCAACAGTGCGCGCATCATCCCTCCTCGCCCGGACGGAGGAACCGCTGCATCAGCGCCACCGTTCGCGCCCAGTCCCGCTCCTCGGCGGCAATCCGGCGGCGCCCGGCCCGGGTGAGCTCGTAGAAGCGCGCCCGCCGGTTGTTCTCGGAGATGCCCCGGCGCGCCCGGATCCAGCCGCGCTGCTCGAGGCGGAGCAGCGCCGGGTAGAGGGTCCCCTGGTTGAGGTCGAGGAGGCCGTCGGAGATCTGCAGGATACGCTTCGCGAGGCCGAAGCCGTGCTGCGGCCCCATCGTTTCCAGGGTGCGCAGCACCATCAGGTCGAGCGTACCCTGCAGCAGGCTGGGTTTCGTCTCTCCTCTTGACATTCTAAATGAGAATCACATGACTCATTTAGAATGTCAAGAGGAATGTCCGCTCCGGACGGCAAGGGCACCGATGCGGCGCGCACAAAGTTCGCCCGCGGCACGGAGGTCTCTTGCCGTCATTGGATGTGTCTGAAGACGTACATCGCCCAGCCCAAGGTGTCTCGCCCCCAGCGAAGGTACGCCACCTTGGCTTTGGCCACCCGCTCCAGGAGATCGGGCAGATCGGGATCGTCGGGATGGCTGCGAGCGTACTCGGCCGTCGCGTACCATTGCAGACCTTCGTACCGGTCCCAGTCGTCCTGGCTGCTCACGAAGGTGTGAACCAGCTCGAGCCCTCGCAGCTCACCGGCCTCCACGTTGCCGGCATGTGTCCCGAAGCCATCCCTGGCAACCTCCAAGGCCGCGAGGTACTCCTCCGCGGGCTCCTGAAGCCAGTAGGGCTCGCCGACAATCGCCCACCCACCGGGCGCGATCATGCCCGAGAGCGCGTCCAGAGTCCCCGCATGACCACCGAACACCCAACTGGCGCCAATGCAGGATGCCAGAGTCAGGCTGCGCGGCGCTTCGGGCCTGAAGTCGGAGCCGTTCATCTGAGTGAAGATGACCTGTGCCCCCGGCGTTCGCACCTGCAGGCGCCGCTGAGCGTCTGCGATGCAGAACGGCGAGATGTCGATCCCGATTCCGCGGATGCCGTACGCGTCAGCCAGGCGAATCAGGAACTCACCCTTCCCACAGGCGATGTCGACCACACGTGCTTCCGCTGGAAGCCGCAAGAGACCGACAAGTCGCGCCAGCTTGTCTTCGCTCGTGGGATTGCACACCACGAGCTCGCGGTGGGTGATGTCGTAGAACTTCCACGTGTCCATAGCCAATGCCTTCGTCAGGGGTGCCCTCAATGCCGGCGGAAGTACTAGCAGGTTGCGGCCGGTCTTCGCAAGGCACTCCCGACCTCAGCGGCTGCGGCGACCCTGTTGCCCGGCGTGGTCTCGAGCCATCAGCCGGAAACCTGCGAACATCGCGAAACAGGAACGGACTCGAACCGACAGTTCGCTATAATCACTGCTCGCGATTGACCGATCGTCCCTCACCGGCCACACGCGTACTCACGGAGGTGAGACATGACGTCCAGGCAGTTGAACCGGCGGGATTTCCTGCGCATGGCGGGCGCCGCGGGGACCGCGGCAGTCGCGTTCGACGCCCGCGCGCTCGAACGCGTCGAAGCCGCCGGCCAGTCGATGGCCGGCAAGAGCGCCGAGGACGTGGCGAAGGACGAATTCTACTGGCGCGAGATCCAACTCGCCTTCAAGCTCGACCGCACCCTCATCAACCTCAATAACGGCTTCACGTGCCCGATGCCGCGTGTCGCGCTGGAATCGGTCGGGCGCTACATGGACATGATCAACATGCTGCCTGTCCACTACCAGGGCATGGTGGCGTCGAACGTCCAGACACTGCGGCGCCGGATGGCGAACGAGTTCGGGTGCGATCCCGAGGAGATGGCCCTGACACGCGGCGCCAGCGAGTCGCTGCAGATCGTGCAGAACGGCCTCGACCTCAAGGCCGGCGACGAGATCATCACGACCGAGCAGGACTACCCGCGGATGCTGACCACCTGGGACCAGCGCATGCGACGCGAGGGCATCACGGTGACGCGCCTCCAGTTCCCGGTGCCGGCCACGCAGGACTTCCTCTACGACATGTTCGAGAAGGCGATCACGCCGCGCACCAAGGTGTTTCATTTCACCCACATCACGAACCTGACGGCGCAGCTGTTCCCGGTGAAGCGGCTGTCGCGCCTGGCCCGCTCGAAGGGGATCGTGACGATCGTGGACGGCGCGCACGCCCTGGGCCACTTCCCGTTCAAGCTGCGCGACCTCGAATGCGACGCGTACGGCGTCAGCCTTCACAAGTGGCTGCTGGCACCGCTCGGCAATGGCTGCCTCTACGTGCGGCGCGAGATGATCCCGAAATTCTGGCCGCTGCAGGCGGCGCCCGAACAGCAGGACTCCGACATCCGCAAGTTCGAGGCAATCGGGACGCACCCCTGGGCCATCCGGGCCGCCCTCGGCGAGTCCCTGGCCTTCCACCAGGCGATCGGCGCCGAGCGCAAGACGGCGCGCCTGCGCTACCTGACCCTGCGCTGGGCGAACGCGCTCAAGGCCCACCCTCGCATCCGGATTCTCAGCGAGCTCAGCGAGCCGGCCCAGTGCTGGGGCGTCGCGGCGGTCAACATCGACGGCATCGACGTACGCCGGCTGGCCAGGTTCCTCATGGACAAGTACCGGATCGTCGTCGTCCCGCTCGTCGGCGGGGCTCCTCCAAACTCGGTGTTCGATTACCAGGCCTTGCGCGTCTCGCCGAACGTGTACACAACGCTCGAGGAGATCGACACGTTTGTCGAGGCCATGGAAGACGCGATGAAGGGCGGCGTTCCGGACACCTCCGAGCCGATTCCGGCCTACCCGGCCGACGTGACGATGTGAGGAGGAAGGCCATGACGAGGCGTGCCGTCTTCACGATCGCAATCGCGGCGCTCGCAGTCGTTTCGATGGCCGCGACCGTCGAGGCCCAGTCCGCTTTCAAGGTCCCGTTCAACTTCGAGTCCGGCGGGAAGAAATTCCCGGCCGGCAACTACATCGTCTCGAAGACGGGGGACAGCCAGCTTACCTTTCAACAGGTCGCAACGGGAAAGGAATCGGTCCTTCCCTTCACGCAGAAGCTGCCGCCGGCCGAGCCCCCGGCGACCGAGCCGCGGCTCCTCTTCGACGAGGTAGGGAACTTCGAACCGTCCTACACCGAATACTTCACGGTGTACGTGCTGGCGGAGGTGTGGCTGTCCGGACAGGAAGGCTATCTCATTCACACGACGAAAGGGGCGCACCGGAACCAGACCGTGAAGGGAGAAGCGACAAAGAAGTAGCGGTCCATCCGCCTGCTCGGCGCTCATCGCGACCGCCGAATGCTGCGACCCCGGTGGGTGGCAGGTCTTGCCGCGCTTCTCTTCGCCATCGACGGGGCGCACGCGATGCCGGCCATGTGGGTCGCCAACCGCTGCCGGCATGCGGCACATTCCCGGACGATCGGCCCGCTCGCTTGAATGTGCTCGAGAAGGCTGCCGGAAGTCTGTTCGACTACTCCTATTCGAGACGCGCAGGAACGTAGTCGCTGCCCCACTGATGCCGGTGAACCAAACGAGCCGAGCCGCAGACTATATACAGAGGACGGATGACGAACAGCGGTTCGGATCCGGTCGATGACCTGCTCGCACCGGACAAGCAGGCCATCCTCGTCCTCTACTACGTGGAAGGTCTCACGGTGCCGGAACTCGGCTTTGTGTTCGGCATCCCGCCAGGGACGGTCAAGTCGCGGCTGCACGCGTCACGCGAGGAACTCAAGAGGCTGTGGCAGCAGGACTTAGCGGAGACTGGAAATGAACGACGAAGACGTCAGGAAGATCCTCGACGACACGGGTAGCTGCGACGGACCCGGGGCCACCAGCCGCGAGATCAAGAGGCTGGAGATCCGGCTGATGAACGCAGTCGATGCCGGGCGGCACCAGCCGAAGCCTTGACCGCCGCGTTGCCGCCTGCCGACAATTCCTGCCTTCGATGGGCGGCGCCAAGTGCGTGCGGCACCGCCCCGTGGCCTGGTCGCGCCGGGCTACTGCCCCGGCTCCACGATCAGCAGCACCGCCGTCGTAATGACGAGCGCGAGCACGACCACCATCACGGCCCACGTTTGCCACTGAAGGTGCACGAGCGGCATGGCACCTCGCCCGCCTTTCGCAAATCGGGCGGGGCCTCCTGCCCGTGAAGCAGCGCGAGCGCGAGCGGAAGAACACCGATTCTGATCAGTATCGAGCAGCGCACATCCGCCTCCTCTACCGCTTGTTCCATCCCCGCGCGTCGATGAGCGCCGACACGCGTGCGCGGATGTCGTCACGAATAGCGCGGACCTCGTCGAGCGGTCGCCCCTTTGGGTCGGGCAGGTTCCAGTCGTCGCGTTCGACCCCGGGCACGTACGGACACTCGTCGCCGCAGCCCATGGTGATCAGCATGTTGACGCCGCGCGCGACGTCGCTCGTCAACAGGCGTGGGCTCGCCGACGAGAGGTCGATTCCGATCTCCTGCATGGCCTCTCGCACTTCCGGGTGTACCGCGGTGCCCGGCCTCGTGCCCGCGGAGAGCGCCTCCGCTTTCGCCGGATCCGCCAGCTGGTTGAAGAGGGCCGCGGCCATCTGCGATCGTCCGGCGTTGTGGACGCAGGCGAAAAGCACCCTCACTGCCATGATTCAGGCCTCCAGACGGCTTTCGGCATCCCGGCCGGCAGAGCGTCGTGCGACGCGAGATGGCTTCGGTTCCTCGTGGCACTCGCCTCGCGCGCTATGAGCCGTGGCTTGTCCGTACACCCAGCAGCCACCGTTGCACTTCCTCGGCCTTCGGAATCCGGCCAGCGACTTTCAACACGCCGTCGATGGTGATCGCCGGAGTGGCCAGGACGCCCGCCGCCGCCATTGCCTGATAGTCGCTCACCTTCTGAACGTCTGCCTCGAAACCAAGATGCTGCAGCGCCTCACGCACGATGCGTTCCGTCTCGTGACATCGATGGCAGCCAGGCCCGTACACCACGATCGTCATTGATCCGTCTCCTTAGAACAGGGCGTTGAACAGGTAGCCGACCAGCAAAATGCCCGTGCCGACGACGCCGATGAACACGCTGATCAGTGTCGGCTTCAGCACCCGGCGCAGGATGATCGCTTCGGGCAACGAAAGCCCGATGACGGCCATCATGAACGCCAGCACCGTGCCGAGAGCCGCGCCCTTCCCGAGCAGGGCCTGCACGACGGGAATGATGCCGGCCGCGTTGGAGTACATCGGGATGCCGATGAGCACCGCCAGCGGGACGCTCCACCAGGCGCCCTTGCCCATGATCGACGCCATGAAGTTCTCCGGCACGTAGCCGTGAATGCCGGCCCCGACGCCGATCCCGAGCAGGACGTACGGCCAGACTCTGCCGACGATGTCCTTCATCGCCTGCCATCCGGCCTCGAGGCGGTCAGCCCATTCGAGCCGCTCCTCGGTGGGGCCGTCGCCCGGTCGGGTCTCGAACACCCAGTCCTCGACGTGGCGTTCCAGGCGCAAACGCCCGATCGTCCATCCCGATACGATGGCGATCGAAACGCCCGTGGCCATGTAGAGGCCGGCGACCTTCCACTCGAAGAGGCCGAAGAGGAGCACCAGCGCAACCTCGTTCACCATGGGCGCCGACACCAGGAACGAGAAGGTGACCCCGAGCGGCACACCCGCCGTGACGAACCCGATGAACAGCGGCACGGCAGAGCACGAGCAGAACGGGGTCACGATGCCGAGCAGCGCCGCGAGGACGTTGCCGGCCGACTCGCGCCTGCCGGCCAGGATACGGCGCGTGCGTTCCGGCGTGAAGAACGTGCGCACGATGCCGACCCCGAAGACGACGAGCACCAGGAGCATCAGCACCTTCGGCGATTCGAAGACGAAGAACTCCACCGCCGACGCAAGATGCGATCCGCGCTCGAGACCGATGACTCGGTAGGTGAGCCATGCGGCGAACGGCTGCAGGCTCGCGTACAGGGCGACCCACACGACAACCGCTGCGGCGCATGCCGTCAGGTATCGCGGGAGCCGGCGCGATTCGATGGGGCCGCGGACCGCTTCAGACCCTCGTTCCGACCCAACTTCTTCCGACACGATCGCAGACATCGGTATCTCCCACCGGACACGAAGCCTGGCAAGGGTAGAGCCTTGCCAGACCAGATCCGGGGATCGTCACGGGCACAGCACGATGCCCTGCGCCCACAGGCACTCGCCGCACACGGGCGCCGGGTTCAGGTAGCAATCCTCGCCGTTGGTTTCGGTGAGCGGGCAGCCGCCGCAGTGGAAGCACGGCGGGAAGTCGAAGGCCCGCACACGCTGGCGGAAGGCCCGGAACGCCGGCTCGCGCCAGATCTCGGCGAGCGGTTGCTCGTCGATGTGGCCGACGACGTGCTCGTTCACCCGTCGCGCTTGCGCGTTGACGTGTTCGGTGTGGCCGTGGAGCAGCGACAGGCACGGCGACACCCGGCCGTCCCACGACACGGCGCACATCCCCTCGTGGGCGAAGCGGCACCGGTTGCGCCACCCGCCCTCGTCGACCGAGGGCGAGGGGTACGTGAGCCCGTGTCCCCACACCGCAGCTGCCAGCGGGCGCGTCGCCTCGTCGGCGTCGAAACGGCCCACGATCAGCCGTGGCCGCCATGACGCCTGGCGGAAGACCGACGCCCACCCGGCACGCTCCCACAAGATCTCGCCGGCCATCTCCTCGGTGTGCGGCACGAGGTTGCCGATCGTGACGAAGTCCAGCCGCAAGTCCGTCGCCCAGTCCAGAAGCGCGGGCAGGCTCGCGACAGTGCTGCGGGTTGCCACTGCGGCGACCCCGATCGCCATCGGCCGACGCGTGTGCCGGCGGGCATCCAATAGATGGTGCACGGCCGCCAGTGCGCCGTCAGCGGGCACGCCGCGCATCCGCGCGTACGTCGCCTGGTCGCCGCCATCCACGGAGACGGTGACTTGCGCGACACCGAGGTCCACGAGTGTGCCGGCCACCTCCGCGTCGAGCAGCAGGCCGTTGGTCATCAGCTCCACGCGGTGCCGCCGTCCGCGGGCCAGGCCCATCATCTCCTGCCAGGCGGGATGGAGCAGCGGCTCGCCGAATCCCGAGAAGGCCAGCGTCACGCCGTCGACCTTGACACGGGGCAGTCCGACGACGAGACGCTCGAACCGTTCGAGCGGCATGTCGCCAACCGGTTCCTGCCACCCATGCCGAACGCACATCACGCAATCGAGGTTGCAGCGGCTCGTGGTTTCGACGTGGACCTTCCGCAGCGCGTCGGGCACGATGCGGACGCCCTCAGCGCCCGCTTCGACGACGACATCCTGGCCGGGCATGATGCCCGCGCGAGCGAGCACGTCGGCGGCGACGACCAGTTGCCCCGACACGTCCACAGACGCCGCGCCCGTTGGGTGGGCGGGCGCTGTCGGCGCGTTCGACGGCCGAGGACTGTCGTGGTGTTCGGACATGACGTCACTCGATGGGCCAGGGCCGGCGCAGGAACCGTCGAAGAGCCGGCGCAGCGTCGCGCACTATGGGGCCGCGTAGACCAGATACAGCCCACCGGCCAGCACCAACACCCCACAGGTACGGCGGAGAACGCTCACGCCGCGGTCGCCCCACGCGGCGTAGCGTGCCAGCAGCGGACCACTGGCCCCCGCCAGGGCGAGCACACCGCAGTGCCCAACGGCGTAGGCCAGCATCAACAGGCCCGCGAAGACTGGCCGCGTGCCCGCCATCTGCACGGTCGCCCCCATCACCGGCCCGAGGAACGCGAACGTGCAAGGGCCGAGCGCACTTCCGAAGGCGAGCCCGAACAGGAAGGCGCCGAACATGCCACGTCGAGTGGTCTCCGGACGCGGCAGGCCCGTCCACCGGAATGGCCAGGCACCGAGCAGTTCCAGGCCGACCACGAAGAGCAATGCGGCCACCAGGTAGTTGGTGACGCCGCCGAGCGCGCCCAGCATCCGCCCAGCGACGACCGAGAAGGCTCCAATGATGGCGACGGTCACCAGGATGCCGAGCGCGAAGACCGTCGACAACCCGGCGGCCCGGCACGACGAGAGCGCGGTGCTCCGCCCGGTGTACGCCACGATCAGGGGGACGCCCGCCAGGTGACAGGGGCTGAGAAGAATGCTGGCGACGCCCCACAGAAACGCGCCGAGCAGCGCCAATTCAGGCTGGGAGTTCAGCGTGCGCGCGAGTGCCGTCAACAGGTCGGTCACGCGCTAACCCTTCTCGTTCGCGGTCAGGCGGAATCCCAGTCGTCGCCATGTCTCGAGGATCTCTTCCTTTGAGATGAACCCCAGATGGCGGTGAAGTTCGCGCCCGGAGGGGTCGAAGAAAATCTGCGTCGGAATCCCGTACACGTTGAACGGGGCTGCCGCGTCAGGGTTCTTCCACGCATCGACGAAGTCCACCTGCAGCTTGCCGGCGTACTCGCGGCGCAAGGCATCGAGGACCGGCACCATCGCCTTACAGGGGATGCATTTGTCGGCGCCGACGTCGACGAGGCGAGGAATCCCGGCCGACTGGGGCGTGGACGTCCGGGCGGCGTCGAGGACCGCCGGGGCCGCAGTAGAGGCAACGGCGGCAGGCGTGGAGCCCGAGCCGTCGCGGCGCAACGCGACGGCCACCGCTACAGCGAGTACGAGGACACCGACGATGACGAGACGTGAGCCAGTGGACATGATGATGCCGTCAGGCGCGGGCAGCGACCCGTGCCTCGTTCTTGAAATAGCGCTTCTGGAACGCCAGCGACACGTTGACGAGCGCGATGAGCGCCGGCACCTCGACGAGCGGGCCGATCACGGCGGCGAAAGCGGCGCCCGAATGAATGCCGAACACCGCGACGGCCACCGCGATCGCAAGTTCGAAGTTGTTGCTGGCTGCCGTGAACGACAATGTGGCGGTCTTCGCGTAGTCGGCGCCAAGTCTGTGGCCCATGTAGAACGAGACGAGGAACATCACCACGAAGTAGATCAACAGCGGGATCGCAATCCGGACGACGTCCAGGGGAAGCTGCACGATGTACTCGCCCTTGAGCGAGAACATGACGACGATCGTGAACAGGAGCGCGATGAGCGTCAGCGGGCTGATCTTCGGCACGAAGCGCGTTTCGTACCACTGCCGCCCACGCGCGCGCACCAGAGAGAAGCGCGTCAGCATGCCTGCCAGGAACGGGATGCCGAGGTAAATGAACACGCTCTTCGCGATCTCAACGATCGACACGTTCACCGTCACGCCCTTCAGGCCGAACCATTCGGGCACGATCGTGATGAACACCCAGGCGTAGACCGAGTAGAAGAGCACCTGGAATACCGAGTTGAACGCCACGAGGCCTGCGGCGTACTCGGTGTCGCCCTTCGCGAGTTCATTCCAGACGATGACCATCGCGATACAGCGTGCCAGGCCGATCATGATGAGGCCGACCATGTACTGGTGGTTGGTGACCATCGCGGCGGGCGATGCGCCCAGCGCTGTGGGTACTACGTGTAAGAAGAGCACGGCCAGGAAGAACATCAGCACGGGCCCGATGATCCAGTTCTGCACGAGCGACAGCGCGAGGATCTTCGTGTTGCGAAACACCTCGCCGAGTTCCTCGTAGCGGACCTTGGCGAGCGGCGGGTACATCATGACGATGAGGCCGACCGCGATCGGGATCGAGGTGGTCCCGACCTGGAATTGGGTGATCAGCCGGACGATGCCTGGCAGGAAGTAGCCGGCCCCGACGCCGACGATCATGGCGAGGAAGATCCAGAGCGTGAGGTACCGATCGAGAAACGACAGCCGTGAGGCAACTCGTTCAGACATCTATGAATCCTCCCTGGTACGCGCGACACCTTCCATCCCCGCGCCTCGATCGGCGCGGCGACGCGTGCGCGGAGCCACTACGCCCCCATCCGGCTTTCGGCTCGGCGTCTCGGAGGCCGCGCCGCCGCACCGCCTTTCGGTTCCTCGTGACACTCGCCCCTGGTCCGCAGGCGCGTCAGTTCGCCGATGTCAGCGCCGTAGTCGGCCTCGGTCGCCAGATGCGCGCGAATCGCCGCCAGCACGCCGCGCGCAAGTGGCGACTCCCACTTCGTCAAGGCGTAGAAGGTGCGCATGCCGTCGCGGCGATCGACGATCAGGCCGGCCGACTTGAGCAGCGCCAGGTGGCGCGACACGCTCGACTGCGGCTGATCGAGGATCCGTTGGATGTCGCAGACGCACAGCGAGCCGCGCACCAGCAGGTTCACGATGCGCAGCCGGGTACGATCGCCCAACGCGCGGAACAACAGGGGTGCAGAGTTCATGCTATCGCCTATCGCTTATCCGCATAGCCGGATATACCTTACGCTCGACGCTTCCGGTCGTCAAGGGATGCGGGTAACGGGTAGCGGGCTGGCTTGGGTGTCGCCAGAACGGAGGCCTCGCCCTTCCCCCGGGTGCCGCCGCAGCACGACGCTACGGGCAAAGCGTCAGAGGAACAAGCTCGAGCGCCGCCGACGAGCTCGTGAAGTCGGTCTCGGTCGCGGCGCGTGGTCGCAAGATGACCCAGGCAGTGCCGAAGAGTGGCGAGCAGCACATCCACGACCGGTGCTGCAGGTTCGGCAATCCGGTAATACACCCACAGACCTTCCTTGCGCGTTTCTACCAGTCCCATTCGGCGCAGGTACGCCAGATGACGGGATACCTTGGGCTGAGGCAGCCCCAGGCTCTCGTGAATGTTGCAGACGCAGGTTTCGCCGGCGGCCAGCAGGCCCAGGATGCGCAGGCGGGTGGTGTCGGCGAGCGCCTTGAGCGTGCCCTCGACGTCCCGGACGTCCGGCTCGTTCCCCCCGGCGACCTCTCTCATGGCTCGCCCCATCCCTTCAACCCTCCGTCGCGGTGTCTTCGCGGTCGTCACTATATCCGCCTTGACAAATATAACACGCCGCCCCTATGCTTTCAATATCTGCTTATGCGGATGCAAGGCTTGCCTTCAGGAGACCCGTTTCATGAAAATCCAAGTGTTCGATCCGCCGATGTGTTGCTCCACAGGAGTGTGCGGGCCGTCGGTCGATCCCAACCTGGTTCGTTTCGCCGCGGATCTGGAGTGGCTCACACGGCAGGGCGTGGATGTGGAGCGGTTCAACCTCTCCCAGCAGCCCAGCGCGTTCGCCGGGACGCCGCTCGTCAAGGAGGCCCTCGCAAAGGAAGGGCTTGGCTGCCTTCCGCTGATCGTGGTGGACGGCGTGGCGCGGCACCAGGGGAGCTACCCCACGCGCGAGGTTCTGGCCGGCTACGTGGGGCTCGAGGTCCGTCCCGGCATCTTCACGGACGCGGTCAGGGAACTCGTCGCGATCGGCGCGGCCATCGCCGCCAACTGCGAAATCTGCTTCAAGCACCACTACAACGAGGCCCGCAAACTCGGCGTCTCGAACGAGGACATGTGCCTTGCGGTCGAGACCGGCCACGCGGTCAAGGACCGTTCCGACCGTTCGGTCATCGAACTGGCCGACAGGTATCTGTCGGATACGCCGAACTCGGCGGCATCTGCCTGCTGCGGACCGTCGGCTGGAACGTCGGAACATTCGAAGGGCGGTTGCTGCGGGTAGCCACGCGCCGCGCGTGCCGGTTCGGCCGGCCGATCGGGAGGAACCATGACAGGCGTTGGAAGTCGGCTGGTCGAACGGGCGACGCGGTATCTGTTCTTCACCGGGAAGGGCGGCGTCGGCAAGACGTCGATTTCGTGCGCGACCGCGATCGCGCTGGCGGACAGCGGGCATCGCGTACTGCTGGTCAGTACGGATCCGGCGTCGAACCTGGACGAAGTCCTTTCCGTGCACCTCGGCTCCTCCCCGGCGGCGGTCCCCGGAGCGCCAGGGCTGGAGGCCATGAACCTCGATCCGGAGGTGGCGGCAGCCGAGTATCGAGAACAGATGGTCGCGCCGTACCGGGGCGTCCTGCCCGAGGCGAGCCTGCGCAGCATCGAGGAACAGTTGTCGGGTTCTTGCTCGATGGAGATCGCGGCGTTCGACGAGTTCTCCCGGTTACTGGCCGACCCGGCGCGCACCGGGGGCTACGACCACGTGGTCTTCGATACCGCACCCACGGGGCACACCCTGCGGTTGCTGTCATTGCCGTCCGCCTGGTCGTCGTTCATCGACACGAACACCACGGGGACGTCATGCCTCGGACCTCTCGCCGGCCTGGCGGCGCAGCGTCATCTCTACCAGGCGTCCGTCGAGTCACTCGCGGACTCTTCACGGACCACAGTGGTGCTCGTGAGCCGCCCTGAGGTATCGGCACTGCGCGAGGCGGAGCGGTCGAGCGTAGAGCTGCGGGAGCTCGGCGTGTCCAACCAGGTGCTTGTCTTGAACGGAGTCTTCGAGGCGGCCAGCGACGATCCGGTGGCTCTCGCCTTCGAGCGGCGCGGGCGCGATGCGCTGGCCGCCATGCCTGCCGGAGTGGCCGTGCTGCCGCGTGAGACCATCCGCCTCAGCCCGCACGCCTTGCTCGGCGTCGACGCCTTGAGAATGATGTTCGGCGGCGTGCCCGACCGGGTCGACGCGACGATCACCCGGGCGAGCTTCTCCAACATGCCCGCGCCGCTGGCCGACCTCGTGGACGAACTCGAGCGGCCCGGTCGAGGGGTCATCATGACCATGGGGAAAGGCGGCGTCGGCAAGACCACGGTTGCTGCCGCCATCGCGCTCGAACTCGCGCGGCGCGGACACCCGGTTCATCTGAGTACCACCGACCCCGCCGCCCACGTCTCGTGGATGATCGACGATCCGCCACCCGGTCTCGAGGTGGCACGTATCGATCCGGTCGCTGAGACGGAAGCGTATCGCGACGAGGTCATGGCCACGGTCGGTAGCGAGCTCGATCGCCAGAGCCGCGCGCTGCTCGCGGAGGACCTCCGCTCGCCTTGCACTGAGGAGGTGGCGGTCTTCCGGGCCTTCGCACGCACGGTAGCCCGTGGCACCGACAGCTTCGTTGTGCTCGACACCGCACCGACCGGACATACCATCCTGCTGCTCGACGCTGCCGAAGCGTACCATCGGGAGGTGTTGCGGCAGTCGAGCCGGATGCCGGAGACGGTGCGCGAACTGCTGCCGCGCCTGCGCGATCAGGCCTTCACGCGGATCCTGTTGGTCACGGTGCCCGAAGCGACGCCTGTCCACGAGGCCGAGCGGCTCCAGCAGGACCTGGCCCGCGCCGAGATCACGCCGTTTGCGTGGGTGATCAACCAGGCACTTGCCCCGGTGGAGACGACCGATCCCGTGCTCGTCAGCCGGCAGGCCAACGAGCGCACCTACATCGCGGAGGTCGTCGAGCGCCTCGCGACGCGTGTCGCGCTCGTGCCGTGGGAGAACCAGATGGCGGTGTCGCGCGAGTAGGAGTTCGCGGAGCAGCGCGTTCATCAGCGAACGACCACTGGCACGACGTTACTCTCGTGTAAGACGCGCTCCGGCGCGCGCTCTCTTAAGCAGGTGGAGGATGCCCCCACAACCCCCTCCGTGCCCACGCCCGGTCTGCGGGTGCCGACGCGCACCCGTTGCGACGGGAACTCGATCTTTCCAACGTGGCCTCACCCACAACAACCTGCGGTGCTGGCGTGGCGGAGCCGCGGCCACGCTCGTCATCGCGATGATCTCCTGTTCCTTTCCTGATCCCGCCGAGCAGGAAGCGCTGCGGGTGTGGGATGCGATCGCACCGCACTCACGGGCGGCCCAGATGCCGGTGCTCGTTGCCCGGGCCGAGCCGATGGCCAAGGAATTCTCGTGGACGTTCCAGGTGGACGTTGACTGGCGCGACTACACCGATTCGCTTGCCCAGCGCCTGCCAGACTACCGCATTGTCGGCAGCGGTGAATCATGGCGCGACTTCGTGCGACTGCTGCCCGGCGACGAGTACGAATTGCGCGTGGAGCGGTTGAACAGCCCGAGCGGTCCAGTCGCCGTGGCCCGCTTCGATGCCAGACCTCGGTGAGCGGGTCGCCCGACACACAAACTGTCGCCGTGGGTTGAACAGAAAGGACGCGGATCATGCGGCTCGTGGTCGTCGGAGGCAGCGACGCGGGCATCGCCGCGGCACTCCGCGCGCGCGAGGTTGAGCCCAAGGTGGCTGCGACCGTCGTTCTGGCGGATGCCTATCCGAACTACAGCATCTGCGGGCTGCCGTTCTACCTGAGCGGAGAAGTCGACGACTGGCATCGGCTGGCGCATCGCACGGAGTTCGACGGGATCGACTTGCTTGCGAATCACCACGCGCGGTCGCTCGACACCACTGAGCACACCGTGGAGATCGTCGATGCGGCAGGCAAGTCGCGCACCCTCACGTACGACCGGTTATTGATGGCCACGGGGGCCGAACCTGTCGCACCGGCCATCGCGGGCGTGCAGCACCCGGGCGTCTTTTTCCTCCACACCATGGACGACAGCTTTGCGATTGATGGCTACCTGCGGGAAACGGAGTGTCGGAAGGCAACAATCATCGGCTCCGGCTACATCGGTCTTGAAATGGCGGACGCCCTGACCTTCCGAGGTCTTGCGGTCAGCCTGATCGGGCGGAGCGCGTCACCGCTGCCAACCGTCGATCCGCGATTCGGGTCTCTCGTCGAGGAGGAACTGCGGCGGCATGGCGTGCGTGTGCTCAACGCGACGGAGGTCACGAGCATCGACCGGGTGCGGCGTGAGCTTGTCGTGAGCGGTGGGGATCTCCGCGAAGCGAGCGACCTGGTGATCATCGCGTCCGGCGTCCGTCCTTCGTCCGCGTTGGCCACCGCGACCGGCATTCGAGTTGGGGTGGCAGGCGCCATCTCGGTGGATCGCTTCATGCGAACCAGCGCGCGAGACGTCTTCGCGGCCGGCGACTGCGCCGAGACGTGGCACCGAGTGCTGGAGCGGAACGTCTACCTCCCGCTCGGCACGACCGCTCACAAGCAAGGGCGAGTCGCGGGGGAGAACATGGTCGGCGGCACCCGCACTTTCTCGGGCTGCGTGGGGACGCAGGTCGTCAAGGTGTTCGACTTGGCGATTGCCCGAACGGGCCTGCGAGACGACGAGGCGAGGCGCGCGGGATTCGACCCGATCACGATCGAGAGCACCGCCTGGGATCACAAGGCGTACTATCCCGGCGCCCACGAACTACGAATCCGGGTCACCGGCGATCGGCTCAGCGGGCGGCTTCTTGGCGCCCAGATCATCGGCGATTGGCGCGCCCAGGTGGCCAAGCGGATCGACGTGTTCGCCACGGGCTTGTTCCACAAGATGGGGGTGGACGAGCTGAACGATCTCGACCTCAGCTACACGCCGCCACTCGGCAACCCGTGGGACCCGGTCCAGGTGGCAGCACAGGCCTGGAGCGCAGGCTCGCGCATTTAGCAGCGCCAACGATTGCCCGTCTTCGCGTCCGAGCGCGACGGCGGATGCTGCCAACCGGCGCCAACCGCGGTGCTGAGAGGCCCTAAGGATTTCACGTACACGTTACACGGCCGCGACATGGTTGAAACACCGACCCTCCATCGTGTAGCGAGGAGGTGACCGTCATGAGCTCCCACTCTGACCTGATCCTCTCGGTCTTGTGCGTCGTCGTGATCGTTGTCTCGTTCTGGGTCCTGTACGGGACGCACCCACGCGTCCCGCGCTGACATGACGCGCGTCTGGCGTCCAAGGCGGCCAGCGAGAGTCGGGTCGTTCAGGTCATCGCGTGTCTCGCGTTCTCCACTGCGCTACGCCGTGTGAGGACCCGCGGTCGGCTTCCTGGCGCGGATGAAGCCGCTGAAGAACCGGCCGTCCACCAGCGGGGCGAGCGCATCGACGTCGAACCCATGCCCGGAGAGAAACTCCTTCGCGTCGTCCACCCGGTAGACTCTCGTTGGCTCGATTGAGACGGCCTCGAAGCCGGCGCGGACCAGCCTGGCCACGTAGTCGGATTCCTCGAGCGCCCCGGACAGACAGCCGATCCACAATTCGACGTTGCGGCGGATCTCCGCCGGGATCTCACCTCGCACCACGACGTCCGACACCGCAAACCGCCCGCCCGGCTTCAACACCCGAAACGCTTCGGCGAGCGCGCGGTCCTTGTCGGCCGAGAGGTTGATCACGCAGTTCGAGATAATCACATCCACGCTGTTGTCCGGCAGCGGGATCTTCTCGATTTCGCCTCTGAGGAACTCGACGTTCTCGACGCCCGCCTTCCGCTGGTTATCGCGAGCCAGCGTCGACTGCGCCGGGAACCGACGAACAGCAGCTACGACCAGACCCGCAGCAACTTGCGCCCTCACCCGTCGCCACACGGAGGGCCGCCTTTCCGTACTTCTCCTTCACGACGTCCTTGATGTCCGACATGTCGGGCTCCTGGAGTAGGCTCCGCCTTCAGCAGCGCTTGCAGAGCCGGATGATGGACTGAGGTTCGACGGCCTTCGCGCAGCACTCCGAGTAGAGGAATGCGAGGAGTTCCTTCAGCGCTTCCGCATTCGCCGAGTACCTGAGGAACGTTCCCTCCCGCTGCACGTTGACCAGGTCCTCGTGCTTGAGCTTTTCGAGGTGGTGGGACAGCGTCGAACCGGGGATGTCGAGCGCCTCGTGAATGTCACCGACAACGAGGCCGTCCGGGTGGGCCGAAAGGAGCAGCCGCATGATCCGCAATCGCGGTTCGGTGCCCATGGCCGACAACATGTCTGCGTACCGGGCGACGACGTCAACCTTCGCCGTGTCTATATCTCTACAAAAATCGAATTATCATGTCAAGACGCTTCACGACGGCATACGACGCCCGGATTGGTTGCGGTTCGAGCGTGGTTGACCATTTGGCCAAGTTGCCAAATACTACCCGTCGATGCGTCGCTCGGACGTCTTCAAACAGCAGGCGCGCGTGCTCAAGGCGCTCGCCAACGAATCGCGCCTCCGGATCGTGGACCGGCTGAGCCGCGGCGAAGCCTCGGTCGGCGAGCTCACCGAAATGGTGGGCAGCGATGTCTCGACGGTTTCCAAGCACCTGTCGGTGCTCCGCGGCCACGGCATCGTCGACGACCGGCGCGACGGGAACGTCGTGTACTACCGGTTGCTCACGCCGTGCGTCTGCAACTTCTTCGCCTGCGCCACGCAAGTGCTGAAAGAACGAGGGTAAGCATGGACATCAAGGTACTCGGTCCCGGTTGCGGGAACTGTAAGCGG
>Ga0315282_10004962_pt1 | contig 22881 bp, 11 predicted proteins | sample YL17G07_20_MG_FD_203693 | JGI IMG/M metagenome (GOLD analysis project Ga0315282, IMG submission 203693) | Sediment microbial communities from Yellowstone Lake, YNP, Wyoming, USA - YL17G07_20 | ecosystem: Environmental > Aquatic > Freshwater > Lake > Sediment | place: USA: Wyoming | collected... | reverse complement strand
ACAGCTTGGCCATCGCGGATTCGCGCGTCACCCGCAGGCCGCAGTCCTCCAGCGCTGCCGCCTGGTAGGTGAGCAGGCGCGCCGCCTCGATGGCGGTCGCGCTGTCGGCCAGCTTCCACCGAATCGCCTGGAACGACGCGATCGTCTGGCCGAACTGCTCGCGCTGAAGCGCGTACCGGCGGGCCGCCTCGTAGGCACCCTGCGCCAGGCCCACTGCAAGGGCCGCGATCCCGACCCGTCCGGCGTCGAGCACCGCCATCGCGTTGGCGAATCCCTGCCCTTCGTTCCCCAGCAGCTGGTCGGCGGGGATGCGACATTCCTGCAGCACGACCTCGGTCGTGTCGCTCGCCCGCATGCCGAGCTTGTTCTCCTTCCTGCCCGCCGCGAGTCCCGGCGTTCCGCGCTCGATGATGAACGCCGAGATGCTCTCTCGTGTATCGGCATCGGGAATCCGTACATCCAGTCGATCGGGGCCATCGGGAAGCCCCGTGTCGCATAACCGGCATTCCGTCGCTCCGTCGCCTTGCGACAGGCCCTTCATCCGTCCTATCGTCAAGCTGCCGACGAAGACGAAGGTGAAGTGGCTCGCGTCCGCGAAGCGCGCCTTGCAGAACGCCAGCGCCTTCGCGAGATTCCACTGGGCCACCGTCGCCGGCGTCTCGGGCTGCCGCCGCGGGTTGTTCTGGCTGAGGATGGCCTCGATGGCCTGGTTGAACACGACGTCCGGGCTCGCCACCTGGTTCGCGAGCAACGCGCTGGCCTGCGCGGTCATGGCGGCGAATGCGGTCGGATCGGCGCGCGGCTGCGTGAATCGCAGGTACAGGAGCTGGAACATGGTCTCGAGGTCCTGCGGCGTGCTCCCGCCCCCCATCCCCTCGTCGATCTCGTCGATGAACGGCCTGACGGCGACCGCCTTGCCGGCGAGGATCTTGTCGAGCATCACGGCGCTGAACCGCCCGACGCCCCCCGCGGGGACGACGGCGTCCGCGACGCGAGCGGAGATGAAATCGTCGTCGCTCGCCAGCGAGGTCCCTCCCGGCGCTGCGGCGCGGAACAGGATCTGATCTGCCCTCAGCGTGGTCGGCTTGAGCACGACGGTCGCGCCGTTCGACAGCGTCCACTCGATGATCCCGGCTTCCGGACGGAGCGTGGTCTTCACGATCGTGCCGCGAGGGGGCGGCGCGTCCATGAGCGTCTGCCCCGCCGCGGCGTCCACGTAGGGCTCGAGCGGCTTCGCCGAGGCGGCCGTGATGACCGCCGCGAGCTGCGACGGGTCGGGCAGGACGACGCCGGCGTCTTCCGGCGCGGACACGACCACGAGCCGGTTCTGGTCGGGGAACCAGTCCCCGGTGAGCGCATTGACCTCGCCGAGCGTGATATCCGGGACGAACCGCCGGTGGAACGCGAGCTCCTGCCAGATCGTCGGCAGCGCCTCTCCTTCGAGGAAGTTCCGCGTGTACTCGTCGGCGCGGCTGCCGGACTCGCGGTCCGGGCTCTCCGTCACCACGCGCTCGGAGCCGAGCATCATCGCCTGCTTCGCGCGGGCGAGCTCGGTCGCGGTGAAGCCGAACCGCGCGACGCGCTGGAGCTCGGTCACGAGCGCGTCGAGACCGCGGGCCACGCCGGCGTTCGAGACGAGCGCCTGCAGGATCGCCTCGTCCCTCGTCCTGGGCGTGTCGAACAGCCCGCGGTTCGCGGCCGCCTCGAGAAAGGGCGGGTTCGCGCCCTGGCTGAGCTCGTCGAGCCTGGCGCCGAGCATGGCGGAGAACAGCTGGTCGAGCATGAGGTCCCGATAGCCGCCGACCGACCCCTGGTTGCGCGCCGGCCGCAGGTCGCTGAGCTGGACTTCCGTCGTGGTCGCTTCCTTGTCGGTGATGACGGCGTAGCGCGTGCCGGGATGGTCCGGCACGTCGAACGCGGGCCGCGGCCGCACGGGCGAGGGTGACGAGAGCGACGAAAAATGGTCCTTGATCATGGCCGCGACGGCGTCGCGGTCGACATCGCCCACGACAATCACGGCCATCAGATCCGGACGGTACCAGTCGCGGTAGAACCGCGTCAGCTGCTCGCGCTGCACGTGCTCGATGATGTCGGGGTTGCCGATGGGCGGCCGATCCGCATAGCGCGATCCCTCGAGCTGCACGCGGCGGATCTGGTCCCGCGTCCGCTCGCCGGCGCCGAGGTGCATCCGCCATTCCGAGAGGACGATGCCGCGCTCGTGGTCGATGCCGCTCTGGTCGAACGTGGCGCCCTGCGCCCAGTCCTGGAGTACGAGCAGCACCCGATCGAGCACGCCGGCGACGTCGGTCGGCACGCGCAGCGCGTACTGCGTGTCGTCGTAGCTCGTCGCCGCGTTCGCGTCCGGACCGATGCTCAGGCCGAGCGACGACAGGAAGTCGGCGATGCTCTGCCCCGGAAAGTGCCGTGTGCCCTCGAACTCCATGTGTTCGACGAAGTGCGCCACTCCCTGCTGGTCGTCGTCTTCCAGGACCGAACCGGCCTTGACGACGAGCCGCAGCTCGGCCCGGTGCTCGGGCTTCCCGTTCGCGCGCACGTAGTAGCGCAAGCCGTTCGGCAGCGTGCCGATGACGACGTCCGGATCCACCGGCATCTGCTGCGACAGGCCATAGGAGGCGACCGACGCCGCGGACGTCTCGCGCCCGGCGAGCGGCGTCTGGGCGGAGGCGATCGGTCCCGCGGCGAGCACGCCGGCGAGCACCGCGCACAGGGCGAAACGGAGGCGCGTGAAGGTCATCCTTCTATCCTAGCCGGACGGGCGGCTCGATGGAATGGACGGGCGGTGCGGCGAGACGGTGAGCGGCGCGGCCGGCGCGCCGGGAGGCGCGGCGGGATGCGGTGTCGCCGGTGGGATCTCGTTCAGGGATGCGGCTTCTCGATCACGCCGCAGGCAAGGCGCGCGCCGGCATTCCCCGTCGGATCGGTCCTGTAATCGTCGGGCAGGGCGTGAATCACCAGCGCGGTGCCGCCGGCATGGAACAGGGAGTCGGGCCCGTCGCCAAACGTGATCCCGGGAACGGTGTACGAGATCATGCCCCCGCCCTGGGCGTCCGTCTCGAAATTCGGCAGGTCGCCGAGATGCGCACCGGCGGGATTGTCCTTGCCGTGCTGCTTCATGGTGGGGTTGAAGTGGCCGCCCGCGCTCATGAAGTCCGGCGGATCGCACTTCCCGACGGCATGAATGTGCATCGCGTGCGTTCCCGGCGGCAGGTTCGTCACCTTCAGGAGGATCGTGACCGCCGTTCCACGGATCGTCGGCGTGAACGTCGCCGTGCCCACCTGGACGCCGGCGGCGTTGATTAGTTTCGCCGTCGCCCGTGGCTGCGGCTGAGGCTGGCCGAAGACGGACGCGGCCACGAGCAGCGCGGGAATGCAGAGCAGATGCCGGGCGGACATGGTGTTCTCTCCTGTATGGACGGGGACGTGGGTCAACTCTAGCCGCAGCGCGCCGAACATGCAACTCTCCGTCTGCGCCCCTCTCCGTCGAGTCGCCGGCCGCCTTGCCGCTGGTGACCAGCCGATACGCCGGAGCGGAGGGGGGCTCAAGGGGCCCCACGAGCGACGGCGTCAGGGGGTCCGCGGGGGCGAAGCCCCCCGGATCGGGGAGGATTGGCAGATGAGCGGAGTCCGTGTGCTCGTGGGGACGCGCACGTGTAGCTGTAGCAGTCGAACGGAGCCGTACTGGCGTTCTCGTGCGGGAAATCCCGACGCACGTGTGGGAAAGTGGCCTGAAACGTCTGCGCCGGCAAACTTGCCGGCGAACTTGACGCTTGGTCCGCCCCCAGGCTAGAATGCCGCCGGCATGGCAAACTGGTCCCAGGAGCCGCCTCTCACCCCGGCCCAGGCGCGGGCCGGATTCCGCGCCGGCAGCCGCGGCACCCACACCAGCCGCACCATCATGCTGGCTGAGCTGTCTGACTTGCTCGAAGCGCTGCCCACCAGCGCCAGCCGCGACGACTACTTCAGGGCGACGACCGAGGCCAACCTGCTTGGAAAGTCGACGGGCGCCACTCGCCGCCTCTCCGACCAGCGGCTCGGCGAACTGTACGGACTCGACCCGAACATCTCACTCTTCCGCGTCTTGCGCCGACTCTGGTCGGCGGACCCGGCCGGCCGGCCGCTGCTCGCCATGCTCTGCGCGCTCGCCCGCGACCCGCTCCTCCGCGCCACCGCCACGCCCGTCCTCACGCTCACGCCCGGCGCGGAGCTCGTCCGCGGCACCTTCCTCGACGCGCTCCGCGCTGTCGTCGGCTCTCGCCTGAACGACAACGTTCTCGACAAGGTCGCGCGCAACGCCGCCAGCTCGTGGTCACAGGCGGGTCACCTCGCCGGGCGCATGCGGAAGATCCGCCAGCGCGTGACACCGACCCCGGGTGCAACCGCGTACGCGCTCTGGCTCGGCTCCCTCGAAGGCCTCGCGGGTGAGTCGCTGCTGTCTTCCCGCTGGGCGGCTGTGCTCGACGTCACGGGCCGCGAACTGCTGCCGGTCGTTCTGCAGGCCAAGCAGCTCGGCCTCATCCATGCGCGCGCGGGCGGCGGCGTGATCGAAATCGACGTGAGTCGGCTCGACGAATCGACGCCGATGGTGGCCTGAGATGGGGAAGATCGAGGACCTGGCCGGCGTCTATCATCACCACATCAGCGCGCCGTGGCAGCGGACGCTGGCCGGGGCGCAGCGGGTGATGATGGTGGTCTACGAGAAGGAGACGGAACGCTCGCTGCGCGCGCGCCTCGGTGAGTTCGAACAGGCGACCCGGCAGGCGGAGCACGGCTGGAAGGTCGTCGACTGCACCACGTGGTTCGCCGAGTGGATGGCGGCCGACGAGTACCGGGAGTCGTACTTCGAGACCCCGCAGTTGCTCAGGTCGAAGTTCGAGAGCGGGTTCCTGCCCGACTGCGCGCGCCGATTGTCGAATGAACTGGAATCAGCCAGCGACAACGACGTGGTCGCCCTGATCGGCCTCGGCTCGCTGTACGGTTTCGTCCGCATCTCCGGCCTCATCAGGATGGTCGAGCCGGCCGTCCGCGGCCGGCTGGTCGTGTTCTTCCCGGGGACCAAGAACGAGAACAACTACCGGCTGCTCGACGCGCGCGACGGCTTCAACTACCTGGCGCAGGCGATCACTTTGCATGGCGGAGGCGCGACATCGTGAAGATCCACGACCTGCTCGATCGGGACCCGCGCACGGGCCGGCTGGCCAACAACGGCCAGGCGCGCATCACCGACACCGCCGACGCCGCCACGCAGCAGGAACTGCGCGCCGAGCTCGAGAGCTTCGTCTGCGACGGCCAGTTCCGGCGCGCGCTGCAGCTCATCCTGGACCGCTTCCTCGGCAACCTGTCGGCCGCCCGGCAGGATTCGGCGTGGGTGAGCGGGTTCTTCGGCAGCGGCAAGTCGCACCTGCTGAAGATGCTGACGCACCTGTGGCTGAACACGGTGTTCGACGACGGCGCGATGGCGCGCGGGCTCGTGCGCGGCGGCCTGCCCGACGACATCCAGGCGCAGCTTCGGGAGCTCGACACGCAGGCCCGCCGCACGGGCAAGCCGGCGGTCGCCGCCGCCGGCTCGATGCTCGGCGGCAACGTCGACCACGTCCGGCTCACCGTGCTGGCCATCGTCCTCCGCGCCGCGGGCTGGCCGGCGCAACACCCGCAGGCGATGTTCTGCTTCTGGCTGCGCGAGCGCGGGCTGCTCGGCGCCGTCCGCAAGGCCGTCGAAGCCGCAGGCAGGGACTGGCTGAAGGAGCTGAACGACCTGTACGTGAGCCCGGTCATCGCCCGCGCGCTGATTCAGGCCGACCCGAACTTCGCCGCCGACGAACGGAGCGCGCGCCAGGTGCTGGTGAGCCAGTACGCGCCCGTAGTCACGGACATCTCCACCGAGCAGTTCGTCGATGCCGTCCGCAAGGCGCTCGCCCGCGACGGCGAGCTCCCGCTCACGATGATCGTGCTGGACGAGGTGCAGCAGTACATCAACGACGTGTCGGACCGCGCGGCCACGATTACCGAGCTGGCCGAGGCGCTGCAGACGCAGTGCGACAGCCGCGTGATGCTCGCCGCCGCCGGCCAGTCGGCGCTCTCGGCCGCGACGCCGGCCCTGATGTGGCTGCGCGACCGGTTCCGCATCACGATCGAGCTCACCGACGCGGACGTGGAGACCGTCACGCGCCAGGTGCTGCTCCGGAAGAAGGCCAGCGCGCACAAGACGATCGAAGACCTGTTCGAGCGTCACGCCGGCGAGGTGGCGCGGCATCTTCAGGGCACGCGGATTGGATCCCGGGCCGACGACCGGCGCATCCGGGTGGACGACTACCCGCTCCTGCCCGTCCGGCGCCGGTTCTGGGAGGCCTGCTTCCAGGCGGTCGATCTGCCCGGCACCCACAGCCAGCTCCGCTCGCAGTTGCGTATCATCCACGACTCCCTGCACGACATCGCCGAGCGTGACTTGGGCGCGGCCGTGCCGGCGTCGGACCTCTTCAACGCGCTGGCGCCGAGCCTGGTGAACTCGAACATCCTGCTGAACGAGATCAACACGCGCATCCAGAAGCTCGACGATGGCACCGAGGAGGGCCGCCTGTGCCGCGATCTGTGCGGGCTGGTGTTTCTCATCGGCAAGCTCTCACGCCAGGACGGGCTCGACCTGGGCGTGCGCGCCGACGCGGTGACGCTGGCGGACCTGATGGTGACCGACGTGGCGTCCGACTCCGGGCCGTTCCGCAAGCGCGTCGCGGACACCCTGGAACGGCTCGCGGCCGACGGCGTGCTCATGAAGGTCGGCATCGAGTACCGGATGCAGACGACCGAGGGCGCCGAGTGGGACCGGGAGTTCGGCCGGCGCAAGGCGGGGCTGCGCGGCGCGCGCGGCGAGGTCGAGGTCTCCGCCCGCCGCGACCAGCGCTTCGGCGGCGCCCTCCAGGCTGTCGTCAAGAGCATCAGGCTGATCCAGGGCGACGCGAAGGTACGCCGCGACCTCGTGCTGCACATGGGCCAGGACGCGCCCGAGCCGGCCGACCAGGTCACGGTGTGGCTGCGCGACGGCTGGTCCTCGTCCCAGAAGGACGTCGAGCGCGAAGCGCGCCGGCTGGGGCAGGACGACCCGACCATCCACGCCTACCTGCCGAAGCGGAGTGACGACGCCCTGCGCGACCGGATTATCGAGGTGGAAGCCGCCCGCCAGGTCCTCGATCACTACGGCGTCCCCTCGTCGCCCGAGGGACAGGCCGCGCGCGAGAGCATGGAGAGCCGGCTGCGGACGTCGGAGGCCGCGCTCGAGGAGACCGTGCGCGACCTGGTGCGGCAGACGGTCGTGTATCAGGGCGGCGGCACCGAGCAGTTCGGCGACGATCTCGCCGGCAAGCTGACGGCGGCCGCCAACGCCTCGCTCGCGCGGCTCTTCCCGCGCTTCGGCGAGGCCGACCACAGGGCGTGGGAGGCGGCGCTCAAGCGCGCGAAGGACGGCGCGGACCATCCGTTCAAGGTGGTGGGGTGGGACGGCGCGACCGAGGAGCACCCGGTGGCGCGCGAGGCCTTGGGCCGCGCGGCGTCGCCCGTGCGCGGGTCGGAGATTCGGCGTGCGCTCAAGGCCGCGCCGTTCGGCTGGCCGCAGGACGCCATCGACGCGGCGCTCATCGCCCTGCACCGCGCCGGCCACGTGCGTGCCACGAAGAACGGGCAGCCCATCGCGGCCGGCGCCCTCGACCAGAACGGCATCGGCGCGGCGGAGTTCCGATCCGAGAAGGTGCGCCTCTCGGCCACCGATCGCATCGCGCTGCGGGGCCTTCTCAGCAAGCTGGTTGTGGTGCGGCCCGGGGAGGAGGACGTCCGGGCGCCGCAGTTTCTCGACAAGCTGAAGGAGCTGGCGGCTCTCGCCGGCGGCGAGCCGCCGCTGCCGCCCGTGCCGGACGTGCGCTGGATCGACGACCTGGCGCGGCTGGCCGGCACCGAGCAGCTTGCCGCGATCCTGTCGGCAAAGGCGCAGATCGAATCCCGCATCGATGAGTGGAACACGCTCGCGACGAGAGCCGGCGAGCGCCGGGGACCATGGAATCTGGCGCTGGTGCTGCGGAAGCACGCCGCCGGCATCGAACATCTCGACGGCGTCGACGCCGCGAGCCGCGAGCTCGACGCGATCGCGTCGGAGCGCCGGCTGCTCGATCCCACCGATCACGTCGCGGCGCTCGTGCCGGTGTTCGCGGGCGCGCTCCGCACGGCCCTCAACGCGGCTCACGCGGCACTGGCGACCGACGTGGCCAGTGCTTTGGCGGCGCTCTCGACCGACGCCACGTGGACGCGTCTGGACCCGGCCCGGCAGGCCGCGATTCTGCGCGCCGTGCAGCTCGACACGCCGCCACCGCTGGCGATTGGCACGAGCGAGCAGCTCCGCGCGGCGCTCGAGGCCTGCCCGCTCGAGACGTGGCGGACGATGAAGGACGCGGTGCCGCAGCGGCTGGCGCGGGCGCTCGAGGCGGCCGCCGCGCGCCTGGGCGACGAGGACACGACGACGAAGGTCACGACGGTGACCGTCCGGCGCGGCACGCTGGCGGATGAAGCCGCGGTGCGGGCGTGGGTGGAGGAGCACGAGCGGCTACTCCTCGACGCTGCCGAGCACGGTCCCGTGATCGTGAGCTAGCGATGCGAGCCCTGTCCTCCGATCTTCGCAACGATCTCGCCCGCGCGATCAGGGCCGCGCGCCGCGCCGCCGAGGCCGGCGCGCGCAAGGCGCTCGAGGCGCTGGCTGTCGATCGGGTCCGGGCGCACGACTCGATGGACGAGGACGCGCGCGCGCTGCGGGCCAGGCTCCGCGCGCACGGCAAGCAGCTTGGCGACGCGCGCGCCGGGAACGAGACGCAGGCGCTGGACCGGCTGGCGCACGAAGTGGCGTACGAGCACTGGCACCGGATGCTCTTCGCGCGGTTCCTGGCCGAGAACCACCTGCTCGTCGAGCCCGCGTCGGGCCAGCCGATTTCGATGGACGAGTGCCGCGAGCTGGCCTCGGAGCGCGCTGTCGATCCCTGGCAGTTGGCCGCGTCGTTCGCCCAGCGGATGCTCCCGCGCATCTTCCGCGCCGGCGATCCCGCGCTGGAGGTCCGCCTCCCGCCAGAAACGCGCCAGGCGCTCGAGCGCGAGCTGGACGCGCTCCCGGCCGTCGTCTTTGCTTCGGACGATGGGCTTGGGTGGACGTACCAGTTCTGGCAGGCGGACCGGAAGGACGAGGTCAACACCCGCGGCGTGAAGATTGGCGCCGAGGAACTGCCCGCCGTCACGCAGCTCTTCACCGAGCACTACATGGTGCTCTTCCTCTTCCACAACACGATTGGCGCGTGGCGGGCGGCGAAGGTGCTGGCCGCGCGGCCCGACCTGGCCGCGGCGGCCGGCAGCGAGGCCGAGCTTCGGGAGGCCGCCAGGCTCGGCGCGCTGGGCGGCTACACGTTCGACTACCTGCGCTTCGTGCGCGAGCCGCGCGATGGTGATGAAGACGCGAAGCCGTCCGGTCCGTGGCGGCCGGCGGCGGGCGCGTTCGACGGCTGGCCGCGTCGGGCGTCGGACCTGCGCGTGCTGGACCCCTGCTGCGGCAGCGGCCATTTCCTGGTCGAGGCGCTACACCTGCTGGTGCGCCTGCGTATGGAGGAAGACGGTCTTCCGGTCGCGGACGCCATCCGCGCGGTCGTTGCCGACAACCTCTTCGGACTGGAGATCGACCCGCGGTGCACGCAGATCGCGGCGTTCAACGTCGCGCTGGCGGCGTGGAAGCTGGCCGGCGGGCCCATCGAGCTGCCGCCGATGAACATCGCGTGCTCGGGCCTCGCGCCGAACGCGGCGAAGGACGACTGGCTGAAGCTCGCCGACGAGGCCGCCGCGGCGGCCGGCGTGCCGGCACGCGCGGATCTCCTGGGGCGAGACGAGTCGCTCTGGTCGGCGCGCGCGCGGCAGGGGCTCTCAGCCGTGCACGATTTGTTCACGAAGGCGCCCGTCCTGGGCTCTTTGATCGATCCGCGCGTCGTCGCCGCGGATCTCCTGCAGGCGGACTTCGGTGAAGTTGAACCGCTCCTGTCGCCGGTTCTCGCGCGGGAGGGCCTGGGCGACGAGCAGCGCGAGCGCGCGGTGGCGGCGCAGGGCATGGCGCGGGCGGCGTCGCTGCTGGCCGGTCGGTACACGCTGGTCATCACCAACGTCCCGTACCTCGGCCGCGGCAAGCAGGACGACGTGCTGAAGGCGCACCTCGAGGACCACTTCACCGCGGGCAAGGCGGACCTTGCGACGGCGTTCGTCCAGCGCGGCCTCGCGTTCTGCGCCGAGGGCGGCACCGCCGCGCTCGTGACGCCGCAGAACTGGCTGTTCCTCACAACCTACCGTAAGCTGCGCGAAGAGCTGCTGCGCTCGGCGGAGTGGAACGTCGTCGCGCGCCTGGGCCCCGGCGCGTTCGAGACCATTTCCGGTGAGGTCGTGAACGTGGCGCTCCTTGAGATCACGAACCGCGCGCCACGGCCCGACGTGCAGTTCGCCGGCCTCGACGTCTCCGCGCCGCGCGGCCAGAAGCCGATTCGGGCGGCGGAGAAGGCGGCGCTGCTGAGGAGGTCTAGCCGAGTAGGGGTCGCAATGATCGGCCAATCAGGTCAGCTCACGAACCCCAATACAGTGGTTCAATTTGATGAAGCCGGTGACGCCTTGCGTCTTTCCGTGTACGCAACCTCTCACCGTGGCCACTGCAACGGCGACAGTCTGCGCTTCGAACGTTGTTTCTGGGAGATAAGACGGACTGGAGACTGGGTGTTTCTCCAGAGTGCGCCTGAGAGCACAAGGGCGTACGCTGGGCGCAGCTATGTGCTCTTCTGGGAGCAACAGCGTGGCAGCCTCTTCCAGTACGCAGAAGCACAGCGCAAGGTCTTGAAGAACGTCCATAAGCGCGGATCTGAAGCCTGGGGGCATCGCGGCCTTGTTGTCATGCAGATGAACGACCTCCCGTTCTGCCTGTACTCTGGCGAGATATTCGATGGATCATGCGCAACCGTGGTTCCTCTAGGCGAACAGGACCTTCCAGCGCTGTGGGCTTACGCGGAGTCTGGTGCGTATGGGAAACACGTACGCGCTATGAACACGAAAGTAAATGTCGAGAACGGATTCTTTGTCCAGGTTCCTTTCGATGTTGCCTACTGGCAGCGGATCGCAGCCGAGAAGTATCCGAACGGTCTGCCGGATCCCGAGTCCGACGACCCTACCCAATGGCTCTTCCACGGCCGCCCCGAGCACTCGACCGAACCGCTCCAGGTCGCTGTCGCCCGCCTGCTGGGCTACCGCTGGCCCGCCGAGCTCGATCCGGAGATGCGCCTGAGCGAGCGGGCGCGCGCTCTCGTGAAGTCCTGCGAAGCGCTGCTGCCCTTCGCCGACCGCGACGGCATCGTCTGCCTGCCGAGCGTGCGCGGCGAGCAGCCGGCTGCCGATCGGCTGCTGAGCCTGCTCACGGCCTGCGCCGTCCGGCCGGACCGCGACCTCGACGACTGGCTCCGCACCAGCTTCTTCGAGGAACACTGCAAGCTCTTTCATCATCGTCCCTTCGTCTGGCACGTGTGGGACGGGCGGGCCGACGGATTCCAGGCGCTCGTGAACTACCATCGCCTGGCCGCACCGAACGGGGAAGGACGACGGACGCTCGAAGCGCTCGCCTACAGCTACCTCGGCGACTGGATCGAGCGGCAGCGGGCGGATCAGCAGGCCGGCAAGGAAGGCGCGGACGGCCGGCTGGCGGCCGCGCTCGACCTGCAGGCGCAACTCGAGCGCATTCTCGAGGGCGAGCCGCCGTACGACATCTTCGTCCGCTGGAAGCCGCTCCACGAGCAGCCGATGGGTTGGGATCCGGACATCAACGACGGCGTGCGCCTGAACATCCGCCCGTTCCTGTCGGCGTCGCTCAGGAAGGGCGGCCGCGCCGGCGCCGGCATCCTGCGCTGGAAGCCGAACATCCACTGGAAGAAAGACCGCGGCGAAGAGCCGAAGAGCATCCGGCCCGCCGCCGACTACCCGTGGTTCTGGAGCTGTCCCGGCAACGGCTCAGACGACGACCGCACCAATTTCGTGGGCGGCCCCGAGTTCGACGGCAGCCGGTGGAACGACCTGCACTACACGCGCAAGGCGAAGGAGCGGGCGCGGGAATCGACAGGCGGTGCGATCGGCACGGTCAACCGCGAGGGGGCGATGTGATGAGTGACCCGATGAGCCGGATTCTGTCGATGCCGAACGGCGCGAAGTTCCACCGCTGCGCCCTGCAGGTGAATCCGCATCACTACTCAGGCACCTTCCGGGGGGCGCCTGCCGACGGGGACGCCGCGTCGCATGCGAAGGCGATCGTCGACAAGGCCGTGGATCTCGACATCTCCGTTCTGGCCATCACGGATCACAACGACGTGGGCGGCGTGCGGGCGTTCCGTGACGCGGCAGCCGGGCGCGGCGTGCACGTGTTTCCAGGATTCGAGCTGTCGTCGAGCGAAGGCGTTCACGTCCTGTGCATCTATCCTCAGGAGACCGAGGACGACAGGCTCGGCCGGTTCCTGGGCGAGTTCGGGATCACCGACACCGTCCCGTCGGCGAAGCTGGCCGACAAGACGTTCGTGCAGATACTCGAAAAAGTCCGGGAACAGGGCGGCGTGACCATTGCCGCCCATGCGACGAGCCAGCAGGGTGGGTTGTTCCAGGCGCTCAGCGGCCAGGCCCGCATCAGGGCGTGGCAACACGACGATCTCCGCGCCATACAGATCCCGGGGCCGATTGAAGATCTGCCTCCGGAAATCCTGCAGATCGTCACGAACAAGAACGCCGACTACAGGGTGACCCACCCGGCTGGGGAAGGGCTGGCCGTTGCCGTGGTCAACGCCAGGGACGTGTCGAAGCCCGAGGAGCTCGACGATCCGTCAGCGAGCTGCTGGATCAAGATGTCCGAGGTCGGCATCGAGGGGCTGCGCCAGGCTTTCCTGGATCCGCAGTCGCGCATCCGGCTCCAACAGGTCGAGCTCGAGGACCATGCGGAACTCGTGGCGATGACCTGGGAAGGGGGCTTTCTCGACGGCGCGGCCGTGCACTTCAACCCCAATCTCAACGTGCTGATCGGGGGACGCGGTGCGGGAAAGTCGACGGTCGTCGAGAGCATCCGCTCCGCACTCGCGATTGACGCAATCGGAGACGATGCCCGCGCGGCGCACGAGGGCATCGTCCGCTACGTACTCAGGAACGGCACGAAGATTACGCTGCTGGTTCGTGCCAGCCGTCCCAGGCCGCGCAGGTATCGCATCGAGCGAACCATACCGAACCCGCCCATCGTCCGCGACGAAGACGGGGCGGTGTCGAATCTCGCGCCGTGTGACGTCCTTCCTCGAGTCGAGATCTACGGCCAGCACGAAATCTCGGAGGTGACGAAGAGTCGGGAGAAGCTGACGCGGCTGCTGGATCGTTTTGTCGAAAGAGACGATGCCCGGGGACGCCGGCGGACCGATCTGCTGAGGGAACTGGAGAAGAGCCGGAAAAGCCTGATCGATACGCGAACCGAGTTGCAGCAGATGGCCGACCGCCTCGCGGCACTTCCGGCGCTGGAGGAGACGCTGCAACGGTATCGGGAGGCTGGTCTCGAGGAACGACTGAAGGAGCAGAGCCTGATCGTCCGCGAGGAGCGCGTGCTCGAGTCCATTCCCGAGCGGCTGACGTCGTTCACGGAGTGCCTGGAGACTCTGAAGCGCGCCCTTCCGATCGACCGGGCGTTTCTGTCTGCGAAGGCCCTCGAAGACCTGCCAGGAAGGGAAATCCTCACCCGGGCGAACCCGATTCTCGAGCAGCTCGATACGGACCTGCGACGGATCGTGAACGATCTGGAAGCGGCGCTGGAGCAGGCGGAACAAGGGTTCGCCTCCGTCCGGTCGGCATGGCAGGCGCGGCGGACCGAGGTCCAGGCTGCGTACGAGAAGAAACTGCGCGAACTGCAGAAGTCACGGATCGATGGCGAGGAGTTCATCCGGTTGCGCCGGCAGATCGAGGATCTCAGGCCGCTTGGCGAGCGCCAGGGCCAGGTTCAGCGACTCGAGAAGGAGCACGCCGAGCGCCGCCGGGCACTCCTGGCTGAATGGGAAGACTTCAAGGCCGAAGAGTTTCGCCGCCTCGACCGCGCCGCCAGGAAGGTGAACCAGAAGCTCCGCGACAAGGTGCAGGTGGAGGTGAGGGCCGCGGGAGACAGGGAGCCGCTCTTTCAGATTCTGAAGGGGTCACTTGGCGGGAGGCTGTCGGAGGCCATCGATGCCCTGAGGGGAGTCGCCGATCTGTCGCTCACGAAGCTGGTGGACGCGTGTCGTGCGGGTGCCGGAGACGTGAACAGGCTGTTCGGCATTCCGCCGGCGCAAGCCGAGCGGTTGGCCAAGGCCCCACCTGAGGTTCTCATGCGAATCGAGGAGCTGGAACTGCCTCCGACCACCTCGATCCTCTTGAATACGTCCCCTGCGAACGAGCCTCCCGACTGGCAGACGCTGGAAGATCTGTCGACCGGCCAGAAGGCGACAGCGGTGCTCCTGCTGCTGCTTCTGGAGTCGGACGCGCCACTCATCGTCGATCAGCCGGAGGACGATCTGGACAACCGCTTCATCACCGAGGGAGTCGTGCCGCGGATGCGCGACGAGAAGCAGCGCCGCCAGTTCGTGTTCTCGACGCACAACGCGAACATCCCGGTCCTCGGCGATGCCGAGCTGATTGTGGGTCTTTCGCCGTCCGGCGAGGCCGATCACGGGCGCGCGCGCATCGCCCCTGAGCACACGGGGTCGATCGACGACCGCGGCGTTCGTGAGCTGGTCGAGGAAGTCCTCGAGGGCGGCAGGGAGGCCTTCGAGCGTCGCCGCCGCAAGTACAGGTTCTGAAAACGGGGGCACGATGACTCGAACCGAGCTGCTGGAACTGATTCGCAACGGTGAGAGCTCCGGCGTGGAGTTCAAGCGGGACACCGAGGACCACCGGGCGCTTGCGAAGGAACTGGTGGCCCTCGCCAATCTGAGAGGCGGCCGCGTGCTCCTCGGAGTGGACAAGACCAGAGCGGTCAGTGGCCTCACTCGGGTCGATCCGCGCGCCGAAGCGGACGGCGTCAGGACGTACGACCGGCTCGAAGAATGGGTCATGCAAGCGTGCCGCGACAAGATCCGGCCGGAGATCATTCCGTACTTCGAAGTGGTCCGGGATGTCGAGCCCGGTCGCGATGTCGCCGTCGTCGAAGTCGAGCCCGGCTGGAGCGTGCACCACGTGTGGCACGACCAGCACCGCACGTACTACATCCGGGTCGGAACACTGAGTCGCGAGGCCAGCCCTGAGGAGCTGGAGCGGCTCTTTCAGCAGCGGGGCTCTCTTCGACCGGAGATTCGACCCGTGTCGGGATCCTCCATTGACGATCTGGACGAGCGGCGCTTGCTCGAATACTTCGAAGGGGTGCGTATGCAGCCGTACCCGGGAGGCGATCCAGACGCTGAATGGCGCGAGCGCGCTCTCGCGGAAAGCAAGCGCGAGGACCAGGATCGCTGGGAGGCGCTCTTCGAGCGTCGAGTTGCGGACTGGCGGGCGGCCCGGCGCAGCGAACGGGAATCGCTGCTCGTCAACACGGAGCTCCTCGACAGCGGCGACCGGCGTCCCGCGACCGTCGCGGCATTGCTGTTGTTCGGCAAGAACCCGAAGCGCTATCTGCCACAGGCTGGCATCGACGCAGCCGCGTACGACGGAGATCAGAAGGACTACACGGCTCGGGAGCGTATTGCCTTGCGGGGGCCAATGGTCGTGCTGCGGGCCGCAGACGGGTCCGTGCTCGAGCCGGGCCTTGTCGAGCACGCGGTCGCGTTCGTTCGCAGGAACACCGCGACACATGCCAGCCTGGTCGATGGGGCACGCCGGCAGGATCGCTGGGACTACCCGGAAGAAGCCGTGCGTGAGGCCATTGTGAACGCGCTCGTTCACCGCGACTACCTCCTGTCTGGAACCGATATCGAGCTGTCGGTGTACAGCGATCGTCTGGAGGTGGTTTCTCCGGGCCGCCTTCCAAACGGTGTCACGCCGGAGCGGATGCTGGTTGGCGTGAGGGCGACTCGGAACCAGCTCCTCAAAGATGTCATGCGCGACTACGGATATCTCGAGCACATGGGCATGGGCGTCCCGCGGAAGATCGTCAGATTCATGAAGGAAAACAATGGGACAGAACCCGAGCTCATCGAAGACGGAGAGCGCTTCATCGTCAGGCTCTGGAAACAGCCGACACCCGGTCGAGAGTTGGCAACAGGGAACTGAGATGTTCATCCATCACTTGAAGGTCACCGGTCTGCTGTCGTTCGGTCCAAAGGGGATCGACCTGCCTCTCGAGAACCTGAACGTGTTGATCGGTCCAAACGGGTCCGGCAAGTCGAACCTGCTGGAGGTGCTCTCGCTGCTGCGGGCGAGTCCGAAGAGCCTTCCGACGCCCGTCAAGGAGATGGGAGGCGTCAGGGAATGGCTCTGGAAAGGGCCGGAGTCGGCGCGGCGGGCGACGATCGATGCGGTCGTTGACTATCCGAGAGGCAAGATGCGCCTGCGCCACGTCCTGGAGATCACCGAGCATGGAGAGCGCTTCGAGGTGGCCGACGAACGAATCGAGTACGAGAGGGCGATGGGCGGGCACCCGGATCCGTACTTCTTCTATCGCTTCCAGAGGGGCCGTCCGGCCCTGAATGACTTCGCCGAGCAGCGCCTCAGCCTGCAGCGGGAGAACGTCAAGCCGGAGGAGTCCATCCTGTCGCAGTACCGCGATCCTGAGCGATATCCGGCGCTGTACTGGCTCCAGGAGCAGTACGAGCGCATCCGTCTGTATCGAGATTGGAGGTTCGGTCCGAGCGCGTCATGGCGAAGCGCGCAGAGGGCGGATGGCCGGGGCGACGTCCTTCAGGAGGATGGCGGGAACCTGAGTCTCGTGCTGTCCAGGATCCTGCCGCGCCGAAAACCGGAAGTCATGACGGCACTGAAGAAACTCTACGATGGCATCACCGATCTTCATGTCGTCGTCGGCGATGGGAAGGTCCTGCTCTTCCTGGTGGAGGAGGACGGCCAGGAGATTCCGGCATCACGTCTGTCTGACGGGACGCTGCGATACCTGAGCCTGCTGGCGATTCTTCTGCAGCCGAACCCGCCGCCGATCGTGGCCATCGAAGAGCCCGAACTGGGCCTTCACCCGGATGTGATGCCCTACCTCGCCGAGCTCCTCGTGGACGCGTCGTCTCGCACCCAGCTCGTCGTCACGACCCACGCGCGGCTGCTGATCGACGCGCTGACGGAACACGCATCGAGCGTCATCGTGTGCTCGAAGGAGAACGGAGAATCACGGTTCGAGCGGCTTGCCGAACGTGACCTGGCCGAATGGCTCGACAAGTACCCCTTCGGCGATCTCTGGAGCAAAGGCGAGATTGGGGGCAATCCGTCGTGACCGCGAAGATCTATGCCGAAGGCGGAGGGGCTGAGGCGGGCTTATGCGCAGGCTTATGCGCGGTTCTAAGACGTTGCGTTCACAGGACTTCTCTCGTTATGAACTCGTTATGCGCGCGCATGAACCCGACCCGGGGGCGCTGGTGACGCCGATCGCCGAGACATCCATGTCCACGCTCGTCATCGACCACCTGGTGTCGCAGCTTCGCGCCCGGACGGTGCCGCTCGAGGGGCAGACGCCGCCGGTCGCCCTCCTCTGGACCGACCCGAGGCGCGAGTGGGTGAGCCTTCTGTCGCTGCTACGGGAACGGATGCCGGAGCTGGTGGCGCTCGGCGACTACGCGCCGGCCGAGCGCACGGGGCCCGCCATCTGGCTGCGCTGCGCGATCGACCGCACCCTGGCCGAGCCCGCGCTGCCGGCCGATCGGCCGCCCGTGGTCTATCTGCCCGGCGTCGGCCGGCAGGACCTGCGCGCCGGCGACCATTGCCCCGAACACCTGCGGCCGCTCGTCGAGCTGATGTTCCGCGGCACGATGTGGCTCCAGCCGAACGGGACCGACTGGACCGTGCACGCGTTCTTCACGTCGCCGCGATCGCTCGCGCTCGACGTCGCGCGCGACGACGCTACGCTGCGCGCGCTCGCCGGCGCCCTGCCCGAGGCGGCGCTCACCTCCACCAGCCAGTTGAAAGACAAGCGCCTCCAGGCCGAGGACTTCGACCGCATGCTCGCGCCGGACGTCATCCGCGACCTGCTGCGCTGGATGACCGACCCGGCAGGCACCAGAGCGCGGCTCGGCACCACCGGCTGGCCGGCCTTCTGCAATCGATGTCGTGACGACATGCAGTTCGACCCGGAGACGCAGACGGAGATCGAGGCCGCGCGCGAACTGGTACGCGGGGAGGACGGGTGGCAGGACGCGTGGAGCCGGTTCGAGGAGTCGCCGGAGCGCTACGCGGATCTGGTCAAGCTACTGCGACGGAGTCGCCCCGAGCAGTCGCTGCACCACCTGTTCGACTCCCATCACTGGCCGCATGTGAACGACGACGACGAGCAGGCGCTGCGCGAGGCACTGGCGCGCCTCAGCGGTCGGCCGCAGGACGAGGCGGCGAAGGCCGTGCTCGATCTCGAAGCCCAGCACGCGAAGCGGCGCCAGTGGGTGTGGGCGCGCCTCGGACTCGCGCCGCTCGCCGAGGCGCTGGCGCCGCTCGCGCGCATGGCGGCCGTCGCGCGGCAACCCATCGCTGGCGGATCGCCGGACGACATCGCGCGCGCCTACATCGACCGCGGCTGGCCGGCCGACGCCGCTACGTGGGAAGCGCTCGCGCTGGCGCCAGCCGCCGATCAGAAGCTGATTGCCGATGTCGTCAGGACGCTCATCGAGCCGTGGCTGGACGACTCGGCCCGCGTGTTCCAGTCCGCCGTCGAGCGCGTGCCGCTGCCCGGCCCCGCGCAGCCTCGCGTCGAGGCGGACGATGACGGGTGCGTGGTGTTCGTGGATGGACTGCGGTTTGACCTCGGCCAGCGGCTGAGCGAGCGGCTGGAAGCGCGCGGCTGCCGCGTGCAGGTGCGCCACCGTTGGGCCGCGATCCCGACGGTCACCGCTACGGCAAAGCCGGCGGCGACGCCTGCGGCCGATCGGTTCGCCGGCGACGAGCTGGCCGCGGACTTCGCGCCGCGGCTCGCGGACAGAAACCGGCCGGCGACGGCCGAGAACGTGCGGGACCTCCTGCGGGCGCAAGGCTACCAGGTGCTGGGCGACGGGATGTTCGACGCCCCGGCCTCGCATCCGGCGAAGGGCTGGCTCGAGACCGGCCGGATCGACTCGCTCGGCCACGCGCTCGGGGTTCGGTTCCCGGAATCGATTGGCCCTGAACTCGACCATCTGGCCGAGCGCGCGATCGGCCTGCTCGACGCCGGCTGGAAATCCGTGCGGATCGTGACCGACCACGGCTGGCTGCTCGTGCCCGGAGGGCTGCCGAAGGTCGATCTGCCGCGGCACCTCACGGAGAGCCGCTGGTCGCGCTGCGCGGTCGTGTCCGGCGGAAACCCGCCGGACGTCGTTCGCGCGCCGTGGCACTGGAATCCGTCGCAGTCGTTCGCCACGGCGCCCGGCATCGCCTGCTTCAGGAAGTCCGAGGAGTACGCGCACGGCGGCCTGAGCCTGCAGGAGTGCCTCACGCCGGATCTGCTCATCGAACGGAGCGGCGAGGGCGTCGTCTCTGCCAGCATCGGCACGCTCACCTGGCGCGGCCTGCGGTGTCTGGTCGAGGCCACGGTGCGCGGCGCGAGCGTCCAGGCGGACCTCCGGCTTGGGCGCGCCACAGGCGTGTCCGTCGCCGCCTCGCCGAAGCCCATCGAAGACGGGGCCGCCAGCCTGGTGCTGGCCGACGATGAGCACGAGGCGGCGGGGCTGGTGATCGTGCTGCTGGACAGCGCCGGGCAGGTGCTGGCGCAGCGCGCCACGCGCGTTGGAGAGAACTCATGATGCACGCCAGCGTTGAAATGGACCAGCTCGACCGCACCGCGGAGAAGAGCTTCCCGGGCTACCTGGTGCGCAAGGACCTGGTCCGACGATACGCGCGGCAGTATCCCGTGCCGACCTACGTCGTCGAGTTTCTGCTCGGGCGGTACTGCGCCAGCACCGATCCGAAGGAGATCGACGAGGGGCTGGCTATCGTCCAGAAGCAGTTGCAGGGGCGCACCGTGCGGTCTGGCGAGCAGGAGCTGTTCAAGGCGCGCGCCAGGGAAGACGGATCCGTCAAGCTCATCGACATCGTCCGGGCCAAGCTCGATCAGGCGAACGACTGCTACGTCGCCGAGCTTCCGAGCCTGACCCTGAAGGACATCGTCATTTCGGACGACCTGGTCACGGCCAACGAGCGGATGCTGACCGACGGGTTCTATGCGGAGGTGACGCTGGAGTACGACGCCATGCTGGCGCAACAGGGCAACGGCGTGCCGTTCCGGATCGCGTCGCTGCGGCCGATCCAGATGTCCAATCCTGACGTGCTCGACGTCCTGGCACGCGGGCGCGGCGGGTTCACCACGGCGGAGTGGCGCCATTTCCTGATTCGGTCGGTGGGCCTCGAGCCGGCGAAGCTGGACGAGCGCGCGCAGCGGGTCGCGTTGCTGCGGATGGTGCCGTTCGTCGAGCGCAACTACAACCTGGTCGAGCTGGGTCCGCGCGGCACGGGCAAGAGCCACATCTACCAGCAGATCTCCCCGTATTCGCACCTGCTGTCGGGCGGGAAGGCGACCGTGGCCAAGATGTTCGTCAACATGGCCAGCGGCCAGCGCGGCCTGGTGTGCCAGTACGACGTGGTGTGCTTCGACGAGGTGTCCGGGATTTCGTTCGATCAGAAGGACGGCGTCAACATCATGAAGGGCTACATGGCGTCGGGCGAGTTCAGCCGCGGCAAGGAGAGCATCCGCGCGGAGGGCAGCCTCGTCATGGTCGGGAACTTCGACGTGGACGTGCAGCAGCAGCAGCGGATCGGGCACCTGCTGAGCCCGCTGCCGAAGGAGATGCGCGACGACACGGCGTTCCACGATCGCATCCACGGCTACGCGCCGGGATGGGACTTTCCGAAGCTCAATCCGGCGGACCACCTGACCGAACACTTCGGACTGGTCAGCGACTTCCTGAGCGAGTGCTGGGACAAGATGCGGCACACGACGCGCCTGTCGGCGTTCCAGAGCCGGGTGTTCTGGGGCGGCGCGCTGAGTGGTCGCGACATCGAGGCGGCGAACAAGACGGTGTCCGGACTGCTCAAGCTGCTCTTCCCCGATCCGAAGATGGAGATTCCGGACGAGGACCTCGAGTGGATCGCCAGGCTCGGGTTGGAGTCGCGCCGGCGCGTGAAGGAGCAACAGAAGCGCTGCCTCAAGAGCGAGTTCCGGAACACGCACTTCTCGTACACGCTGGGGCCGGACGGTGTGGAGCAGTTCGTCGCCACGCCCGAGCTGCACAGCGATGAGGCCATCGACGGCGATCCGCTGCCGCCAGGCCAGGTGTGGGCCATTGGGCCGGGTTCAGGTGAGGCCGGCGCCGGCCTGTATCGCGTCGAGGTTGCGGTTGGTCCGGGCGGCGGCGCGAAAATCCTCAATCAGCCCGTGCCGCCGGCCTTTCGGGAGAGCGTTCGAGTCGGCGAACAGAACCTCTACTCCCGCGCCAAGGAACTGGTCGGCGACCGCGACCCGCGCGCGCACGAGTACTCGATCCAGGTCCGGCCGTTCGATGCGGACAAGTCGGGAGTCGGGCTGGGCCTTCCGGTGCTCGTGGCGATGACGGGCGGGCTCCTGGAACGCAGCACACGCGGGGGCACCATCATCGTCGGCCCGTTGAACCTGGGCGGGTCGATCGAGCTGATTCCAAACCCCGTCGCGATTGCCGAGCTGGCCGTCGACAAGCAGGCGGCGACTCTGTTGTTCCCAGTCGCCGCGCGCCGGGCGCTGAACGAACTGCCCGACGACCTCTGGACGAAGATCAAGATTGAGTTCTACTCGGACGCCGCCGACGCGGTGTTCAAGGCGTTGCTGGAGTAGGATGCGCCTGCTGCTCCAGAGGCAACCTGGGTCGTCCTATGCCCACTCCCGGTCGGAACGATCCCTGTCCGTGCGGCAGCGGCCGCAAGTACAAGCACTGCTGCCTGCGCGCGGCCGACGCGGAGGACGCCGCGCGCGTCCGGCTCCGCACGGCCGAGGGCGTGCTCGTCCCGGCGCTCTTCGCGTTCGCCGGCGACGAGTGGGGCGACGCCTTCTTCGACGAGGCGTGGGAGGAGTTCTTTGCAGGGGCCGCCCTGCCGGAGGCTGTCGACGAGTCGCGCGAGTTCGGGACGACCTTCGATCCGTTCTTCGTCTTCTCGTTCGTGCCCGACCCGACCCTTGGCGAGCTGCCCGAGGGCTGGCCGACCGAACCCGTGGCGCTCCACTTCCTGCACCACGAGATCGAGTCCTGCCCGGACTCCCGGCGGGAGTTCATCGAGCAGGCCTGCCGCAGCCATCCGAGCTTCTTCGTCATCGAGGCGACCGTGCCCGGCCGGTCGATCGATCTGAAGGACGTGCTGACGGGCCGCCGCTTTCCCGTACAGCGGCAAGAAGCAAGGGGAAGCAAGGGCAGTCTTCTCTTGACCGCGGGTCCCCGCAAAGCTACCATCCGCGTCGTGTATCGGCATCGGGAATCCGTACATCCAGTCGATCGGGGCCATCGGGAAGCCCCGTGTCGCATAACCGGCATTCCGTCGCTCCGTCGCCTTGCGACAGGCCCTTCATCCGTCCTATCGTCATGAGGTGTTAAAGCAATCTCACAAGCTGGCTCTTCAGGATGTGGCCCACGATGTCGGCCTCGATCTCTCTCTATATAACACCTGCCTCACGGGGACAGAAGCCGAGCAGCAGGTGCAGACAGACAG
>Ga0315282_10004961_pt1 | contig 22883 bp, 16 predicted proteins | sample YL17G07_20_MG_FD_203693 | JGI IMG/M metagenome (GOLD analysis project Ga0315282, IMG submission 203693) | Sediment microbial communities from Yellowstone Lake, YNP, Wyoming, USA - YL17G07_20 | ecosystem: Environmental > Aquatic > Freshwater > Lake > Sediment | place: USA: Wyoming | collected... | reverse complement strand
GAAACTGGATACGCCGGTTTCTATATGTGCCTTAAAACGATTTGTGGCTGATTGGGTCTATGAAAACCGTGAAGAATTAAATAAAGAAGTTCGGAGTTCGGAGTACGGAGTTCGGAGTCACGAAGATGTCGAACGGCCTAAAGCGAAAATAGCCATTGTCGGTGCAGGTCCAGCAGGTCTGAGCTGCGCCCATCATTTAGCCAGAATGGGTTATCAGACCACCATCTTTGAAGCCCTTCCTGTGGCGGGTGGGATGATGAGAGTAGGGATTCCTTCCTATCGTTTACCCAGGGATGTGCTTCAGAGGGAGATTGATGAGATACTCGCACAGGGGGTCGAGTTAAAACTCAACACCCCAATTCGAAATATCAACAGTCTCTTCGATGCCGGTTATTCCGCTATTTTTCTTGCGATCGGTGCCCATGAGCCACAGAAGCTTGGCATCCCAGGAGAAGACGCCATGGGTGTCCATCACGGGGTTCCATTTCTTCAGGGCGTGAGCCTGGCCGAAAGACACGGGGTCATGGAGGGATTTGAGGATCGATTCGTCATCGCCTTTGGGATTCCAATCGCACCGAAGGTGGGAGAGAAGACGATTGTCATTGGTGGTGGAAATGTGGCCACGGATGGAGCCCGAACAGCCTTAAGATTGGGTGCCAAAGAGGTCACCATTGTCTATCGCCGATCTCGTGATGAGATGCCCGCTAACCCCTTGGAAATTGAGGAGGCGGAGAGAGAAGGAATCAAACTTCAGCTCCTCACTGCGCCTGTGGAAGTTGTGACAAAAGATGGCAGGGTTTCAGGGATTCGGTGTGTGAAGATGGAACTGGGTGAACCCGATGCCTCGGGCCGAAGAAGACCCATCCCCATACCGGGTTCTGACTTTATTATCCCTGCCGATGCAATGATTGCAGCAGTAGCACAAGCCCCTGAGATCTCTTTCCTGGATGAAACACACGGTCTTGAGGTTACACCGAAGGGAACATTTGCTGTGGACTCACTGACCTTGGCCACAAACAGGCCCGGCGTCTTCGCCGGAGGAGATGTGGCCAGAGGGCCTTGGATTCTGATCCAAGCCATTGCCGATGGCCGAAGAGGGGCCCTCTCCATCGATCGATATCTGAGGGGTGTCGATCTTCTCACCCCACGGGAGCAGATTCCCCTTCCTGTCGTCGATCTTTCAAAAGAAGAGATTGATCAAATGGTTGAGCGTGGTGAAGTGGATCTTACTTCAAGGACTCCAATCCCCATGCTCCCAAAAGAGGAGAGGATCAGAGATTTTCGAGAGGTGGAGTTAGTTCTCACAGAGGAGCAAGCGAAAAAGGAGTCAGCGCGCTGTCTTGCCTGCGGCATCTGCTCAGAGTGCCATCTTTGCGTCCAAGTTTGTAAACGGGAGGCGATTGATCATCAGCAGGCAGATGTCTTGGAAGAGATAGAAGTTGGGTCGGTGATCCTCTCGCCAGGCTATGCCCTCTACCGGCCGGAACTCTCGCCTGAGCTGGGCTATGGCCGTTATGCCAATGTCGTGACGAGCATGGAGTTTGAAAGGATGCTCAGCGCCTCAGGTCCATGGGGAGGCCATGTCACCAGGCGATCAGACCATCGAGAACCAAAGAAGATCGCCTTTCTCCAGTGTGTCGGTTCGAGGGAGAAAGAGCACGATTACTGCAGTTCTGTGTGCTGTATGTATGCGACCAAAGAGGCGATGCTGGCCATGGAGCACATTCCAGGGGTTGAATGCAAGATCTTCCAGATGGACATGAGGGCGTTTGGAAAGGGGTTCGATGCCTATTTCGAAAGAGGGAAGGAGAAAGGGATTCAGTATATTCCCTGCCGCATTTCTGGGTTGGAAGAAGATCCTGAGACAAAGGATATCCTCATTCAATACGAGAGTTCAGAGGAAGGTCATTCCGTCAAAGAGGAGCGGGTCGATCTGGCAATATTGAGCATTGGCATGTCTGCCCTTCCGGATATCCAGGAGTTGGCAAAAGCATCAGGCATCGAACTCGATCCCCATCAATTCTGTTTCATACGGGACTTCCACCCGGTCGAGACAAGCCGACCTGGTGTCTTTGCTTGTGGTGCTTTTACAGAACCGAAAGATATTCCTGATAGTGTGACCCAGGCCAGTGGTGCCGCAGCCAAAGCCTTAACCGTCATTGGGGAAGCCCGTGGGACGCTTATTCGAAAGAAGGAGTATCCACCAGAGAAAGAAGTTTCTTCAGAGGAAGAACCTCGTATCGGAGCCTTCATCTGTAGCTGTGGAACGAATATCGCCGGCGTGGTTAATGTAAAGGAGGTCGTTGAATATGCGAAGTCCCTTCCAGGTGTGGTCCATGCTGAAAATACGATCTACACATGCTCTGTAGACTCCTTAAAGCTTATCCAGGAAAGGGTCGAGGAGTTGAACCTAAACCGTGTTGTCGTTGCTTCATGCACACCGAGAACCCATGAGCCGCTCTTTCGGGATACGATTCGTGAGGTGGGTCTCAATCCTTACCTCTTTGAGATGGCCAATATCCGTGATCAGTGTTCTTGGGTTCATATGAACCTTAAGCAAGAGGCCACCGAGAAAGCAAAGCATCTCGTTCGAATGGCGGTTGCCTGCTCTAAAAAATTAGAGCCCCTTCATCAAGTGCCACGAAGTCTGATCCACAACTGTCTGGTTATAGGAGGTGGTTTGGCTGGAATGGTGGGAGCTCTGAGCATGGCAGATCAAGGATATTCGGTCTATCTGATTGAAAGGGAGAAGGAGTTAGGTGGAAGATTAAAGCAAATCTATTATAGCTCAGATGGAGGTGACCCGCAGTCCTATTTGAGAGAATTGATAAAGAAGGTCGAGAGTCATTCTAAGATTGAGGTTCTAAAGGGCTTCCAAGTAGTGGAGCAGGAAGGGGCGGTGGGAAATTTTAGGACGAAGGTGGCCAATGGCTCCGGTCAGAGAGTATTAGACCATGGAGCTGCGATCATTGCGACAGGCGGAAGAGAGTATAGGGGTAAGGCTTATCTCTTAGGTGAGGATTCGAGAGTGATCACTCAAGAAGAATTTGAAAAGCGGATCTCCTTTTCTGATCCATCTCTCTCAAAAACCAAATCGATCGTGATGATCCAATGTGTGGGCCCATGGGATGAGGATACATCCAAATCTTTTTACTGCAGCCGAATCTGTTGCAGTGTAGCGGTCAAGAATGCGATTAGGATGAAGGAACTCCATCCCGAGGTTTCGATCACCATCCTCTATAAAGATATGAGAACCTATGGATTCAAAGAGGCTTTCTACACTCAGGCAAGGGAGAAAGGGGTCCTCTTCGTCCGATTTGATGAAAAGAAAAAGCCTTCCGTCTCTCTATCAAATGGCCGATTATCTGTTCAATTGGAAGATCCGATACTTCATCTTCCTCTCACCCTCCATCCGGATCTCCTTGTCCTCTCTGAAGCAGTCGTTCCGAATGAAGGCAGCAAGGAGTTGGCTAACCTCTTTAAGTTCCCTCTCACATTGGAGGGGTTTTTCTTAGAGGCCCATGTCAAATTGAGGCCAGTCGATTTTGCCACGGATGGTCTCTACCTCTGTGGTATGGCCCACTATCCAAAGTCGATCAACGAGACGATCGCTCAAGCAGAGGCTGCTTCGGCTCGGGCTGCAACGATCCTTTCTCAAGAAGTGCTCCAGGTCGGCGGTGTGGTAGCGGTGGTGGAGGGCGAGCGGTGTGCGGCCTGTTTGACCTGTGTGAGGGTCTGCCCGTATGAGGTACCGATGATCAATGTGAAGGGCGAGGCGGAGATCGATCTGGCAAAGTGCAAGGGTTGTGGCAGTTGTGCTGCCGAGTGCCCGGCCAGGGCAATAGAGCTCATGCACTTTCGTGATCGTCAGCTTCAGGCCAAGTGTCAGGCACTCGTAATGGATGTAAGCGCAGAGTGTCTAACTCAGCCCTTTAGGGCTGACGGGTCAGGGCTAAAGCCCTGAGATACAGAACCCCATGCCCTATGCGCTCTGCGAGGTAAGGATTCCATCGATGGAAATAATTTTAAGCACTGATTTGGCTGAAGCCATTCGCAAAGAATGCGGCGAGAATGTCTTTCTCTGCTACCAATGTCAAAAATGTTCCTCTGGTTGTCCGGTGGCAGGACACTTTGATCTGGCTCCCAATCAGGTGATCCGGGCGATCCAGTTAGGCCAAAAGGAGATGGTCCTTAATTCGAAGACCATCTGGCTCTGTGCCATGTGCGAGACCTGTGCCACCCGTTGTCCCCATGACATTAACATCACAAAGATTATGGATGTTTTAAAAATCATGGCGAAGAACGAAAGGATCGAACCAAAAGTGCCATCCGTTCCTCTCTTCTATCAAGCCGCCCTAAGAGGGATCAAGTGGTTTGGAAGAATGTATGAAGCCGGATTAATGGCTGAGATCTACCTCCGTCAGATGATGGCAGGTCAACTCAACTACGGGCAGGTTTGGAAGAGGGATATGCCATTGGCCCTGAAGATGTTCAAAAACGGGAAGCTGAAAATTCTTCCGACTTTTGGAAAACCAAAGGCTAAGGAGAAGGCCGCGGAAAAAAGGGAGGGGATTGCTTACTTCCCCGGCTGCAGTCTTCATGGTACTTCAAAGGAGTATGACCTTTCCACCCAGGCTGTCTTTAACAAACTTGGAGTTCCCTACCATGAACCAGAAGGATGGGGATGCTGCGGAACCACACCCACCCATTCGACCGACCATTACCTTTCGACATTGCTTCCCATGAAGAATATCGCTTTGATGAAAGGGGAAGGTTTTAATGATATCACAACGCCCTGCCCCTCCTGTTTTCTCAGGATGCGAGTAGCATTGGAGGAGACCGAAGAGAATGAAGATTTGAGAAAGAAGCTCTCTTCTGAAATTCCGAATATTTCTTCCAATGAAATGAGAGTTGAGCATCTCTTGAATACCATTACAGAGAGGATAGGTTACAGGCAGGTGGCCTCAGAGGTCGTCCATCCACTTAAAGATCTGAAGGTGGTTTGTTATTATGGATGCATTATCACCCGTCCTCCAAAGATCACAAAGGTGAAAGATTACGAATATCCCACACAGATGGATCGATTGATGAAGGTTCTTGGAATCACTTCACTCGACTGGTCTTATAAAACCCGTTGCTGCGGGGTTTCACTCGGGATCACACAGCTCCCGATTGCACTGGAGTTAAGCAGGAAGATACTCAAGAATGCAAAAAGTGTGGGAGCTGATGCTATTGTGGTGGCCTGCCCATTATGTCATGTGAATTTGGATGCCCGCCAGAAACAGATCGAAGAGGAATTCAAAGAAGAGTTTCACCTTCCGATCATCTACTTCACCCAATTGGTGGGATTGGCCTTCGGCTTGAAGTTAGAAGCGTTGGGCCTTGATAAACACTTCGTCGATCCCATGCCACTTTTGGACAAAGTGATATAACGCCATCCTTTTTCCACCGAAAATGTAGTTTCCAGGCATTAGCCTGAGGTATATTCCATTCGTTATTGACTCCTTGTTTATAATTTTGTAAATTCCATTTCAGAGTTGACCGAAAGTTTCGATGCTGGAGAGTAGAGGAATGAAAAACAAGAAAGTTATTACAGCGAAACGTTACAGATTTACGCGACAATTTGAGGAGTCCCTTGCTGCACAGCCTGATGATATTGTAGATCTGTTTGAAAAGAAATTAGGAATTTTCTTGACTAACATGTTTCATCCATCCTTTAGAACAAAGAAAATAAAGGGTTTGAAAAGGACCTTGATATGGGAGACTTCATTAACAATGAATTATAGATTCACATTCCAAATAGCAGAGGATGATACAATTATTTTTAGGAATATAGGCAGGCACTCTATTCTTGATAAAAAGAAATTTTAGGGTTTCTGTGAAGATTTTTTCAGTTCTTTTCTTCTCCTTCTAAGATAAGAAATACCGTCTTCTGCGGTTGTAAAAACTCTTGAAAGATTTCCCTCTCGGATATCCTTTTCAGCTTTTCTTTCGGCCTCCTGCCAATCCTTTTCCCAAAACCATATCTGGTCTGCATCAATCAACTTTTTAGCCCTTAGGATAATATTCCCTTCCTCAAAGCTAAAGCCTAAATAGTCCCCAGTCGAAACATTTAGCTTATCCATAATTTCTTTTGGTATCCTAACCTGACCCCCAGGACTTATTTTTACCACTGTTGCCATATTTTTATATTACACAATTAAACATATTTGTCAATTCTTTTATTTTTTAGATTCTTACATGTTTAGGTTTGAGAATTTTCTTCTAACTTTATAGATTTGGTTGGCGTCTATTCCAAATCTTAACCTAAACCTCAACCTTAACCTTGTGTTGTTAATTCTTCTTCATCATGTAACTAACCGCTTTCTCCAGCCCGTCGAGGGTCAGTTCAAACATGGGAAAGATCTCCTGGATGTGACTAATAGTGCGGGTATAAGGCCATTCCTCTGACATCACCGGATTGATCCAGACAGAATGGGGGAAAGTTTTAGCAATGAACCTCAGCCTCTCATAACTGGGTTTTCCAGACCTCTCTTCGATGTGGAGGGAGCCATCCGTGGCCGTGAGCTCATAAGGAGCCATGCTCGCATCCCCTACGATGATGAACCTCGTTTCTGGATCAAGACGAACCAATCCGTCAACTGAATATGGTTTGGAACGCCTCGGAGGATCCTCCCACAGATAATCGTAAATTGTATTATGAAAGAAAAAGGTCTTGAGGTCCTTGAATTGGGACCGTGCATAATTAAAAAGGGTTTGCACCATCTCGATATAAGGATCCATAGACCATCCGCCGTTATCGATCGTCAGTATCACCTTTAATCGGTCTTTAAGGCTCCGATCAAAGATGATCTCTATTTCACCACCATTCTTCATAGTCTGGTAAATGGTCTTGTCGATGTTCACCTTATTCTTGGGACCGAAGGGAACCATATTTCTCAACCTCTTCAGAGCCTCACCCATTTGAGATTGAGTCAGAGGCCCTTCCTGTGAGTAATCTCGGTACCTCCGATCCATCGCCACCTTCACAGCTGACTTATTTCTGGATATCCCAGCCACTCTCATTCCGCCTGGATGATATCCAGAATGGCCTACAGGAGATGTTCCTCCTGTTCCGATCCATTTGCTCCCTCCATGGTGTGCCTCAGTTTGCTCTTTTAAACGGTCAAGAAAGTACTGGATCAGTTCCTCCGGACTCAGTTTACTCAGTTCCTCTTCGTTGATTCCAAGAGCATCAGCCAGACCTTTTGGATCTTTTAACCACTCATCGAGTAGGGCCCTGGCTACCTCCGACAATTCGAATGGATCTGGTTCCTTGAACTCAACCCCTTTGAATCGATGGGCAAAAACCTGGTCGTAGAGATCAAAATATCTTTCGCTCTTAACGAGAATGGCACGGGCGCTCGTGTAAAAGTCATCGATGGAGTTGATCAATCCCATGCTCAGGGCCTGTTGAAGCCTAAGGAAGGAGGTGGGAGAGACCGGGATGCCTACTTTTTTCAATAAGAAAAAAAAATCGACGAACATAATACCTCAGCATAGTGCATGGAACATAGCGCATAGGGTTTAAGTCTTAACTCTATGCCCTCTGCCCTTTCCGAATTTACATCTTGAACCTGGCCGCAGCATTCTGAGCCACGACATAATCGGGACTCTTCTTGAACAGAACGCCTAAGTAAGGCACCTCCCCTTTGATCAAGTCTTTGACTTTGAAGTCTGGATCTGTTTTGAGTGCTCTGATCCAGTTAATCAGCTCCCTGGTGGCAGGTTTTTTTTCAATTCCTCTGATTTCTCTGAGGCGATAAAACGTTTGAACAGTGCTTTCAAGTAGATCCCTGCTGATATCATGGAAATGGACTTGGATAATCCTTCTCATTATGTCAGGTTCTGGAAAGGCAATGTGGTGAAAATTACAGCGACCCAGAAATGGATCGGAGAGATCCTTTTTGGCGTTGGAAGTAATAACAATGACAGGTCTGTGTTTTGCTTGAATGGTTTTATCGATTTCGATGATGTCGAATTCCATTTGGTCCAAAACATCGAGCATATCGTCTTGAAAATCGGTATCGGCCTTATCGATTTCATCGATCAGCAGGACGACCCTCTCTCCGGATACAAAGGCCTGGCCGATTTTACCCATCCGGATATATTCTTCAATATTGCTGACATCCCTTTTGGAGTCACCAAACCGGCTATCGTTTAAGCGAGTCAGTGTGTCGTATTGATAGAGGGCATCGACGAGCTTCATGCTCGATTTGACATTCAGAACGATCAGCCTCATTTTGAAGACCTCGGCAATGGCATGGGCCAGCATGGTCTTGCCCGTACCGGGTTCTCCTTTGAGGAGAAGGGGCATTTCCAGAGCCATCGTGACGTTGACAATCTTGGCCAGTTCATCATCGAGTACATATTTCGAAGCCCCGGTAAATTTTTTTGTTTGATTTTCCTCATGCATCTTTTTGCTCCTTAATCATTCGATAAGTTAGACCAAAATATCATAACTATTTTTTCCTCAGGTTTCAACAACAACTTAACCCCCTTACCCCCTTCGTTCGGCTGAGACTTCGGCGCCGGACGGGAAAGGTGAGGGGAGCATTGCATCTCTATTGAAAATCTGTTTAAATCGGTCATCTGATTGTGAGGCGGTAAATCGGATGTCCATTCTTTCGATGGATCGACAGTGGTGGGTTACCCTTAACATTTCCATTGGTGTTTATATGTCCACACTGGATGCGAGTGTTGTGAACATCTCCCTTCCAACAATCATTCAATCATTGAATACCGATCTGAAAGCAGTGGCCTGGGTGGTGATGGCCTATTTGATCGTCATCACAGGATGTCTGCTTTTGATAGGAAGATTGGCCGATCTGTTTGGACAGAAAAGGATTTACTTATTAGGGTTTTTAACATTCACAGTGGGGTCAGCCCTTTGTGGTTTTTCACCCACCATCTATTTTCTCATTGGTTCCAGGATGATCCAGGGCCTGGGAGCTTCCGCACTGATGGTCAATGGCACAGCAATCATCGCCACTGTCTTTCCAGAAAAGGATCGAGGTCAGGCATTGGGAATTATCGGCTCCGTCGTCTCTGCAGGTTTTTTGACCGGTCCTCTTCTCGGAGGATTTTTGGTCGAACATCTGGGATGGCGATCAATTTTCTTTATCAATCTCCCCATCGGAGCCATTGGAATCTTTCTTTCTTTAAAAATCTTAGAAAGGGACGGACTGACGAGTAAGGTACGGTTGGATCTTTTAGGAGCCCTTCTACTTTTTTTCTTCGTGACTTCTCTTATCCTTTTTCTTAATCAAGTGGGTCATGGATCAACTCTTCTTCTTTGGGGATGGCTCTTCTTTGGCCTGTTCTGCTTCAGTCTATTTATTGTTGTAGAACTCCGATCCTCTTCCCCCTTAGTGGACCTTCACCTCTTCAGAAAACGACTCTTCATCTCCTCTCTCGGAGCAAGCCTCCTCTCCTTCTGGATGGGCGGTGCCCATACCTTCGTCACCCCTTTTTTTCTCCAGAATATTTTGGAATTTTCACCATCGAAGGTGGGCATGCTGATCTTTCCTGTTGCCCTAACCGTGATGGTCATCGCTCCATTGGGTGGAAGATTTTCCGATCGGGTGGGTGTGAGAATACCAGCGACCATTGGTTTGACCCTTACTTCCCTGACCATCTTCTCTTTTAATTTTCTGAAATCCGGTGCGAGTGATTATGAAATTCTATTGAGACAGATTATCCTTGGTATTGGGATTGGACTCTTCAACCCAGCCAATAACAGCGCCATTATCGGTTCTCTGCCAAAGGAGAAGGTGGGACTGGCCTCCAGTTTTTTAGCCCTTTCGAGAAATCTGGGAATGGTGATCGGTGTCGCCTTTGCAGAGATGGTCATCGCTTTCAGGCTGCCTATGCCCTCATTGGAGGCAGGAATAGGAAATCCTTCTCTTGAGAGCATTCAGGATGTCTGGAAGCTCCTCCTCATCATTGGTCTCACTGCAATCATTATCTCTTGGACAAGGAGAAGTGAGTCTGATTAGCAAGTGTACCATCCCGTCCAAAAATTCTCAAAAGAATTGACTTTTTAGAGATATTTTGAGAAAATACTTTTCATAAGTGAAATTTCCCCTCACCCTTCCCCTTTCCCCAAAGGGGAGGGGGGGGTGAGGGGGGAAAAGGTGGTTTTAAGTGAAACGTTCGGATGGAAGAGGGCCTGAAACTCTGAGGCCAGTGAAAATTACAAGAAATTATATGAAACATGCCGAAGGGTCGGTTCTCATTGAAATGGGAGATACAAAAGTTATCTGTTCAGCCAGTGTGGAAGAGAGAGTCCCTCAGTTTTTAAGAAATACTGGAAAGGGCTGGATCACGGCGGAATATTCCATGCTCCCTCGTTCCACGCATACCCGGACTTCAAGAGATTCACTGACGGGCCGTGGCAGCGGCCGTGCCTTCGAGATCCAAAGGTTGATTGGCCGTTCTTTGAGGTCTGTAACCCACCTCAGCGGATTTGGGGAGAAGACGATCTGGATCGACTGTGACGTGATTCAAGCGGATGGTGGGACAAGGACGGCTTCGATCACAGGTGCCTATGTGGCTTTGGTGGATGCTTTTCGAAAGATGGTTAAAAAAGGGTCGATTGAAAAAATTCCGCTCAAAGGGTCTGTTGCTGCCATCAGTGTAGGGAAAGTTGATGGAAAAGTGCTCTTGGATTTAAATTATGAGGAGGACTCCAGGGCTGAGGTGGATATGAATGTGGTGATGACCGGCGATGGAAAGTTTGTGGAGATCCAAGGTACTGCAGAGGAATCTGTTTTTACGAAAAAAGAGATGGATGAGTTGACGAGAATTGCTCAAAAAGGGATAACGGAACTAACGAAAATCCAAAAAAAGATTTTGGAAGGGAAAGGGTAAGACCTGTTCCTGACAGGTTCAGGAATTAGAGAACGATTGGAAATAATAGTCGTAACTAAAAATAGAGGAAAGGTCCGTGAAATTCGAAGAGCCCTGAAAGGGTTGGGGCTCAAAATTTATTCGTTAAACGATTTTTTAGATATCCCTGAGATTGAAGAGGATGGGAAGAGTTTTACTGAGAATGCTTTGAAGAAAGCTCGGTTCTATTCAAAATACTTTAAGAAGTTGGCCATTGCAGATGATTCAGGATTAGAAGTTGATAGTTTGAAAGGATTGCCTGGAATTTATTCCGCCAGGTATTCTGGAGAAGGGGCTTCGGATCGAGAGAACAATCAAAAACTCCTCAGAGAGATGGAGGGGATTCCAATTTCGAAAAGGGGAGCGAGATTTAAATGTGTCATAGCCATGGTCTCCCATGATGGAAGAGAGGTGGTCGCAGAGGGATCATGTAGAGGGAAGATCGGATTCAGGGAAGTGGGGAAGAAGGGGTTTGGATATGACCCCATTTTTATTCTTCCTCAATATGGGAAGACAATGGCTCAACTTACTCTCGAAGAAAAAGATAGAGTTAGCCACAGAGGAAAAGCCCTAAGAAAACTGAAAAAAATTATCGTAAAACATTTAGAATTTTATGATCGTTAGTATCGTTAGGGCCGTTTCGATCGTTCAGATCGTAAGGTTCGCTTCGTTATTTTTATTGAGATTGTTTTTGTGTAAACAAACCAAATAAACGAAATAGACCAAATAAACGTACTTAACAGTACGTCGGGGCGTAGCGCAGCCTGGTTAGCGCGCCTGCCTTGGGAGCAGGAGGTCGGCCGTTCAAATCGGCTCGCCCCGACCATTCTTAGTTATGAATGAACAGTTCGGAGTTTAGAGTTAGGTGGCCGACCGACTGCGGAGGAACAGGAGGGTGACGTCGCGACGAATAAGGAGCGACTCTTTGCCACGCCGCCGAGGAGGTGAGGCGGCCGGACCGGCCGTTCAAATCGGCTCGTCCCGACCAAATTTAACAACAAGTTTGGAGTTCAGAGTTAGGAGTAAAGGGTTGCAAATGGCCTAGTGTGGTGAGTCAGAAATTCGTTTACTTGAAATGTCATTCCTGCGGAAGCAGGAATCCAGTTTTTCTCTTTTCTGGAATCCCACTTGCCTGGGAATGACACCCTTGAGACTTTGTCAACGAATTATTGATTCAGGACACTGGCGGTCGAACTCCCCACCACTTTCTTTTCTTTTTTGTAAAAATTTTGAACAAAATGTCAAAGAATGGGGAAAAAACAAGTATCAATCCGGTAAAATAGAAAAAAGTTCTGGGTAATTGATATTCTTATAAATTTAAAAATTCCTTATAGTTAGGAGTGATCTAATCAATATTATTCTAAATTTCTCTATCTGGTACATTTTTTGCTTTTAAACCATTTGAATGAAGACCAAAGACCGAAAACAAGCCATTTTATTGCTCCGGTGGACTTCAATCATTGTAACCTCTTACCTCATCCTGTTGGGTAAGGGAAGGGTAGCAGACCTTCAATTAAGTAACATTTTTATTATTGGATATATTCTCTCAAATCTTTTTCTCACTTTCCTTCCGAAAAAATGGTTTTTAAATCCAAAATTCTTCTATTCATTAGTCCTCATTGATACTGGGCTCGTCTCATTTGGAATGTATCTTTCAGAAAAAATGGCCACAGATTTTTATCTGGTCTTTTTCCTTATCATCATCTTTGCATCGATGAGTCGCAATTTTAAATTATTGATGGCCATTGGAGGTATCACCGCACTTCTCTATGGAGCTCTCCTCTATTCCTGGGGGCTTTTGACAGCAGAAAAGATTGGCAACAATCTCCTTCGCATCCCTTTTGTGTTTCTTATGACTGCCTTCTATGGATATCTCGTTCAAACCTTTACCGAAGAGAAGCGCCAGCAACTCACTATATCCGAAGACAAATATCAAGGTCTTTTTGAGAATGCCAATGATGGAATTATCATCTTGAAAGATCTTGAATTCGTAATCGCGGATCTCAATAGAGAGGCTGAACAGTTAACCGGATACGAAAAAGAAGAACTCATTCAGAAAGGTTTTATTGATCTATTCGGACCCATTGAAAAAGAGAAGGCATTGAATTTTTTTGAGGAAGTCCTTAAGAACGGTGAGGCGAGGACAGATTCCTTTTCCTTATTCAGTAAAGACGGGACGCCAGTGGAGGTGGATCTTTCCATCAAAAGAGTCGATTTTGGGGATGAGTTTTTCTATCAGGTGATCTTTCGAGACTTGACAGAGCAGAGAAAGCTTGAGAAGAAGATCAGAGAGAGCAAAAGAAATCTCGAGGCTATCTTCGATGGTATCCAGAATCGACTCTCCATACAAACACCTGATTATCAAGTTTTCCGTGTGAATAGAGCAGTGATTGAAAAATACCATGCCACTTATCAAGAATTGATAGGAAGGAAATGTTATGAGGCCTATTATCGAAGGTCCCTACCATGTGAAAAATGCCCGGTAGCCGTCACCATCGAAACCAAACAGCCCACTTCCTCAATCATGAGGATCTCAGAAGAGGAAACTACCCTGCGGATCTCCTCTTACCCAATTTTAGATGAGAAAGGGCATCTCATCTCCATCATTGAATATATCGAAGATATCACCGAGGAACAACGACTTCAGGAACAACTCATTCAGTCGGAGAAGTTAGCAGGAGTAGGGCTATTAGCCTCTGGCGTCGCCCACGAAATCAATAATCCTCTTAGCGGAGTCATCGGGATGGCGGAAGTAGCCATGGAAGAAGAGAATCTCCCCGAAATAAAAGGTTACTTAAAAGATATATTGAATTGTGGTGTAAGGATCAGTGAGATCGTCAAGGGATTAAGGACCTACTCTCGAATTGCGAAGCAGGGGGAGCAGAGCCTTATCGATATCAATGAAGTTCTTGAGGAATCCCTGAAGATGGTCCGATTGGCAACCAAAACCACTTCGATTGAGGTGGTCAAGAACTTTCAATCCGTTGATAAAATTGAAGCTAACGCAGGTGAAGTCCAGCAAGTATTTACCAATCTGATCACCAATGCCTTTCAAGCTATGAAGGGAAATGGAAGGATGCTTACCCTCTCCACCCGATCATTAAAAGATATGGTTGAGATTAAAGTGAGTGATAGCGGCAAGGGGATTTCACAGAAATATCTCAACAAAATTTTCGATCCTTTCTTTACTACTAAAAAAATTGGAGAAGGGACAGGACTCGGCTTAAATATCGTCTACCGCATCGTTACAAAGTATGAGGGAACGATCGATGTCGAAAGCAAAGAAGGAGCAGGAGCCACTTTTACCATTAAATTTCCAATAAGGAGGGGTGAATGATGAGCAAGAAAGTATTGATCGTCGATGATGAAGAGGTCATTCGGAAGTTTTTAAGAATCAATCTACTCAAATGGGGTTATGAGGTAAAGGAAGCTATGGATGGGGTTCAGGCCTTGGAACAATTGGGTAAGGATACCTATGACCTTCTCATTTCTGATGTTCTCATGCCGAACAAGAACGGATGGGAGGTATTGAAGGCAGTAAGATCGAATCCAAAAACAAAGGATTTGCCAGTCATAATATTAACGGCTAAGAATGAAGATTCCGATATGTTCCAAGGGTATGAATTGGGTGCCAATTATTATATGACCAAACCCTTTACGAAGGACCAACTCCTCTTTGGATTGAAAATGATGTTTGGGGAAAGGTAGGGTAATAAAAAATCTGCCTGCCTGCAGGCAGGGGAGCAATTTTTTAGAAAAACTAACAAAAATATGTAAAATTTCCTTAATACATGCCTTATCCCTACTATAATGAAAAAAGAAAAAAATTTTAAAAGATTAAAAAATCATTGACAAATTTCTTTAACTATGTCTATATTATTAATTACTTTTAGGTTTTGGAGAGGGGGATCAATTTTTATTTAAATAAGGAGGGAGGGATATGAAAAAGAGATTTGGATTTAAGGTATTCATATATTTTCTCTGCGGATCCTTTTTGCTTATGATGAATGGTTTTCCAAGAAGTATTGCAGAGGCAAAAGGGAAAGTCATTCCTATTGGCGAGATGGTTTCCAAGGGAGAGGTAAAATTTGAGGCAAGAGAGAATGTATGGAAAGGGGTGGAGTCCTCCCATTTCCCAATTTTCCAGGGAACAAAGATTAAGACTGAAAAAGGCATTGCTGTCGTTACTCTTTCGAACAACAGCCAGATAGAAGTAAGCCCAAACAGCCTCTTCTCTTTTGATCAAAATGATCGATTCGTCCTCTCTCAGGGAAGCATTGAATTCCGCATTCCATCTGGTTCAGAAATAAATTTCAAGGTGGGGAATTTATCCATTTTAAAGTCACGAATACTCCAAGCCACCAAAGACCCTTCAGCTGTCCCTCCAATTGGGGAGGAAGTGATTGGTTCAATCTCTATCCATGCAAATGGCTCTGTTACAGTTAAAAGTATGAAAGGTAAACTCACCATTATGAACCAGGACCGGGTGGTTCTGGCTGCACTCTCATCAAAAGATTCAGTGACGATACCCTCCACTACGGTTGGGGGCAAACCACCAGTGATGGTTGCTCAGGTGGGTGAAACGGTTGCCAGTGAAACAACTAAAAAAAGGGGAGCTACGACTGTGATAGCTGTTTTAGCTGGGGCCGGTGCCATAGCTGGGATCGTAGTTGCAGTTTCAAGCGCAGGTGGGGGGGGTGGAGAAGAAGTACCCGTTTGCCCATAATCAATAAATCGGTTATTTAACAGATAAAAGCCCAGCAGCCCAAGATGAACGTTCTGACTGGGTTTTTTTTTAAAGGGAGAAAGATCGTGTTAAAGGTATTTACCCCGTTAGAAAGTCCCGCCATTTATGGCGGGGATGATATAAATCAAGCTTCAATTCCTTACAGAAAGGGCGGGGTTAAAGCCCCGTCCTTTCTAATGGGGTTCACTTCATTTCTCATGAGTCTCATCATTGGGGTCATCATTGTTTCCTGTGCTTCTACTCCCCCTTCTAAGAAAGATGTTGTGTCTCCAGAAACTCAAATAAAAGAGGCAGAATCCTCTAAACAGGTGAAATTGATGAATGAGAGGATTCTCATGAGTGCCCTCTCCTTTAAAAGGGATCCTTATCGCGATTATAAAATTGGGCCTGAGGATCTCCTCGAAATCTCTGTCTTTGAGGATGAAAAGTTGAATAAGACGGTGAGGGTGAGCTCTCAGGGAAATATCAGCCTTCCCCTTCTCGGAATTTTAAGGGTGAAGGATCTCACGGCCAATGAATTAGAGAAAGAGATCCGGGATCTTCTGGCTGAAAAATACTTTCAAGACCCCCATGTCAGTGTTTTTATCAAAGAGTACCGGAGTCAACGGATTTCAGTAATGGGGGCTGTTGAGAAGCCGGGTGTCTTTGATGTGACAGGTCAGAAGACAATCCTCGATATGCTTGCCATGGCAGGTGGCCTTAAAACGGGATCCCCGGTATTCGATAGTGCAGGGGAGTTACTTTTTCTGATTCGACCGCCAAGACCGGAAGAAGAGACTTCTAAAGAGAAGAAAAACTCTGAAGAACAGATACCTAAAACCTTTGTGATCGATCTCGAAGAGCTGTTAGTCCGAGGCGATTTGACCCTCAATTTACCCTTGATGCATGGCGATGTCATCAACATTCCTGTTTCTGGTAAGATCTTTGTAGGTGGTGAAGTGAAGAGCCCAGGCGGATTTCCTATGGGGGGTAAAAAGATGACCGTCAGTCAGGCCATCACCTTGGCGGGAGGGGTGAAATACGAAGCCAACGGCTCTGAGACAAAGATCTTCCGTTATTCGGAAAAAGGAACTCAGCGAGAGATCCTTTCCCTTAATATCTACGCAATTCAAAAGGGAGAGACCGAGGACTTGTTCCTTAAAAGCAATGACATCATCATCGTCCCAAAACATGGAATGAAAGGTTTTCTGGCCGGGTTCCGGGATACCGTTAAAGGATTATTAGGCTTTGGATTCACCCTCGGGACCCTATAGCATGAGGAGAATGAAATGAATTATATGAAGCAGGTTCCTTCAATCTCTTCGGAAGGATATTACCAGCTCCCTCCGCCAGGATATTCTAATACACCTCTCCAAGAGGAGAAAGAAATCAATCTCAGAGATTACTGGAAGGTTATCCGAAAAAGGCAGTGGACGATCGTCGCCTTCTTTCTCATCGTAGTAATTACGACAGCCATTGGGACATTCACAATGAAGCCCATTTTCAGGGCCTCCACTACCATCCAGATCAATAAAGAGAACCCTCAAATTGTCGATTTCAAAGAGATCTTCGCTGTCAATATAATGGACATGGATTACTACCAGACCCAGTATAAGATCCTCGAAAGTCGCTCTCTTGCAAAGCGGGTTATCCAAAACCTCAAACTCGCTGAACACCCCGAGTTCCTACCGAAACCCGAGACCCCTTTCCAAAAATGGAAATCGAATATACTGAATTCCATCTCTGGTCCTTTTACTTCCTCCGATCCCAACAAAAATCCGGCTGAGAACGGGAGAGAGACCTCCCTCATCAACCAGTTTCTCAAGAAATTAAAGATCGAGCCAATTCGAAACTCCCGCCTCGTCAAAATTCACTTCGATTCGAACTCCCCCGACCTTTCCAGCCAGGTCTCCAATGCCTTAGCCGCAAACTATATGCAGCAGAACCTGGAGAGCCGCTTTATAGCGACCCAACAGGCAAAAGAATGGTTGACCGGACAGTTGGAAGATCTGAAGGGCAAGGTAGAAAGGGCTGACGAAGCCCTCCAGGCTTTTGGTTCCAAGCATGATATTATTTCACTCGATGAGAAAGAGAATGTCACCATGCAGCGTTTGACCGACCTGAATGAGACCTTGACCAAGGCCGAATCAGAGCGGATGGCTAAGGAGGCCCTCTACAAACAGACAAAGGATCGGAATTCTGATTCCCTTCCTTCCATCCTCGAGAACAAGTTGATTATGGATCTGAAGCAAGCCTATATTCAGCTCGAAGCTCAGTATATGAAACTTTCCGAGACCTATAAACCCGAATACCCCGAAATGGTGCGTCTCAAACAGCAGATGCAGGCCATTCAAAAACGGATTGATGGGGAACTCGCCAAAATCATAGCGGCCATTAAAAATGACTATGAGTCGAGTCTTCGCAAGGAGACCCTCCTCCGGCAGGCCTTTGAAGAGCAGAAGGCCAGGGTGATCGAGATGAAAGATAAGGCCATTCAATATAACATCCTCAAGCGCGAGGCCGATACCAATAAGGAGCTCTATAAGGGTCTTCTCCAGAGAATGAAGGAAGCAGGAGTCTCAGCCGGTATCATGGCCAGCAACATCCAGGTGGTTGATCAAGCCGAATTGCCGGCAAGACCTTACAAGCCTAACAAGCAATTAAACCTTCTTCTGGCCGCAGTGGTGGGCCTCTTCCTCGGAGTGGGGCTTGCCTTCTTCTTGGAGTACCTTGATAACACGGTAAAGACCCCTGAAGACGTAGAACAATTGATTCGGCTGCCTTCCTTCGGAATGGTTCCGGAGATCTCCTATGAGAGGCGAAGGCGGGTGGAGAGTGGAACCTCTTGCCCGGTCGAGTTGATCACTTTTGGCCATCCCAAATCAATGCTTTCTGAGGCTTACCGAAATATTCGTACATCCATTCTTCTATCTTTCTCTGAGAGGCCCCCGAAAAGAATCGTCATCTCCAGTCCCAATCCGGCCGAAGGAAAGACTACAACCGTGATCAACACAGCCATTGCCCTCTCTCAAACCGGTGTTCAAGTACTCCTTATTGACGCTGATATGAGGAAACCGAGAATTCATAAGATCTTTCGTGAAGAGAATGGGGCAGGACTCTCGAATTTCCTCTCTGGTAATGCGGCCTTGGACTCAGTGATTAAGAAATCAGATATTCCAAATCTCTATTATATCCCCTCCGGTCCTATCCCTCCGAACCCTTCAGAACTGATTGGCTCGAAACTTTTTAAAAATATGATGGAATCCCTTGGAGAGCGGTTTGATCATATTGTTCTCGATTCACCGCCCGTGCTTGGCTTTGCTGACACAACCATCCTCTCTACCTCTGTGGATGGAGTCATCCTCGTGGTGTTGGGTGGAAAGACACCAAGAGAAACCCTCCAGCATGCAAAAGAGGTCCTTCACCAGGTGAATGCTAAGATTCTTGGGGTCGTGATCAATCGGATCGATATTCAACGAAGTGACTACGGATATTACTACTACCGATACCATTACTATTATGGAAAAGAAGGAAAGAAGAAAGAGCTTCCCTTTACATCTCCCTTATCCCCTTCTTCTCCCCTGGGGGGAGAGGGCAAGGGTGAGGGGGGAGAACCAACTTCAACCTAAGAGTTTGCTTCTATGAAAAAACTTTTCTTTCTTCTCTTGATCATCTTGCTCTCTTTTCTAATCGGCTATCACATTCTTTCCATATGGAGAGGGCTCTCTCTTTATCAAACAAATCTTTCAAAAGAGAGCCTCCTCAAGGCTATTCGGGTCAATCCATCCAATCCCGATCCTTTTTACAGATTGGGGCTTTTCTACCAGTGGGATATCCATAATATTGATCTGAAAGAGTCGCTCAGATATTTCAGAGAAGCGATTAAAAGAAATCCTCTCGAGCAACAATACTATCTAAATTTTGCTAAGGTCCTCCATAGGATGGGAGAAAAGAATGCATCAGAACAGGCTTTGGAGAAAGCCCTCCTGGTCTTTCCCACCGCCTATCAGGGAAGATGGGTGACTGGGAACCTTCTCCTCCAGCAGGGATTCCTCGAAAAAGCACTTCCCCATTTTACCTATATTCTTGCAAACTACCCAAACCAGAGTAGTTTGGTCTACGATATCCTTCTTAAGGCTATTAATGATACGGACTTCATCCTAAAAAAGGTTGTCCCTAAAGACCCCTCTTCAATGAATCAATACCTTGCCTACCTCTACGAGATTGGAGATAAGGAATCAGCAAAAAAGGCTTGGGAGAAAAAGGCCTCTTATGGTGTCAAGAATGATCGTGGTCAAACTCTTCGCCATATCGAATTTCTCATCAGCCAAAGCGATCTTAACGAAGCATTTCAGGTCTGGAGGGCCAGACTTCAAGAGGAAGGGTTATCCATCCCATCAGATGGAAACCTGATCACAAATGGCGGATTTGAAAAAAAGGAGATCTTGGGTGGTGGTTTCGATTGGAAAATGACAAACGTCCCTGGAGCTGAAATATCCTTCGATCATTCGATGCCCTTCGAGGGAAAGGAGTCGTTAAAGATCGTCTTCAATGGGAAAGAAAATATTGATTTTCGACATGTCTATCAATTCGTGGCATTGAAACCCAATACGGAATATGTTCTCAAGGCCCATATGAAGACCAAGGGTGTGACAACAAAAAGTGGCATCAGGATAGAGATATCAGGTGTGGGTCCAGCCTTTTATGGAGCATCAGAGCCATTGATTGGAGACAATGGATGGAAGGAGTTGATGGTCCCCTTTAGAACCCCACCCCAGTCACAGGGTGGAGTGGTTAGGGTGAGAAGGGAAAAAACTGATAAATTTGACCGATTCATCTCCGGCACAGTCTGGATCGACAACTTTTCCCTCCGGGAAAAGTGAAAGTGTAAATGGGAAAACGTGTTGATGCGTTAAGACATAAGAGTTGATGTATAAACGCATTTACGCATGAGCGCTTTCACGCTTCTACGCATTGAGGCAGGTAACGCATTCACGCATCGACGCGTTTACGCATATTCATTCTTATGAAAAATTACTACAAAATTCTCGGCGTTAAAAAAAGTGCCTCAGAGGCAGAGATACGGGAGCATTGGGTCCAATTAATGCGAAAACTCCATCCCGATCAAAGAATGGAAGGAGCCATGGAAGAGGAAAGGATAAAAGAGATCAACGAGGCCTATCAGGTGCTGAAACATTCTTCCACTCGAGTGGAATACGATCTCAAAAGGGCCTACGATCAGGAAAAAGGAGGGTCTTATTTCCGGAGAGTGTCCCTTCCCCTCGGCATTTTGATTATTTTACTCATTCTTGCCGCCGTCTATCTTAAAAGTCCTCACATTACCATTCAACAAGCTTTGGTAACTCAAGACAAAATAAACCAGATAAACCAAAAAAACCAAATAGACCAGAAAAACCAAGCAAACCAGACAAACCAGATAAACGAGAGAAACCAGATAAATTTATCCCGTTTGCCCCGTAGCGAAAGCGTACGGGGTGAAATGCAAAGCCTATTTCACCGGGACCAAACAAACCAAATAAACGAGAAAGACCAAAGAAACCAGATGAACCAGATCAACCCAATAGCCTCAACGACGCAATTGACCCAAGGACACAATGACCCCATGGACCAAAACACTCAATTGATGCAAAGATGGGATGACCCTATAGACGCTAATACGCAATTAACCCAACAACCCAATGGCCTAATAACTGCTGTAAACCAGACAGACCAGATAGACCAGATAAATTTATCCCGTTTGCCCCGTAGCGAAAGCGTACGGGGTGAAATGCGAAACCTATTTCACTGGGACCAGATAAACCAGAAAGACCAGATAGACAAGAAAGACGAGAGAGACGAGAGAGACGAGAGAGACCAGACAGACAAGATTGCCGCGTCTACGCATCAACGCATTGACGCATCCACTCCCCTCATTGCAACAGAGGAGGAGGTCAGGCAGTTTTTTGCCAATTATACTGAACGATATACTCAAAAGGATTTAGATGGTTTTCTCTCACTATTTTCTCCAAGAGCCGTTCAAAATCGTCAGGATGGATTGGAAGGGATTCGAAAGATTTATGGCAATTTTTTCAAACAGAGCCAGGAAATTGAGTATCACATAGATGACATAAAAATTGAAATTTATCAGAATGCTGCGGAAGTAAAAGCCCGTTATGAGCTCGTTCAGTTATTGAAAAAGAGTGGCGAGAAAAAAATCTGGAGAGGGGACATACGATGGACATTGGTCAAAGAGAACGGAGCCTTAAAAATCCTCTCTCTCGACTATCAACCACAGAAGTCCTATTGAAGGAGAAAGGAGAGGGTCAATGAAAACCGTCACTATGGTTATCTTCCTATTTCTCGTCTCACTGTTTCCCCTGTCAACAAAAGCACAAGCTCCGGTTCCACCCAAGATCTATCAACCCGTGACCGAGGAAGAGGTTCATCGATTCATGGATGAATATAAGGTTCGACTCATGAGGATGGATCTCGATGCCTTTATGGATCTCTTTTCAAAGGAGGCTGTTGAAAATCGGATGGTCCCATATGCCGATATCCGTGAAGCTTACCAGAAGACTTTTGCTAACAGTAAATCGATTATATACGACCTGGAGATTTACTCTATTCAGACTTATCAAAAAAGTGCATTCATTAGTGGTCGATACGAACTCATCCAATCTATTAAAGGAAGCAAAAAAAAGAAAGTTTTTCGAGGGAATATCCAATGGGACCTCATCCGGGAGGATGGTTCTCTAAAAATCAAGGAGATCAATTACGGGAGGGATCGTTGAAATGATTGATCTTCACCTCCACCTCCTCCCGGGATTGGATGATGGGGCAAAAACCCTTGAGGAATCCATCCAGATGTGCTGGATCAGTTATAAAGATGGAGTCAGGACAATAGTCGCCACTCCTCACACCCTGAACGGTCTCTACGTCAATGACCGAGAAACAATCCTCACCAAGGTAAAGGAACTCAATGAAGCATTAATTAAATTCGGAATTCGGAATGCGGAATTTGGAATCAAAGAACCAAATGCCGCGCTCCACACTCCGCAATCCGAAATGTTTTTTAATTCCGCACTCCGCACTCCGCACTCCGCAATAATCTTAAACTCCGGACTCCGGACTCCGGACTCCGAACTTCCTTTAAGGATTCTTCCCGGCGCTGACGTTCGTCTATGTGAAAAGACCCTCCTCCAATTAGATCAGGGAAAGCTGATGACGA
>Ga0315282_10004959_pt1 | contig 22890 bp, 18 predicted proteins | sample YL17G07_20_MG_FD_203693 | JGI IMG/M metagenome (GOLD analysis project Ga0315282, IMG submission 203693) | Sediment microbial communities from Yellowstone Lake, YNP, Wyoming, USA - YL17G07_20 | ecosystem: Environmental > Aquatic > Freshwater > Lake > Sediment | place: USA: Wyoming | collected... | reverse complement strand
GGATGATTGGCCACAGCCATAGCTTCAAAATAAAGATAAGTTAGCGTGGCTAAAAAGATAAAGGTGTAAATCAGGGCTGAATCGCGGGCAGAAGTGTTATAGGCCCTGGGCTTGAGGACAAACCGCCGGAAAGCGAAGAAACAAACGCCCAGCAAAACGGTGATCGCAAACAGATCAACCGCAGCCGAAAAAATCAGCCCAAATCGTGATGAGCCAAAAAGATAAAAACCATCCACATAGCCTTCAATAACATGATTAAGCGTCATGGTATCAAAAGCCAGAGCCCCATAAAAAATCAGAACATGGGCCAGCCCGGTAAAAATTCTTTCATTTCTTAGGGTGCAGAGCTGCAAAAAGACCCGAAAGAGAGCAGAGAAAAATCTTCTGAGAGGAGAATCAAAACGGTTTTCAGGCTGACAGGCTAGCAATATCCTGATGCGCTTTAAAACAGGAATGAAGAAAATAAAAACAGTAGCAATGACCAGGAGCAAGAGTATTATTCTCTCAGCTAATGAGAGCATGTCCGGCCTCCTGACTTTTTCCTAAATTAAGTCCAAAAATGTTTAGGCTTTCTTTAATACAATTTTTTTTAGAGCCTATCAAGAATTTTCTCTCAGGTTTGAAAATATCTTACTTGCCTTAGATAAAAATTTTTTTATTTCTGTTGGCCAGGATTACCACCTTAAAAATCGGTTTTAAGATGTCACCTGAAATCTGACAGATGAACCAATCGGGATGAAGGACAAAAACAGGAAGAACAAAGCCGGAACACAATAATTCGTTCCGATTTTATTCAAAGAAAAAGCCTGCCGAGCCGTAAATTATTTTTCCCTTCCAGATAAAGATAGAATGAATAAGAAGCAGGTCTTGATTTCTTAGAACAGAGTTATCAAAAATAATAGCGGAAGCCGACAAAGCCCAGCACGTGGAGTTCTGTGGCCGGCACCACATCCATCACCGGACCGACTTCCATAAAAATGTCAAACGGAGCTTTATCAAACATATAGCTCAGCCCGATGGGAATTCTGATACCGAACCTGGTTTTATCTTGCAGACTGAGCCGGGCCCCGATTCCATAATAAACGGGAAGTTTCCCTTTTTCGACCTTGAACAGATTAAAATTGTGGAAGAGATAGTCTGCATGGAGATGGAATGAATTCTGTCCTTCAAAAGACCAGGAAGCCGCCACGTCAAAAGCGGTCGTGTTGGTGCTCCAGTACTTCATAATCAAACCAGTTGGTTCGCCCAGGATAATTCCCAACCCAAATTTTTTCTGTTGAGCCTGAATATTACCAACAATTAATAAAGACATCAGGGTAACAATTGCCAGCAGTCTGACTTTTTTCATTGCCAACTCCTTTTACCGGATTTAGTTTAATTCTAACTGATTGGAGGCTTTAAAACAAGGGCTTGCTTAGGCCAAGATAGTAGTCGTCCCTCTGCCCCGAAATCTTTGAGCCGTTAGATTATCTTTATACCAATAACGGCTAAGTAGCTGAGATTAACCTTAAAGCCAAGATTAGCCCAGGCCGACTTTGTCTATTGGCAGTTTATTTATAAATTGGCTTAACTCCCATGAGGTAGAACATAAAAGCATACTTGTCGGTCAGCTCATCGATGGCTTTGGTAATGTTGCTGGAACCGTGACCGGAACGGGTTTCTATCCGAATCAGTACCGGATTGTTGCAGGCCTGTTTTTCCTGAAGAGTGGCCGCAAATTTGAAGGAATGAGCCGGGACCACCCGGTCATCGTGATCCGCGGTGGTGATGAGTGTAGCTGGATAGCAACCACCATTCTTAAGGTGGTGAAGAGGTGAATAAGAATAAAGAGAGCGGAATTGCTCTTCGTTGTCGCTTGAACCGTATTCCACCATCCAGCCCCAGCCGACCGTAAACTTATGAAACCTGAGCATATCCATCACCCCGACGGCCGGAAAAGCCACGCCAAAAAGCTCCGGTCTTTGAGTCATAACTGCTCCGACCAATAAACCTCCATTGGAAGCTCCGGAGATGGCCAGATATCTGGGTGAAGTATATTTTTCTCTAATCAGGTATTCAGCGGCAGCGATAAAATCATCGAAGACATTCTGTTTGTTCTGAAGCATACCGGCTCGGTGCCACTTTTCACCATATTCCCCGCCGCCTCTCAGGTTGGGCTGAGCAAAGACACCGCCGTTTTCCAGGATGGGAACAATGGAGGGGTTAAAAGCTGGCAGCAGACTGATGTTAAAACCGCCGTAAGCGGTCAGGAAAGTAGGATTCTTACCGTTTAAGACCAGGCCCTTTTTGTGGACGATGAACATCGGCACCTTGGTTCCATCCTGGCTGGTGTAGAAGATCTGCCTGACTTCAAAATCTGCCGGGTTAAATTTTACTTCCTGCTTGGAGAAAACTTCTGATTTTCCAGTCTCGAGGTCGTACTTATAAATTGTCGGTGGATAATTAAAAGAATTAAAAGTATAAAAGATGAACTTATCATCCCGCCAGCCGCCAAAACCAGAAGCGGTACCGATGGCCGGAAGTCCAATCTCCCTGATCAGGCTGCCATCTGGCCTGTATTGATAAACCTTAGTGTGGGCATCCTGAAGGTAAGTAGCAAAAATATAACCGCCAGCCGTGGCCGCTGCTGTCAGAACCTCAGGCTTCTGGGGCAGGATTTCCTGCCAGATTTCCTTGGCTGGCTTTTTCGGATCAATCAGAACCACTCTAAAATTGGGAGCATCGATGTTGGTTCTGACCAGGAACTTATCGCCGAGGTTATCAATGACTTCGCTATCATTGCTAAAACCGGGTATGAGCAGCCGGAATTCTGATTTTTTCTGGCTTAAGTCTTTCCAGTAAAGCTCATTCCCAGATGTTCCCGCCGAAACTCCGACAATGGCGTATTTCTGGTCTTCAGTAACTCCTAGATTGAAATATCTTAAAGGATTTTCTTTATCTTCATAAACCAGGACATCTTTTTCCTGCGGCTGGCCGAGTTGATGATAAAAAACTTTCTGATATTCATTTCTGGCTTTAAGTTCTTCCCCCGGTGCCGGTTTATCATAACCACTGTAGAAAAAGCCGTCCTTATACCAGGAAGCTCCAGAAAATTTTACCCACTGAATGCGGTCAGGCAGCTCCTGGCGGCTGACAATTTCCATTACCCGGATTTCTGACCAGTCGGAACCGGCCTCAGACCTGCTGATGGCCACATAGCGGAAGTCCGGAGAAAAACCGGCCAATCCAATCCTGACCGTTCCATCAGGAGATAGCTGGTTGGGGTCGATAAAGACTTCAGGCTGGCCGTCGAGTCCTTTTTGAATGTAAATTACCGATTGATTCTGCAGGCCGTCATTTTTGTAAAAGAAATAATATTTGCCGGCTCTAATGGGCTGGCTCATTCGGGGATAATTGTAGATATCTTTGAGCCGCTGGCCTATCTTCTGACGATAAGGTATTTTCTCCAGAAAAGCGAAGGTCACCTTATTCTGTTCCTCGACCCACTTTTTCGTCTCTTCCGAATTATCATCTTCCAGCCAGCGATAAGGGTCAGCTACCTTGGTGCCGAAATAATCATCAACCTGGTCAACTTTTTTAGTCTGGGGATAGACGATTTTCTCGCCTGTCTTTTTCTGACAGGCAGAAAAAATCAAGATTAAAGAAATCGCCAGGATCATAACACCATAAGTGAACATTTTTTTCTCTCTCATCAAAATCCTCCAAATTCTTAATTAGAATTTTATTTATAGCATAGCTAAGATATTTGTTCCAGAAAAAATTTTTTCCTGGCAACTTTGATCACTATTCAACTGATTTCCTCCTGACGATCATCGACTCCCTGCGCCGGCGGTTCGGTCATAAATCCCTCGTTGCACTGAATTTCTACCTGTGTTATTTTAGGCCATCTAAGGGAGGTGGAATATGGCCTCAGCCATCTTCGGATTATTCATAATACCGGCCATCATTCTAATTCTGGCCATTATCTTAGCCCTGAGGAAAGGAGAGACCAGATGAACGCTCTGAGTATTCATACTAATCCCTGGTCTCTGCTGGCCTTCTTGCTTTATGTTCTGCTGATGGTTTCAGTCGGAATTATTACCGTAAAATTCTCTTCCCGTGGCCTGGGAGAGTTTTTCCTTGGCGGCCGCCAGATGAAATCCTTTGTAGTCGCCCTATCCGCTGTTACCTCCGGCCGCTCAGCCTGGCTGCTGATTGGAGTCTCAGGCCTGGCTTTCACCCGCGGGGTCTCAGCCATCTGGGCAGTAGTCGGTTACATCGTGGTTGAACTTTTTATGTTCATTTTTCCTGGAAAAAGGCTCCGCTATTTTACCGGAAAAATGGGCGATATCACCATTCCTGATTATATGGAATCCAGATTCGAAGACAGGAAACACCTGCTGCGACTTTTCTCCCTGATACCCATTCTCATTTTTATGACCGCTTATGTTTCTGCCCAGTTCAACGCCGGAGGTAAATCCCTCGCGGCCAGTTTCAAGGTCACTCCCTTTCAGGGGATTTTAATCACTGCGGCCATTGTCATTTTCTACACTGTCCTAGGTGGATTCGTGGCTGTCTGCTGGACAGATATGCTTCAAGGACTATTTATGATTTTTGCCCTGATGATTCTGCCCATCATTGCCATTATTCATTTTGGCGGGATAGGTAAACTTCTTTCCAATCTGAAAGATGTCTCTCCGGGCTACATTGATACTTTTTCCATTTCTATTGGGGCTTTAATCAGCTATTTAGGCATTGGCTTTGGTTCTCCGGGCAATCCCCATATTCTGAACAAATATATGAGTATCGAAAATCCGGAAAAACTCAACAAAACCGGGCTGATAGGCACCATCTGGAATGTGCTGATGGCCTGGGGAGCTATTTTTATCGGCCTGGCCGGCAGAGCTTTTTATCACGATGTGGCCAATCTTCCCAACAAGGACCCGGAAAATGTTTATCCCCTGCTCGGCTCTCAGCATCTTCATCCTTTTCTTTTCGGCCTGACCATTGCCGCCATTTTTGCCGCCATTATGTCCACCGCTTCTTCCCAGCTTCTGGTAGCTTCATCGGCTGTCGTCCGGGATTTTTACCAGAAAATTATAGCGAAGGGAAAAAATATCCCGGAAAAAAGACTGGTTCTGACGAGTCGGGTGATAACCTTTTTGGTGGCTCTGGTGGCCTTAGTCTTCGCCGCTTATGCCAATAAACTGGTGTTTTATTTGGTGCTTTTTGCCTGGGGCGGTCTGGGAGCGGCCTTTGGTCCATCTATTCTACTTTCCCTTTACTGGAAGAAAACCACCAAAGAAGGAGTAATGGCCGGAATTCTGGTCGGAAGTCTGACCGAAATAATCTGGTATCTCATTCCGGCACTTAAGGCTATTATTTCCGAATGGGTGCCAGCTTTCAGCCTATCGTTTATCACTGTGGTTCTGGTCAGCTGGTTTAATCATCCGCCGCTGCGAACAGATGAATTTATGGAGTATATGAAAGGCAGATATTAAACTGAAAATTAGGCCGAATTAAATTGACCTGAGGATGAAATAAGCCTGATTACTGGAGAAAAAATTGTTTTTTTTCATTGGCGGGATAACTCCAAAAGTTAAAAAACTTAATGACCGGCCCAGAACCTGTCCCCTCTGTGGCCGGACTTCCCTTTATCAGGTGCGGATTGATCACTATCTTAACCTTTTTTTCATCCCGCTTTTTGCGGTAAAAAAAAGTAAGCCCTTCTTTCTCTGCGAGAACTGCGGCCGGGAATTTCCTGAAGCGGGAGCAGAAGCTGGTGCCTTTCAGAGTTCCGGCGCCCGCTCTCCCCGGGTCTGCCCTGACTGCGGTCGTCTGGTTGATAAAGACTTCCACTTCTGCCCTTACTGCGGCCGGTCTTTAAACTGAACTTTTTTTCTGATAATATTCAAAAGATTCAAGTAGAGGTTATTCCTATGATCAAGCGTTTTGGAGTTATCACCCGAGATTGTGCCGGAGTCAATGCCGCTCTGCGAGCCGTGGTCAGGACCGCTGTCAGCCACGAGCTTGAAGTTTACGGGATTATAAGAGGTTATGACGGACTGATTGATGGCAATTTGCGCCACCTGGACCGGCGTGCTGTATCCGGAATTATCAACCTGGGTGGAACCGTTCTTAAATCGGCTCGCTCGGAAAGATTCCTGACAGAAGAAGGCCAGCTTCAGGCTCTGAAGACCATCGAAGAAAACAGACTCGATGGTCTGATTGTCATCGGCGGTAATGGGTCGCTAACCGGGGCTCACCTCTTGGCCAGTAAATATGGGATTAAGGTCATCGGAGTTCCGGCGACCATTGATAATGACGTGAATATGGTTGACTATTGCCTTGGAGCTGATACGGCCATCAATGTCGCTCTTGATGCCTTAGATAAGATTCGCGATACAGCTACCAGCCTGGAAAGGATTTTTGTGGTTGAGGTTATGGGCAGAGACTGCGGTTACATTGCCATGAAAGTTGCCTTAGCCGGCGGCTGTGAAGATGTCATCCTGCCAGAACAGGACTTTGACCTCAATGATATCTGCCGGGAAATTCAGGCCGGAAATGCTCAGGGGAAAGTCAGCTGGATTGTCATCGTGGCTGAAGGCAAGGCTAAGGCCCAGGATGTGGCCACAGCCATTACCCTGCTCACCGGTCTCGAGACCAGAATTGCCGTCCTCGGCCACATTCAGCGCGGCGGGCGTCCGACGGCTGTTGACCGCATTCTGGCAGCAAAACTGGGCAGTGCCGCAGTGGAAGCTTTGCTCTCTGCAGAAACAGATAAATGCGTCGCTCTTAAAGACGAAAAAATAGAACTAATTCCCCTGGAAATCGCCATCCAGCCGAAAAAATTAATTTTCGAACCTGAATACCGATTGCTCAAGCTGCTATCCTGAATGGAATTGCAACTTTCTTCGGGAGGCGACTATGGAAAGATTATTTCTCGGTCTTGATCTCGGAGTTAATTCCTTAAAAGCAATTATCTGCGGTCATAATCTCCATATTCTTAAAAAAGATTGGGAGCCTGTCAGGGGAAATTTGTTTTCGGCAATTAAAACTCTTCTTCAGAGAAGTTTATCCGGATTTGAGGATAAAGAGATTATAGTCTCGGTAACCGGAAATGGACAGGCCGGACTTGAATTCCCGGAAGAGGTTCTTAAAATTAACGAAATAACCGCCTTAGCCTGCGGTGCCTCTGGCCGGAGGAACAGTCAAAAAGACATCATCAAAAGTGCCAGCTCCATCGATTCCGAAATTTACTCTTACTTTTTTGGCAACATTGGAATCTTAATCTTATTTTGGCGGGCGCAGGCGATAGCTTCCTCATAACCCGCATCAGCATGGCGAACCACACCCAGACCTGGATCAACGGTCAGAACCCGCTGCAGGCGGCGAGCCATAGCGGCCGAGCCATCTGCCACAATAACCATTCCGGCATGGATGGAAAGCCCGATGCCCACGCCGCCCCCATGATGAACCGAAACCCAGGAAGCACCGTTAACTGCATTAAGCAGGGCATTTAAGATCGGCCAGTCAGCTATCGCATCCGAACGGTCTTTCATCTTTTCAGTTTCCCGGTTGGGCGAAGCCACTGAACCTGTGTCTAAGTGGTCACGACCGATGACTATGGGCGCACTGATTTTTCCTTTCCTGACCAGAGTGTTGATGACCTCTCCAAACAAAGCCCTTTCTCCATATCCCAGCCAGCAGATGCGAGATGGCAAGCCCTGGAATTTGACCTGTTTCTGAGCCTTTTTAATCCAGCGGGCTAAAGCTTCATCTTCAGGGAAAGTTTTGAGAACAGCTTCATCAGTCACATAGATATCCTGGGGCTTACCAGAAAGAGCCGCCCAGCGGAAAGGTCCTTTGCCCACACAGAAAAGCAGTCTGATATATTCCTGAACGAAACCAGGGATGTCGAAAGCATTGGACACTCCGGCTTTTTGAGCCTGGCCGCGAATATTATTTCCATAATCAAAAGTCTTGGCCCCCCTTCTCTGAAGTTCAAGCATAGCTTCTACCTGAGCGGCCATAGATTCATAAGCCATAGCAATATATTTCTGCGGATCTTTTTTCCTCAGTTCCAGGGCTTCTTCATAAGGCAGGCCGCGTGGCACATAGCCATTCAGCTCATCGTGAGCTGAAGTCTGGTCAGTCAGCACATCAGGAGTAATTCCTCGTCTGACCAGCTCGGGCAGGATATCAGCAGCATTACCCAGAAGAGCAATCGACAGCGGTTCTCCTTTCCTGCAGGCTTCATCAGCCATCTTCAGAGCTTCATCCAGGCTGGTGGTTATGGTGTCAACATACTTTGTTTCCATCCGGCGCCGAATTCGAGCCTGATCAACTTCAACCACGATGGCCACACCATCATTCATGGTCACAGCTAAGGGCTGAGCACCACCCATCCCGCCCAACCCAGCGGTCACCACCAGTTTTCCTTTCAGCGTTCCACCGAAATGCTTCTTGGCTACTGCGGCCAGTGTCTCATAAGTTCCCTGAAGAATTCCCTGTGTGCCAATATAAATCCAGCTACCAGCAGTCATCTGGCCATACATGGTGAGCCCCAGAGCTTCCAGCCGCCTGAATTCATCCCAGGTAGCCCATTTGGGAACAATCATGGCATTGGAGATTAAAACTCTGGGAGCATCGGCGTGAGTTTTGAAAATACCAGCAGGCTTGCCTGACTGAACCAGCAGGGTCTCGTCATTTTCCAGTTTTTTCAGGCTGCTGACGATAGCCCTAAAGCAATCCCAGTTTCTGGCTGCTTTTCCGGTCCCGCCATAAACAATGAGTTCCTGGGGCTTTTCCGCGACTTCCGGGTCAAGATTGTTCATTAGCATCCGCAGAGCACCTTCCTGCGACCAGCCCTTGGTATGGAGCTTACTTCCCCTCGGAGCCCTTACTGGCTTATAGCCTGAAGCTTCATTTTTATTCATCTTTCACCTCCCCATTTTTTTCATTATTATTTCTTAATTCTAATATTTTTCTGGCTGCAGATAGATTGTCCATCCTGGCCAGAGCTTTTTCCTTTCCCATCATTTCCAGAACCTCAAAAATTCCCGGACTGACAGCTTTACCCAGCAGAAGGACTCTCAGGCTGTGGATAAAAACTGCTGCCTTTAAACCTTCTTTCTCGGCCCTTTCTCTGAGAACTTTCTCCGTCTCCTTTGCCGTGAACTGCACTAACTGGCTGAAATCTTTTTTTAGCTCTGGCAGCAACAGGTCAAGCTTGGAGTCAGTGAGATGTTTTTTTACAGCTTCAGGGTCATATTTAACTTTATCAGAAATAAAAGGCGCTATCATCTCTACCAGGTCAACCAAGGTCCGGCTCCTGGATCTGACCAGTTCCACCAGCTTTTCAAACCAGACCTTTTTCTCTTTAATCAGCACTTCCGACCAGAGCCCGTCTTTCTCCAGCCAGGGGCGGAGTTGCTCGATCAATTCCGCAACCGGCATTGCAGTGATCAGCTTGCTGTTAAGCCACTCCAGTTTAGCCAGATCAAAAACCGGACTGCCCTGACTGATCCGGTCCAGGGAAAACTCTCTGACCATTTCTTCGATTGAATAAACTTTCTCTTCCTGGCCTGGAGACCAGCTCAGCTGGGCCATAAAATTGAAGAAAGCTAAGGGCAAATAGCCTTTATCCCGAAAATTCAAGACCGAAGTGTCACCATGCCTCTTGCTCAATTTTTTACGGTCCGGTCCAAGAATTAGCGGCAGATGGGCAAACTGTGGCACCGGCGAGCCAAAAGCCCGATAGAGAAGAATCTGTTTGGGAGTGTTAGAAATATGATCATCACCACGAATCACATGGGTTATTCTGGTATCAATGTCATCAACCACTACTGACAGATGATAGGTCGGAAAGCCATCACTCCGCAGAAGGACAAAATCTTCGAGGTTTTGGTTCTCTACTGAAATAGGCCCGTGAACCAAGTCTTCAAACTCGGTTACACCTTCTGGCACCAGAAAGCGAATGGCCGCCGGAACTCCTTTTCTCAGAAGCTCTCCTTTTTGACTCTCAGGAAGGTTAAGGCAATGGCGATCATATTTCCAGTGCTCGCCTTTAGCCTGAGTTTCCTGACGGCGTCTTTCAATTTCTTCGGGCGTGCAGAAGCAGTAATAAGCCAGTTCCTTGTCTATCAGGCTTCGGACAGCTCTCCGGTAAAGGTCAAGCCTTTGAGACTGATAAATCGGCCCCTCATCCCAGTCCAGCCCAACCCAGCGCAGAGCCTCCAGGATGGATTGGCTCATTTCTTCAGACGACCTGGCTACGTCAGTATCTTCAATTCTGAGAACAAAAACTCCCTGGTGGTGGCGAGCAAAAAGCCAGTTGAACAGAGCTGTCCGCAAAGCCCCGACATGCAGGTAGCCGGTTGGACTGGGGGCAAACCTGACTCTGATCATCATTGAGCTCTCTAAGAAAGATTTTCAGGCTAAAAATATATCACACTCGGCGGGTATATTCAAAAATTGCAGGCCGAAGAAGTGGTGAGAACAATTTGATTCCGGCTTCGTCTTTTTTTAAGAAAAACAAAGAAAATTGTTGACTGAAAAAAATGATTTGAGTAAATTATTATTGAGCTGAGGTTGCCGAAGTTTACAGGAGGGCAAAAGGAAAGGTCAATCCCCGAAAAAAATGACGCAGGTAAATGTTCTTATATATGTTCCCGGTGTTGAACAGGCTCTGAGGATGGTCAGAGTCTGTGAAAAAGAATACCAACCAGTTGTGGCTAATTCTATAGAGGAAATCCCTTCACTGATTAATAACTACGACTTCTGGGTGGTCATCATTGACTCTGGCTCAGCCAGTTTTGATCGATGGAAAGACCTGATCAAAGCAGATTGCTCGGTGATAATCTTAGGACAGGACGAAACAGAAATCTACCAGATGCTTTTGACCTGGCCAGTTGATTATCATCTCGATTATGTTCTGGAAAAGAATGGCCATCCTGTCGAGCCGATACTGAGTCAGATATTAAAAAGGGCAGTTTACCTCACTCGGATAAAAAAAGAATGGGCCCAGTTTCAACAATCTCTTTCTTTAAGTTCAGCCAGTTCCCGGCAGGTTTTTAGCGAAATAATAGAAATAAAACATCTAATCAATGAAAATTACCTGCGGGAACTGGAAAAAAGGGTTTCGATCGAAGCCAGGTATGTCTGGTTTCAGAAGGAAAGGCAGGAAATCGAAAATATTATCAGAAAGATTTATTCAGCCAATGACGTCAGCAGCCTGCTGGGCATAGTCTCTGATATCAAAGATCTTCTTCAGGCTCAGGGAATGACTGTCTACATCATCGAAGAAAGCGAAACCCTGGGCAAACACCTCAAACCACTTATCTGGGATGATACTTTTATCACTCACCCCGAAACCTTCAAATATGTAGCTAAATTAGATGCTCCGGATTTTGCTTCTGCTGTTGCCCGTTATGGTCAGGAAGTAAACATCTCGGACCTAATCAATGATAAACGCTTTTCACTCCGCTACCAGCATAACCTGAAAGCTCCACTAAAGAGTATTCTGGCTGTCCCCATAGTTTACGACGGGGAAATAATCGGAGTCGTTGAATTATATAATAAATCCTATCTGGGAAATCTCCTGCCCGAAGGCTTTACTAAAGAAGACCGGCAGATTCTCCGTGGACTTTCTGAACACATCGGTATCGCCATGACCAAGCTTAACCTGATTCAATACGATGCTCTCACCGGTCTGCTCAGGGGAGAACCGTTTTTTGGCAAGGTTCTTCAGAAAGTCAACTCTATGAGCAAAAGAAAAAAAGAGGAAGGCTCTTTCGCTCTGGTTATGGGCGATGTTGACTGGTTCAAAAATTATAACGACCGAAACGGCCACGAAGCTGGAAACCATCTGTTACAGGAGCTGGCCACGGTGCTCAAACAGTCTGTGCGTGAAGACGATTTAATCTGCCGCTATGGTGGCGAAGAATTTCTTTTCTTTCTGAGTGGAGTAAACAGCCTGGAAGAAGCCTGCCAGCTGACCGAAAGAATCAGGAAAAATATAGAAGACCATTACTTTCTGTTCCAGGAATTTCAGCCACGAAATAACCTGACCATGTCTTTTGGAGTGACCATTTTCCCCAGAAAGAGGCTAGCCAGCAACGAGCCCCTGACCAAAGAAGACATCAAACATCTGGTCCACGAATGCGACCTGGCCTTAGCTGAAGCCAAAGGCAAGCAGACCTGGAGATTGCCACCTTCTGAAGTCCAGGAAAAGCCCATTACCAAAAACACGGTTATTGCCTATTCTCGCGACTGGGAAAAAGAAAATCAGACCGGCCTAACTCTGACCTATCAGGAAAAGCTCTACCGGGAAAAAAGACACTTCCAAAGATATTACACCTCAACTGTTCTGATGTATAAAGAAGATGGACAGTTAAAAGTCAGCAAGACCATCAATCTGAGTCTGGGGGGAGTCAAGATTTTTTCAGAAAAACCCCTTGCCGTTACCAGGCCTTTAGAAGTTGTCCTTGTCCTGGGTAAAAAAGCCCGACCGCTTCAGAGCGAAGTAGTTTACTCTGAAAAGGTTGGCACTGATTCTTCTAATTTTTACACCGGCTTGAAATTCAAAGATCTGACTCACGAAGATTTCCAGGTTTTGGAAACTTATTTTCAGGAAATTCAGAAAAATACCCCGAATTAAAAACTGTACTTCCGTCGATTTTACTTCAGACTTCGAGTTCTTTCTTTAGGGCTGTAAAATAGATCGAAAGCGGAGTAGTCCTGGCTTTAAAAGCAGCCAGGAGGGAAATGATTTTTTGCTCAAAAAAGCTCAGATCTTCATTCGAACTCCAGTTCTGAATACCCAGTAAATCAACTAGGTCTGCAACAGCAGTTTGATTGAGGATGTCCTGGATTAAAGCTGGAAAACGGAAAGATTTCTTCTCTACCAGAAGCAATATCCTCTGCAGATACCGCCTCAAACCTTCCTGAATACTGATGAGCTCTTGCTTAAGGAAAAACTGTTCTTTGGCTGAACTGATAAAAGTAATCTTATATAATAATTTTTTGGCTTCTTCAACTGCAGCTTTTATCCTGGCCAGAAGTTCTTCAACTTCAAAAATAGCTTTATTTCCTTTTTGATAATAGCCAATTTCTCCTGAACCATTGGCCGGCTCCTGCCGATAATATTCAGCTAAATCTGACCGGCTAAAAACCTCAACTTTTTCCCTGTTGCCGGTCGAAGCTTCAGTCCCAGCGGTGGTAACCCCGGCTAACTTTTCAGCCAGACCTTTTTTGATTTCTTTGGAAAGCTTCTTTTCCAGACTCTCCTCTTCTGATTGAGCTTCTTCAATCAGATTTATTGATTGAACTTCAGATCTGGTTTCAAGGTTCAGAAGTTGTTTTATCTTTCTCAGTTTTTCCAGTTCAGGAGTCAAATCCAGAACAGTTGAAGGTTCGGCCGCCTTCTCTGGAAGTTCAGACACCAGTCCAAATTTTTCTTCCAGACGCTTTTTAAGAAAAGCGGCTTTTTCCATAGACTGGTTGCGGATTTCTTCCAGTCTTTCCTGCAACTGATTTATGGTTTTGATATCCTCAGAGGTAGCTCGAGCGAGATTTTCAATCTCCTCCTGCCGCTGGACTATTCGCTGGAGATATTCTCTGATCTGCCCCAGGATCCGGTTGCGTTCTTCTTCGACCTGTTCCCAGAAACTGCCGTATTCTTCGAGAGCCTGCCACTCTTTCCTGACCCCTTCTTCTATCTGAGCCATCTGCTGACGGGCTAATTCCCGCTCTTTCTCAATCCTTTCATCAAGAGTTTTCTCTATTTCTTCGCGCTGACGGCGGAGATAGTTTTCAAGCTGAACCTCTATCTCTTGAATGATAGAGAAAGGTTTTTTAATCAATTGTCCGCTTTCGTTCACTACCCGATCCTCAAACCTTGGCACAGGTATTCTAAAATCAATAAGTTTCTGTGTCAAGAGAAATTTTCGTAAGGGTGTCAGCTCGTCATTGTAAAGGTAAAAAGGGCTTCGAGAAAAGAGAAAACAGGGTGAAAGCCGTATTGGCCCGAAAGCCCGGATAAAAAATGAGACTTGTTCTTCCCTGCAGAAATACTCAGAAATTGACCTTTAGTTAATTAGTCAACAGGTAGAAAATCTGGGTAGGTTCTGGACCACCTTCAGGTGAAGACGATTATTTGAAATCTTGATGGTTTGATAGGCTGTTTCCTATTCAATGACATCAATGATGCAAGATGGCCTTCTTACTTTGCTTAGCCGGCGTAGTCACCAAATTCAGTTTTAGGATAAAAAAAAACGCTCCTCACCTGACTTAAAAAAAATTTCCTTGCCATAACCAGTAAAATGATGTATATAAAATCTAAGAAGTAAATGAGCAGCGCATCAAATCATAATAATCACAATCATCTTAAGGTTTTGCTCGTTGACCCAAACGAAAAAGTTCGACACCGCCTGGCTGGGTTTCTGAACCGCCTTAACTTAGAAATCTTAGAAACCGCGGAAATCCCTGATCTAATTAAACAGAATCAGCTAAAAAACAGCATCCTGCTCTTTTCCCTGACAGCTCCGGATGAAAAAAGAATTCAGCACTTCGAGCAGCTGAAAAAGGCATTCCCCGGGATGTCTATAATTGTTCTGGTTCCATCTTCTGCTGCCAATCAACACCTGAAATCACTGGAAGAAGGAGTGGTTGATTTTATCTGTTCCAAAAACGACCCGGTTGCCATCTACTCAGCGGTGAAAGCCGAAACTTCCCGCAGACATCTCAAACAGGAAAAAGAGTATTATCTCAAGAACTTGACCAAATTAAAACTGGAACATTCCAGGCACATAAGAAAGATGCTGGAACTCGAGGAAATTTACGATACTACAGTGGAAAACCTGATGACCGCTCTTGACCTCAGAGATGTTGAGACTTTCGGTCATTCGAGAACAGTTTCCAAATACAGTCAGGTTCTGGCAGAAATCTTAGGAATAAAAAGTCAGAGCATTCTCGATAACATCAGAAAAGGTGCCCTGCTTCATGATATTGGTAAGATTGCTATTCCAGATTCCATCCTGAAAAAGCCGGCTCAGCTGACTGCTGAAGAATGGGAAAAAATCAAGCTTCACCCAGTCCTGGGTTTTGGTCTGATCAAAGAAATAAAGCTGCTCAAAGAAGTCGGTAATATTATTCTTTACCATCACGAAAAATATGACGGGTCTGGCTACCCCAAGGGTCTAAAAAAGGAGGAAATCCCCTTAGAAGCCAGAATTTTTGCTCTGGCCGATGCTCTTGATGCCATCACTTCCCATCGTCCCTATCGTCCGGAAAAAGATTTCTTTACTGCCAGGGAAGAGATAGTTAAACATTCCGGCTCCCAGTTTGACCCGGTAGTGGTTGAAGCTTTCTGTGCTGTCGACATCGAGCACTGGGAAAGAATTCGCTACGAAACTACCAAGCTCCTGCCTTCCTTCGATGAGTATCAGTTGCTCCTAAAAAACAAAAACTCGAGCAGCGACTGAAGAAAATCTCAAGAACTCATCTCTCAGGACTTTCGGGCCGAAATAACTCTGGGAATTCCTGAGTAATCAGGTATTGTTTCCACTTCAGACCAGCCCGGCCCAAACAACTCTAAAACTGCTTCTTTTTGGCTGGCTCCGATTTCCACGACAAGATATCCGCCTGGCACCAAACATTGCCGGGCTTGTTCTACCAGCTTCTCGACTATTTCCAGGCCAGTTGGCCCGGCGACCAGAGCTTTTTTAGGTTCAAAATCTCTGACCGATCGGACTAATTTTTTCCATTCTTTTTCAGGTACATAGGGCGGGTTGCTAGCAATTAAATCAAAAGAAAGCTTTTTTTTCAAAAAGAACGATAGAAGATTGCCTTGAACCAACTTAACATTTTTAATCTGATTTATTCTGACATTTTTTCTAGCTATTTTTAAAGCCATTTTTGAAATATCACACCCTGTGACCCGGGCTTCAGGTAATTCCTTAGCCAGAGCCACAGCGATGTTTCCGCTTCCCGTTCCCACATCCAGAATCCTGGGCTTTTCAGGCAAAGGAAGAGAAAGGACTTTTTCCACCACCAGTTCGGTTTCCGGTCTAGAGATGAGAACCCAGCGGTTGACTTTGAATTCCAGGCCCCAGAACTCTTTTTTACCAAGAAGATAAGCCATCGGCCAGCCAGTTTTTCTTTTTTTTATCAGGCAGTCAAGCTTTTTTCCCAGACTTCTTGGGACCGGAGAATCAAGATTTCGGAAAAATTCAGTTTCATTCATCCTGCCGGCCAGCTGGATTAAAAGGCGGGCTTCAATAGAGGGGCAGGGACTGCCAGATAGTTTTCGGGCAGTGCGACGGAAAAGCTCGTTTAAAGTCTTAGAGCTCAAGTTGCTGATTCAGAGTGCCTACGGATTTATATTCTTCCAGGGCTTTTGCCTGGAAGTAAACCACCAGCTTTTCTATCAATTCATCCAGTTCGCCGTCCATTATGTTTTCAATGTTGTAAAAGTTTTCGTTCAGCCGGTGGTCGGTAAGCCGCGATTGAGGGAAATTATAAGTCCTGATTTTTTCGCTTCTCTCACCCGTGCCCACCTGTTTTTTTCTATCCTGAGAGATGCGGGCATGCTGTTCCTGCCGGGCAATGTCTAAGAGCCTGGTCCTAAGAATCTTAAGAGCTTTTTCTTTATTTCGGTGCTGGGATTTTTCATCCTGACAGGAAACCACCATGCCGGATGGTTTGTGGGTGATTCTGATAGCTGTATAATTCCGGTTAACATTCTGTCCACCTGGCCCTGAAGCCCCGAAAGCTTCAATTTTCAGGTCTTTCGGGTCAATTTTTAGATCAATCTCATCAGCTTCGGGCAACACGGCGACGGTAGCGGTAGAAGTATGGATACGTCCGGAAGCTTCTGTTCTGGGAACGCGCTGGACTCGATGGACTCCGCTTTCATATTTTAGAAAAGAATAGACTTTTTTGCCCTGAATGTTAATTATGGCTTCCTTTATGCCCCCGATAGGAGAATAGCTGACATCCATCGCTTCCCATTTCCAGCCTCTGTGTTCAGCATATCTGGTGTACATTCGGAAAAGGTCCTGAGCAAAAAGAGAAGCTTCATCTCCGCCCGCTCCAGCTCTTATTTCCAGAATGACATTTTTTTCGTCGTTGGGATCTTTGGGCAGAAGCATCTTTTTAAGTTCTTTTTCCAGCTCTTCTTCCTTTTCCCTAAGCCGGTCGAGTTCAGCTTCTGCCAGGTGTTTTAACTCCGGATCAGTCTGAGCATCAGAGAGAATGGTGCTGGATTCTTTCAGGTCCTTTTGAACTCTCTTGTATTCCTCGTATTTTTTGATGAGGGGTTCAAGCTCAGCCCGCTCACGGGCTAAGTCCTTGATTTTTTGTGGGTTGGAAGCAATGTTAGGATCAGATAGAAGAGCGGTAATCTGATTATACTTTTCCTCGATTGCCTTTAATTCCTGGAGCATCTGGTTTATTTCTTGGTTTTAGCCGCATATTTTTTCCTGAATTTTTCTACACGGCCAGCGGTATCGACTATTTTCTGCTTACCGGTAAAAAATGGGTGGCATTGAGAGCAAATTTCCACCCGGATTTCTTTCTTAGTTGACCGGGTTTTAAAAGTATTGCCGCAGGCACAGATTACGGTACATTCCTGATATTCTGGATGAATTTCTTTCTTCATTCTCTTCTCTCCTCTCCAGGTGAGTGATTATAGCAGGTTTCTGGCTTTCAGTAAAGAATGCTCTGCTCCCGGCTCTTTTTCTTAAAAAGTTCCCAATCTAAGCTGAATCTTGAAGTTTTCTCCACATGTCTGGCAATTTCTTTATAGATTTTTGAATCGATGTATTCTTTTAGCTCATCGCTCAAAGGAAAAACTTGCTCTTCAGCCTGCCATTCATAGACCCGGCCCTCGGAATTGCTCAAACAGCCAAGATAAACCGCCCAGGCTAACTGTCTGAAAGGTACATGGTTGAACTGTTTTCTGATGGCTTTAATCTCACCCTCTTTTATCGGGTCAACAAAATAAAAATAACGAGAAAATAACAGGGCGTTATGAAAATAGGCCGGAAAGGCCACCAGGCCCTCTATCTGAATCAGTTTGGAAAGATAAAGAAAAACTTCCAGGATCTTTTTGGACAGGCTGAGGCCCGGCCTGGTCTGACCAGGAAGAGGCGGATGCTTCTCATCAAAGCTCAGCCTCGGATTCTGTAGAGTTAACCACTCAAACAGCAAGCAGCACTGCGGTGGCAATTTATAACCATGCTTTTCTGGAGCTTTGAATTTAACTTCGCCTTCCCTTATTTTTAAGTCAACGATAACTTTCTCCGGATCTTCTTCCTGCCAGTAAATAAGGAGTCTCTGGATAGGATAATCCGATGAGTCGAGTCTGTACTTTATCGGCCAGAGATTTCTCTTCTTGGCTTCCTGGAAAAAGCTTTTCTTGGCCAGAACAGCCATCACTTCCTTTAAAGTGTACCGGCCAAGGAAAAGAGTCGAGCCTCTGGTCAAACTCAGCCCGGAGAAAACATCCTCTTCCTTAAGTATCGGATCTTTATCCCAGAATGGGTGAATTTTTTGATTATCTTTGGACATAGAACTCGATCCCCTTAACCAGATTTTTTATTTTAGACGATTTTCTCCAGCGGTTCAACCGAAACTTAACTATTTTCCTTCTTTATAAGCTCCTTTAATAACTTCACCCGAATAAAAAGAAAATAGGTCTTCACCAAAATTTACTTGCCTGACCAGTTTAAAATCATCTTTTGAAGGTGAAAACTGGCGATGGTGACGGATGATGAGCAGGCCTTCTGGTTTCAGGATGCCTCTTTTTCTAATAACTTTAAGTGGATTTCTCTCGGCCAGAAGTTTATAAGGCGGGTCTAAAAAAATCAGATTGAATTTTACACTCTTTTTGGCCAGGTCAATCACCGCCCGGTTGAATTCTTTGTTCATCACCAGAGCCCTGTCATCAGCCCCGCATTTAGAGATGTTAGCTTCGATGATCTTAGCGGCCATAGGCAGTTCCTCGATAAAAACAGCTCGACTAGCTCCGCGGCTCAGAGCTTCAAGGCCAACTGAACCGGTTCCAGCAAAACCATCGAGGAAAAAAGTATCAAGCACTCTGTCCCGCAGAATGTTAAAGAGAGCTTCTCTAAGTTTGGCCGGGAGGGGCCGGACAAGAGGACTGGGAACCATTTTCAGCTTGCGGCCTTTGTCTTTCCCACCGATTATTCTTATCATTTTCTACCCTCAATAATAAATTCTTAATTTACCCTGGTTGGTTGAAATTTTTTCCACGCCGGAAGGCAGGTCATACCAATCACCCAGGTGATGGGCTTCAAGCTGCTGAAAGTTGGCTATTAAATCTATCAGATAATCGATGATTTGAGGCTCTATCCTCTGAGTTTCAAGATAAAGGCTATCAAAGACCAGCCTGATTTTCTGATTAAGGCATTCAACCCGGGCAGAAAAATAGAGATTGACCTCATCCTTAAAATAAGATGGTAGATTGTAACCGCTGAGATTCAGGAGAAGATGTCCTTCTATTTTTTCCTTGGGAAATAATTTTAGCTCAATCGTCCTGACCGCGGGCACCTGTTCGGTAAAAAGATATTGAAAAAAGGCGTTAACTTCTTTCTGTTCAAACTCGATAACTTTACTCTGACCTCGGCCTGTTTCTTCCCGGATTCTGGCCATTTCGTCAAGAAAGTTAATAATCTTCAGGGCATTATCAAGGACTGTGGCAGCCTCCCCTCTGCCTTGAGCCGGACTGATGATGAAGTTTACAAGCAATAAAGTCAGAATCAGAACAGGTTGAACCAGGAGCTCTCTTTTTAGCATTTTTCTCAAGCCAGGTTTATTTTTCTTTATGCTATCAATTCTCCGGGCTTTTGTAAATTTCTGCCGATAAAATGGAGGCATAATATTGGGCTCCCATTTTCAACAGCCAGAGTCGGTCTCCTTGACAGGGTGAGAGGGCTAAACTATACTAAATTTTCAGAAATCTTTTTTATTTAAACACGAAAGTTAAATTAATGACCTTAGTCGAAAAAGCCAGAAAAGGAAGCTCAATCCTGCTTTTCAAGAGGATCGCCCGGGAAGAACAGGTCTCTCTTGAAGAACTGCTTTCCTTGATAGCTCAAGGCAAAGTCGTCATTCCTTACAACAAACTCCACTCACCTTCCAGGCCAGTGGCCATCGGCCAGAAAATGCGGACCAAGGTGAATGTTAATCTCGGAACTTCCCGCGATTATCCTGATCTCAAAAGTGAAATTGCCAAATTAAAAATCAGCCTTAAATACGGTACTGATACGGTCATGGACCTGAGCACTGGCGGAGATATAAGGCTCATAAGAAAAAAGCTTCTGGTCCTTTCTTCGGTCCCGCTCGGCACTGTCCCGGTCTATCAGGCAGCCATAGAAGCCATAGCCAAGCGGGGGTCAATCGTTAAAATGACTGAAGATGACCTGTTCGCTGTGATCGAAGCTCAGGCCAGGGAAGGTGTCGATTTTATGACCGTTCATTGCGGTTTGACCCTTAAAGCCGTCGATAGATTGAAAAAGCAGGGTCGCATCGCCGACATAGTTTCTCGCGGCGGAGCTTTTCACTTAGCCTGGATGCTCCATAACGATAAAGAAAATCCCCTTTATACTAATTATAATCGTCTGCTGAAAATTGCCAGAAAATATGATGTCACTTTAAGCCTTGGCGATGGGCTCAGACCTGGCTCAATTCTCGATGCTACTGACCGGCCACAGATTGAGGAACTTTTAACCCTGGGCGAGCTGGCCAAGGAAGCCTGGCAAGCCGGGGTTCAGGTGATGGTGGAAGGACCCGGTCATGTCCCTCTGGACCAGGTAGTTATGAACATAAAGCTTCAGAAAAGACTCTGTCAGGAAGTCCCGTTTTATGTTTTAGGACCGCTAGTAACTGATATAGCTCCAGGATATGACCATATCGTCTCAGCTATCGGAGGAGCTATAGCCGCCTCTGCTGGCGCTGATTTTCTCTGTTATGTTACGCCAGCAGAGCATCTGGGCTTACCTTCTATAGAAGATGTTAAGGAAGGCCTGATCGCCTCAAAAATTGCAGCTCATGCTGCTGACATTGTCAAAGGCATTCCAGGAGCCTTAGACAGAGACGCAGAACTCTCTAAAGCCAGGAAAAAGCTTGACTGGGAAAAACAACAAAAATTATCTATAGATCCGGATAAATTTGCCGAAGTCCGAAACCGACGGAAATCCAGAACAAAAGCCTGCTCCATGTGCGGTGAATTCTGTGCTATGAAAATTGTCAGTGAATTCCTGAACGGCGGAGAGGCTGATGACTTCTGTTCCTGAGCCCCTATATTTCGGGGTAGCTGGAATCCCTAATTCCTGCCCGGAAGATTCCTCACTAAAAGCTATTGACTTCGTAATATCCGTCGGTCTTGAAGCCTTAGAACTGGAGTTTGTTCGTGGACTGAAGATGAGTCAGGAAACTGCCTATCGGGTCAGGCTGACAGCCCAGAAGAACAGAATCCGCCTGAGTGCCCATGCCCCTTATTTCATCAATCTGAATGCTGACGACCAGGGCAAAAAAATCCAGAGCCAAGATCTATTGCTGAATGCCCTCAGACTGACTGCAACGGCTGGAGCCACGGATTTGGTCTTTCACGCCGGTTATTATGGCAAAAAATCGCCGGAAGAAACTTATAACAAGATCAAGGTCAGCCTTAAAGAAATAATTTCCATCGCCCGGTCTGAGAAACTCGGAACAAAACTGCGGATTGAAACCATGGGCAAGAAATCTCAGTTCGGTACACTGGATGAAGTTTTAAATATCTGCCGAGAGATAGATGGCCTTTTCCCCTGTCTGGATTTTGCTCATATTTTTGCCAGAGAAGGTCGGGTGAATTCTTATCCTGATTTTCACCGAGTACTGAGGAAAGTCGAGAAGAAACTCGGCCGAGCAGCTCTTAAAAATGCTCACATTCATATTTCCGGAGTTAAATTCAACCAGGGCGGCGAAATCAAACATCTTGACCTGAAAGAATGTGAATTTCGTTTTGACGAGTGGCTTCAGGCACTGGAAGATTTTGATGTTCGGGGCACAGTCATCTGTGAAAGCCCATCACTTGAGGCAGACGCTCTGCTTCTTAAAAACCTGTACCACAGCCTAAGAGAAAAAAAATGCGCTTCTAATCCTATTGATTAGCTCCTGTCATCCCAAAAATATTTTGCCCATTAACTCTGGCTGCGGATTAGAATTTGTCTTATTTTATCACCAAAAAAGCGGAAATGGTGCTCTGGTTGGATAGATGGTTATCCTTGACACTCCAGACAGTTAAGTTTAAACTAAATTCTAATATTTTAATAATCTTACTCCTATGGACTTAAAGAATAACGGGGAGATAAAAATTCAGCTTTTGCCAACAACGAGAAAGGACTGTTTTGTTTTCTCCTCCCACCACTCTCTTAATTTTGAAAAACCTGAATTCTCGGTCTTGATTACTACATCGGCGACCGGCAATCACTTCGAGGAGAAGACAGGGTTTTTATCATATTTAAAATTTTAACACCTGACTAAAGGAGAGACAAATGATTGAAATTCGCTTTCACGGACGAGGTGGCCAGGGAACAGTAGTAGCTTCCAAAATCCTGGCTGACGCTCTGGCCAAAGAAGGAAATTACGTCCAGGCTTATCCAGAGTTCGGAGTCGAAAGACGGGGTGCTCCTGTTATTGCCTTCATTCGTATTGACAATAAACCCATCTATGACAAAAGCAGGATTTATACCCCTGACCACGTGGTGGTCGTTGATCCCACCCTGGTCGAAGCCATCGACGTAACTGAGGGACTCAAGGACGGCGGCTACATCATCATCAACAGCGATAAAAAGCCTGAAGAATTCAAATTTCCTGATAAGTACCAAGTCTTCACCATCAATGCCA
>Ga0315282_10004958_pt1 | contig 22896 bp, 24 predicted proteins | sample YL17G07_20_MG_FD_203693 | JGI IMG/M metagenome (GOLD analysis project Ga0315282, IMG submission 203693) | Sediment microbial communities from Yellowstone Lake, YNP, Wyoming, USA - YL17G07_20 | ecosystem: Environmental > Aquatic > Freshwater > Lake > Sediment | place: USA: Wyoming | collected... | reverse complement strand
ACACCAAAAAAAGAGCGCTGTGAATAGTGTTCTTTCGAGTGATGACCAATAAGGAGGCGATGATGGAGGTAAAAGCCACTCCCAAAAAAATCAACCATTGAAATATCGTTGCGATATTTTCAGCCATTGTCTTACTCCATACTCCTGAATAATCAAGGCCGAGGCCTTGAGTTACATTACATAACTATGTAACTCAACCCTTTAGGGTTGATGTGATAACCGCATTACGGATTAAACTTCTTCTCCTCCAGGAGTTTCTCTGTCGTCATGAGAAAGGCTTTCCGATCACTCTCGACCCATTCATAGTTTTTACCCACGAAGATGGCGTTCACCGGACACACCTCTTCGCAATAACCACAAAAGATACATCGGCTGGCATCGAGTTCATAGGTAAGAGGATACCGTTTCCCCTCTTCATCTTCAGCGGTCTCAATATAGATGCACTGAGAGGGGCAGACAGCCATACAAAGGCCGCAGGCCACACACTTGGTTTTTCCACGCTCATTCTTCTCAAAATATTGAATCCCCCTCCAACGTTTCGCCGGAGGCATTTTTTCCTCCGGATATTGAATCGTGATGGGTTTCGAGAAGAATCGATTTAAGGTGAGGGCTAAACCTTTTAATATTGGAAGTATCATCTTTGACCTCTCCTTTACCCCGTTAGAAAGCCCCCTCTTTGGAGCGGGGATGATAAAAAGAATATTAGTTCCTTATTCAGGATGGGATTTAAAGCCCCACCCTTTCTAACGGGGTTTAACCTTTCAACGAAACGATCAATCCGGTCACTAAGAGATTAATCAGCGCTAATGGAATTAAGATCTTCCAGCCAAACTTCATGATCTGATCGTATCGAAGCCTTGGGAATGTCCCCCTCTGCCAAATGAAGAAGAAGAGGAAGATAAAAAGTTTCGCGCAGAACCAGACTATGCCTGGGATGAAACTGAGTTGAGGAATGATCGGCTGCCATCCTCCCATAAAAAGCGTCACAGCAACGGCCCCCATCGTGACCATATGGGCATATTCGGCCATGAAGAAAAGAGCAAATTTCATACTGCTGTATTCAATATTGAACCCACAGGCCAGCTCTGCTTCTGCCTCGGGCATATCAAAAGGGGTGCGGTTGATCTCAGCCAGACCGCAAATCAGATAAAGGACAAAAGCCACCGGCTGATACCAAATATTCCAGTTCCAGAACCCTCCTCCCTGAAGGCGAACGATCTCAGTCAGCCTCAGGCTTTCTGAGAGGATGAGCACTCCGACGATCGCGATGCCGAGGGCCACTTCATAACTGATCATCTGAGCCGCTGCCCGAAGGGAACCGGTCAAACCATACTTATTCCCAGAGGACCAGCCTCCTAAGATGATTCCAAATTCTCCAAGTGAGGCCACGCCAAAGATATAGAGAAGTCCGATATCCACATCTGCCAGCCGCAGTTTGACCACCCAATTCGTTCCAGGGATGGTAAACTGATTCCCAAACGGGATGACAGCAAAGATGCTGATGGCTGCGATGATCGAGATCATCGGGGCCATAACGAAGACGACCTTATCTGATCTTCCGGGGACAAGATCCTCTTTGAAGAATGCTTTGACGGCATCCGAAAAGGGTTGCAGTAATCCAAAGGGCCCGCAACGATTGGGGCCATAACGAATCTGGATATGACCCAAAACCTTCCGCTCCAGCCAGGTCAAATAGGCCACGACAATCATCAGACCGGCAAAAACTACCACGCATTTGACAATAATCTCAATGAGAAGATACAACAGTTGCATCCTGCTTCTCCTCTACCCCGTTAGAAACCCTCGTCCCTTGAGGCGAGGATGATAAAAAAGAATGTTAGTACCTTTTTGAAGGCGGGGTTTATAGCCCCACCTTTTCTAACGGGGTCTACCGTTTCTCCACCCTTCCAATGAAGAGCTTATATTCAGGATTCTTACTCGTTGCATCGTGCCCGGAAATCAAAAGGTTATTCACAAAAGCAGGGAAAAACGTGGTGGCAAAATAAGCCACCCCTTTGGGAACGGCTCCTGAAATCCGACAGACCGTCTCAACCTGACCTCTGGGTGAAACGATCTTCACCCTATCTTCATCTCCCAAACCTGCCTTCGCGGCATCTTCGGGGTGAACTTCGATGCAGGAATTAGGAAAAACCTTGGCTAACCCCATGGCTCTCTTGGTGGTCGTCCCGATTCCGTACTGGTAATGAAAACCTCTGGGGATGATCCATAAAGGATATTGGTCATCAGGCTGCTCTGACGGCCCTTTGTATTCGACAGGGAAGAATTTTCGTTTCCACCCATTCCTGGAGGAAGACCACTGGATTCCACCCTTCTCCAGATTGGAGTAACTGACTCCGGCATATAAGGGCGCCAAAGAGGCAACCTCCTCCATGATCTCAGCAGGGTTCTGATATCCCATGGGATAACCCATCTTTGTCGAAAGATCACAGAGTATCTTCCAGTCGGGTCTGGAATCACCGATCGGTGCGATGGCCTTCCGCACCCTTTGGACCCTTCTCTCCATGTTGGTGAAGGTCCCATCTTTCTCAGCAAAACTCACCCCGGGCAAAACCACCTGTGCATAACTCCCAATGTGGGTCATGAAGAAATCTTGAACCGCTAAAAATTCCAAATGATGAATTCCGTTCTTCAGTCTCTCTAAGTTGGGGAGGTTGATGAAAGGGTCTTCGCCGAAGATATAGAGGGCTCTGATCTTTCCCTCCAGAATTTTATCGAACATCTCCATATAGGTGAGGCCCGGTTTTTCCGGAATCCCCCTCTCCCAGATTTCCTCGAACTTCCTCCGCGCCTTTTCGTCTTCCACCTTCTGATAACCGGGAAGGAATTCGGAAAGAGACCCCATATCGAAAGCGCCTTGGACATTGTTCTGAGTAAGCAGCGGGTAGACGCCCCCTCCTCCCTCTTCTGTCTCTCCGGTCAACAGGGCCAGGTTGCAGAGGGCTTTTACAATCTCTGTCCCATTGGCATGCTGGGTCACACCGGAGCCAAAGACAATCGCCCTCTTTTTCGCCGAGAGATAGAGATGGGTGACTTCCTCTAAATCTGCTGAAGAGATTCCCGTCTTATTTTTGACAAACTCGGAAGAGAATTTCTCTACAGAGGATCGCAGGGTTTCAAAACCTTCTGTCTTGGACCCGATAAACTCTTTTGAAGGGGCGCCCTTCTCGATGAGGAGACGAGCCAAACCATTGATCCAGGCGATATCCGTCCCTGGCAGGGGTCTCAACCATAGATCAGCCCATTCTTCCCATTGGGTCTTTCGAGGATCAACAAGGATGATTTTAGCGTTGTTCTCACGGATGGCCTCTCTCATCTTATTGCTGAAGATGAGGTTATCATCATACACATCCGCACCGACGATAAGAATGAGGTCGGACTTAGCTACCTCCTCCATCGCATGAGTCATCGCCCCGCATCCAGTGGAGGCCATCATCCCATCAAGGGAAGATCCACTGGACAATCGGGCGCCATTGTCGATATGGTTTGTCCCGATACAGGCTCTCATCCATTTCTGGAAGAGGAAGTTTTCTTCATTGGTGGCCCGGGAGGAAGAGATTCCTCCAATGCTCTGGCTACCATACTTCTCCTTTATTTCTTGAAGTTTCGTAGCGACCAAACCAAGGGCTTCCTCCCAGGAGACCTCTACAAAAACTCCGGATTTTTTCACAAGAGGCTTCTGAAGCCTATCCGGATGATGAATAAAATCGTAACCGAACCTTCCCTTCACACAGAGGCTGCCCTCATTGACCCCGGCATCCCCTTTTGTGGTCACCTTGACCACTTTCCTATCGGCAAGGGTATTAAGCTCCAATTGACAACCACATCCACAAAAAGTACAGGTGGTCTGTGTCCTCTCCAGTTGCCATATCCTTCCTTTGATGGGGCTCAGATTCTCTGTTAAAGCGCCCACCGGACACACGTGGAGGCATTCCCCACAGGAGATACATTTTTCTTTTCGAACGGCCTCCACATGGGAGGGATATCCATGCTCTGCTACCTCCAACACATTGGATCCTGGAATATCAATGCAGGCCTGGATGCAACGGAGACACATGACGCATCGATCGGGCCATTGATGAATCAAAGGAGTTCCATACTCCAAGGGTGGACGCTCTACTTTTTCAGTGATGAACTCTTGATGGTCGATTCCAAATTCATAGGCACGGTTCTGGAGTTGACATTCTCCTCCCGCATCGCAGACGGGACAATCCAGAGGATGGTTGACCAGTAAGAGTCTCAACGCCTCTCGCCTCATCCCCTCCACGCGCTCCGTGCGGGTTTGAACCACCATCCCCTCGACCACAGGCGTCGCACAAGAGGCCATAGGCATCTCCGCACCCTCGACATCGACCAAACAGATACGGCAGGATTTGAGCAAGCTTAATCTGGGGTGATAACACAGGGTGGGAATAGTGATCCCATTTTCTTCGGCCACTTCATAGATTGTTTGATCCGGCCTTCCAGTAACTTCTTTCCCATCAATCATCAGCTTTAACATGCTTTGTTCAGTCCTCCAACCCCAAAACAATCGAGATGCCGAAACAAGTTCGGCATGACAAAAAGGGATTTAATAACAATGTCATTCTGAACTTGTTTCAGAATCTATTTCCTATACTGCAAAAAGCCCAATGCGCACACATCGGAGACAGCGCTCCGCTTCTTTCTGAGCCACTGGAATGGAAAATCCTCCCTCCACCTCATCGAAGATCCACTTTCTTGAATCAGGAGTAAGCATGTTCAACATCGCCCTCTTCTGTCCGCCAGAGATTCCTATCTTCTCATCCTTGTTATAAACCTTGATCTTCTCAACCAGGGCCTCCAGACGTTCTTCCTCGGATTCTTTCACCTCACTCCCACGAAGGAAGAGGTCGATTTTGTCAGCGGCTCTCTTCCCATGACCGGCGGCGCGGACCAGGACACCCGGTCCGGTCACGCAATCCCCGGCTGAGAAGATCCCTGGACGGCTTGTCACGAAAGTTCCTTCCTGGATGGCAATGGTGGATCGTTTTGTCGTCTTTACCCCGTCCTTCTCTTCGAGGAAAGAAAGATCAATCGCCTGACCGATGGCCGGGATCAGGATATCGGTTTCAATGAAAAATTCAGATCCTTTGACGGGAACGGGCCGCCTTCTTCCTGACTCATCCGGCTCACCCAATTCCATCCGGATGCATTCCACTCCGACAACCTTTCCCTCCTTCTCAATGATCCGGACCGGATTGCAAAGGTAATGGAATTTGACACCCTCTTCCTCTGCATCGTGGATCTCCACATGATCAGCAGGCATCTCTTTTTTCGTCCTTCGATAAACCAGGTTCACATCCGGTTTGCCGATACGGGAAGAAGAACGAACACAGTCAATGGCCACATTTCCACCACCGACGACTACCACCCTTTTCCCTTCAGGATAGGGGTCTCTTCCCAGATTGATCTCTAAGAGGTAGTAAACGCCGGGGATGAACCCCTTATATCCTTTATCTTCTCCAACGACCCCCATGGGGGTATTGGTCTGGGCGCCCACGCCGATAAAGACGGCTTTATAACCTTGCTCAAACATCTGAGAAAGGGTAATATCTTTCCCCACCTGGGTATTGTATCGAATCTCCACACCCAGTTTTTCTATGATCCCTGCTTCATATCTCACGATATCCCTGGGAAGGCGGTAATCAGGAATTCCAACAGCGGCCATTCCACCTGGTTCCCCCAATCTTTCGAAGATAGTGACGGGATAACCTTTCAGAGCAAGATAATACGCGCAGGAGAGGCCAGCTGGACCCGCCCCAATGACAGCCACCTTTTCTGAACGCATCCCCTCTTTCTTAATCGAGGGATTCTTCCTCTTCTCCAGTTCATAGTCTGCAACGAACCGCTTCAGCCATTTAATGGAGATGCATTCATCCACATTTCCCCGGCGACAGTTATCTTCACAGGGCCGAACGCAGACCCTTCCCAGAACTCCGGCCAGGCAGGTTGCCCCTCGGATGGCGGCAAGGGATTCTTCGAATCTTCCTTCTTTGATCAATTCGACATAACGGGTAATAGGAAGATGGGAGGGGCAAGCGCTTTCGCAGGGCGCTGTTACCTTGACTTTATATTCCTGGCGAGGAATCTTTTTCTGTAGTTGGATGGCGCCGGAGAATTGGTCTTCAAAATGATCGATCGCATCCAACACCGGCTTTGGACCAGTCTGTCCCAAGTTGCATTTGGAACTTTTACTGATCATCTCGCCCAGATATTTCAATTGTTTTAGGTCGCCATCCTTGCCCTGACCATTAGCAATCCGATTTAGTATGGTTGCCATGATCCGAGTCCCTACCCGACAAGGAGTGCACTTTCCGCAGGATTCATCTTGAACCGCTTCCAGATAAGCCCGAATCAAATCGACCATATTCACTTCAGGGTCTCTGATGACAATCCCATCCCATCCAATAAAGGCTTTGATCTTTCTCTCTTTGTCCAATTCAAGGGGTAGATTGAGAGCGGAGACGGGTTGCCTCTCTGCATCAGGTTTCCCTCGATTATCTGTGACCACTCCACCCCAACTGCTAAAAAGAATGTCCGTCATAAAAACCTCTCAATAACATCAATGCAAAGTGCAAAATTAGCAATTAGCATTTAAAATTTTTCTTGTTTCATTTTGCAATTTGCATTTTGCAATTTATAATTTGCAATGTTCTTTTAACGATCGATTTCTCCCAGAACAATATCAATGCTACCAATCGCTGAAATCACATCAGCAATTAAACTTCCCTCAATCATCTTGGGAAGGGCGCTGAGATTGAGGAAAGAGGGCGGTCGAATCCTCATCCGCAAGGGCTTATTCGATCCATCGCTGACGAGATAGTATCCCAACTCTCCCTTGGACGCCTCCACGCCCACATAGACTTCGCCTTTCGGCGGCTGGAAGCCCTCAGAGGCAATCTTGAATTGCCGGATCAATGCAGTGATATCTTTTGTAACATCATCCTTCGGTGGCAAGGTGATTCGTGGATCGTTCGCAATGACAGGACCTTTCGGCAGCCGTTCCAATGCCTGCTCCACAATGGCATTCGACCATTCCATCTCCCTCAAACGCACGATGTATCGATCATAGACATCCCCGACCGAGCCAATGGGGATTTCGAAATCGAACTCCTCATAACTCGAATAGGGAAAGACTTTCCTTACATCGTATTTGACTCCAGAGCCACGAAGGCTGGGTCCGGTCATGCCCCAGTTGATCGCATCCTCTTTAGAAATGATCCCGACGCCTTTGGTCCGCTTCAACCAGATCACATTCTTCGTCAGAAGCGTTTCATATTCTTTGATATGGTCAGGAAAGGCCCGGACAAAATCCTTGATCTTATCTGTGATCCCATCTGGAAGGTCTTTTGAAACTCCTCCGATTCTCATGTAGGTGGGCGTGAGTCTCCCTCCTGAAACCTCCTCAAAGATTTTAAGGATCTCTTCCCTTTCCCGAAAGTTATAAAAGAGGAGCGTCATGGCGCCAATGTCCAGGGCGTGCGTTCCCAACCAGATGAGATGGGCAGCGATCCTCTGAAGCTCAGCCATCAGGACTCTTAGATATTGAGCCCGTTTGGGGACTCCAATGCCTAAAAGTTTTTCCACGGCTAACACATAGCCAAGGTTGTTACCCATCGCATTGGTATAATCCAAACGGTCGGTGAGGGGAATGACTTGGTGATACGTTTTGCTTTCAGCCAGTTTCTCAACCCCCCGATGAAGGTAGCCGATATGAGGGGTTGTCTTAACGATTACCTCTCCATCCAATTCCAACACGAGCCTCAAAACCCCGTGAGTGGCTGGGTGCTGAGGTCCCATGTTGATGGTCATTAACCGTGTCTCTGCCATTTCAACCTCTTCGACACCATGGCCTGAAGGCCGTGGGTTGCTCAAGGTTGCCCCTGAGCGGCAACTTCATCCCCACACTTAAAGGTGGGCTTGTGTCCCGCCGAAGGGTCAAACCTCGGGAACAAAGGGTTTGTCAAAATCCGGTCCTTCGACCGGAAAATCCTTTCTCAAGGGATGACCTTCGTAACCATCCCAGAGGAGAATTCTCCTCAAATCAGGATGGTTATCAAAAGGAATCCCGAAGAGGTCATAGACCTCCCTTTCTAACCAGTTCGCTGCTTTCCAGATCGACTCCACACTTGAAGCCGATTCAGAATCTCCAACTTTTATTTTCAGCCTCAGTCTTTGTTGGTTCTTCATTGAGTAGAGAAGATAAACCACTTCAAAACGGGGTTGTTGGGGAAAATAATCCACACCACAGAGATCGGTGAGCATCTGGTATTGGAGATCCGGGTCAGAATAGAGAAATTTACAGATCTCAAAAATATCCTTCTTCGGAACAGTGACGGTGACCTCATCCCGAAATGTCTTCATCTCCAAGACGGAGGCCGGGAATTTTTCTTGCAATTTCTTCACCGCGAGATTGATTTCAGCCATTCCCTTTCCCTCCCGTGGTCGGGTCTTATTCGACTTATCCTTTCATTTCAATTCAAGGGTGCTGCGAACATTCTTTCGATCCACAAGCGTCTCTTTTTGAATCTTATTCTGGAGCTGAACAAGGGCTGTGAGGAGAGTTTCGGGTCTGGGTGGACAACCCGGGACATAGACATCCACCGGAAGAATTTGATCTACTCCCTGTACTACATTGTATGTTTTGAAGATTCCGCCTGAGCAGGCACAGGCCCCATAGGCGATGACCCATTTGGGCTCCGGCATCTGTTCATAGATACGTTTGACCATGGGGGCCATTTTTTTGGTCAAAGTCCCTGCAACGATCATTAAATCTGCCTGTCGAGGGGAGGGCCTGAAAACCTCTGAACCAAATCGAGAAATATCCCACGTCGCCGAACTGGTGACAATCATCTCCAGAGCGCATCAGGCTAAGCCAAAGGTCACCGGCCAGATCGAATACTTTCGACCCCAATTGACGAGCCAATCCAGGGCTGGCATAAAAGGGGTTTTCTCAAGGTAGGTTTCTATTCCCATTCCAATGCTCCTTTTTTCCAGATGTAGATATAGGCAACGAGTAAAATTCCAATGAAGATGGCCATTGAGACGAAGGCAAAGACTTTAAACTGTTTGAAGACCACTGCCCAGGGATAGAGGAAGACCACCTCAATATCAAAGAGGAGAAAAAGCATGGCGATGATATAGTACTTAATGGGTATCCTCTGGAAGCTCGAACCGATGGTGGTCATCCCACATTCATAAGGGGCTTGTTTCAAAGCCGTGGGTTTTCTCTGGCCTAAGAGAGCGGAGGCAACAATGGCGAATAAGGCAAAAACAACAGCAATGGAAACATAGATAAGAATGGGTAAATATTCAATCAACATGATTGGCCCCCTATTTGTGAAAAATTTCTTGTTGGTAGATAAACTACAAAACTGCCGCTTTTTTGTCAAGAAAAATTTTATACAAAATTCGTTTTTTTATAAAAATCATAAATTATTGTTATTGTTTAATATTTCTCCTTAAATAATCCGTTAAATTAAATACTAAAAATTTATTAGTGAAATAAATAACATTTAAAAGTATAAAATTAAATAGTTTAAACTTTGGACCGGATTTATTTTTTAAGGATTCCTTTTTCTGTAGGGAGCAAGAAAATTGAGTAGCCATCCAGTCAACCCTTCGACTCCCCAGCATAAATGCTGGGGCTTGCTCTGGGTTGACCCTGCACTTCGATAAACTCAGTGTCCTGAGCCTGCCGAAGGAAGCGGCGCTTTACACACCGCCCTAAAGGGCGGAGCTTGGCGCCGCCGAATGGGTCAAAATGATTTCTGAGCATCTCCGTCGGGAGATCCAGTCTATGACTCCCTTTCCTTTTATACAAAGAAATTAAATAGAAAATAGCTTTCAAATACCCCCGTTTGCTAAAGGGGGTGACCAATTTCATGGTGGGAGAGTGAATCATGACCATAGAACATTAGTTTAAAAAAGTTGATTGACGTCAGATAAGGTTCAACCTTACAATCTGCTTACGATAGGTAGTCATATTATTTTTTTTTCGGCAGAATTGCAAAAAACATTAGCATGGAGAGGTGCAAGGCAGGGGGGCAGAAGGAAAGCTTTTTCAGAGATGGTCCATCTTCTAGTAGACGACCATATCATCTTTTTTTGCCTGACTGTAGAAGTATGGGGTCAGGCTTTGGATAATTGAATTTCATACAACTCTTCCTTGATTTTACTCATCAGTTGCGCCAATTGAATATCTGTTTGCGCTTGTCTCTCCAAGTCCTTCGCTGAAGTGCTTAATGTCGAAGGATCTCGGTTAACCCATTTGCTCAGCTCCGCAAGGGTCAACACCCCTGAATCCAAAACCAACCACGCTGCTATCGCACGTACCTTAGAAAGCCTTCGATCTTTCCCCAGCCCCGACAACATCTGCTCCTTCAACGAAAACTGCTGGCAAACACAGGAAACAATCTCTCCCACTGTCACCTTCCGCTTCCTTCTCTCATTGCTCTGACCAAAAATTTTATCAATAAAAATTTCATCGCCCAAAAACCGAGAATCAATCTTTGATCCCCTACCAAATTCCCTCTGATGTCCCCCACCCTTTCCCTCTCCAACAAACTTTCCATATGCCCGTCGTGCCCGTTTAACATTGCTCGAAAACATCGATAATACCCAATCCGTTGTCAACCACGGAATGGCCTCCAACCCCAAATAGGCACGATGGCCACTCCAAGTATAGTTCTCTGGCTCCCGGACTATCCCTGACCGAACCGGATTCAAATGGATATAACGCGCCAGCCCCAATAAGTAGGAATCTGCATCAACCAAAACAGCTTTATAACGCCCTTGAAATAAATGCCCTGTCCTACCTTGACGCCAATTCACCCAACGCGTGTAGCGAAAGGAGATATTCTGAATGATCCGAGCAAGTACAATATCCCCCACCTGGATTGCCAAATGAATGTGATTGGTCATCAAGCAAAAGGCATGGGTGCGGTGTTCCCTTGGCCGGGTCGGACCAAGTCAAGCCATTGATATTATGAATGAAGAGCAAATAAATGGCACGTTTTGGGGCCTTAGAATCGCATTTTCATATCTAAAATCATGTTCCTAATGCAGGAGATAGGATGTGGGCGTAAGTTCTAGAACAACTTGCGGCAGGGTGCCCGGTTATTCGACCCATGGTCCCGGGACCTTCCAGGTTGCTTTAAAGACACGGCCCGCGGTCATCTGTTCTGCGATTGGTGTGAGGAATGCAGCGATGGCCGTGATCACTTCCGCGAAATTTTGTGGGACATCTTTTAATCGATTTTTGCGAATGAACCCACGCCATTGTGCAGTTTTTTCAGGATCTTCGCCGAAGGCCCTCGCCAGGGCAATCGGTTTAGCCTGAATATTTGTCCCACGCGTAGAAAAAGTTTTTGAGATAGCCTCGGCCAGTATCGGCCCTTCGAAGTCAAATTGATGGAGCATTAGCCAGATATCGAAAAAATCTTTCATACGGCTATTCAGAATTCCAAGCTTTACCATCGCTTCAAATTTCTCGGCGATAGTGCTTTCCCTGCTGTAACCACGGAGTCGTGGGGCAGGCAAATCAAGAAGTGTCGGATAATTCATGGACTCAGGGGAAGGAATAACTATGTCGCCAAAGCCGATATCAAGTTGAATAATGAATCGTGCAGTATCCAGGGACCCCCGAAAGCGGACACGTATCCCTTCATAGTCGGCGTCCTCAGCGATGCGCTCTGCCTCGATAGTTGCTACATTAAAAGCAATACCATCGGGTTCCACTTCCTGACGGCATATTTCTCTTATTACCTCAACAATGGTTTTGATGCTGTTGTCGATTCGACCAAGCAGGTCAATGTCCATGGTAGGCCGTGAAAGCGGTGCTTCCCACACAATAAGCATCAAAGCACCTTTAAGAACGAACTTATTGGCATAAGGAGACCTGGACAAACGGTAAAGAAAGCGCTCCATAGCGAAATACTGCAGCAGCTCGTTGAAGGGCCGACCTGTTTCCCGCGCCTTGTCAAGTAGCCGTTGGCGTACTGAAGCGGCGACGTTCTTGGGGAGACGTCTTGTCACAGCAGTGCCTCAAGGTAAGGCCGGATGACCTTCTCAACCCGGCATGCTCGCGCAATTTGCATGAGATCGTCGGCTTTAAAGCGTTTCTTTTCGCGATAAAGCTTAAGTGCTTCAATAGCCGTATCGAGGCCGATTTTATTTCTATATTTAAAGCAGTCGGCAATTGTTTTTTCCGGGCTATAGATGCGCACCCGAACACCATCTATTTTATATGTTTGGATTCCAAGGGTGAAGGCTTTTCCTGAGAACCAAAAGATCCGAACAGGAGGATGACCCAGACGAGGAGGCTCGGTCCCACGCTCCAGAGCCACGTAGACCTCATGAGGGATCTGAGTGGTGATCTCATGGTATGCAAGAGCAGAAATAAGACAAATGACACCGTTCGGTATCCTTAGAGAGACCGATACGAGGTCCGGATTGCCGAGTGGTGGCAGATCCGTGAGCCGATAGAGACCTCGATTAAGTTGTTCTATAAGGCCAGCTTCCAGCATGGAGTAAAGCATTCGGCGGTGAATGCCAGCTTGAAGGGCTTCGCTCATTCTCAGCACCCCGCCGCGACTCCGAAATGTTTTTCTTGCTTTTTCAAACCGATCTTGACTTATCATCTTCATGGAATCTCTCTCTTGATACAAATTACTGACACTTGTGAATATTTGCAGGTATTATGTCTCTAATCTGGTGAATTGTCAACCAAAAGTGAGGCCTCTTCCTTTTTCAACTATTCTGAAAAATGAACCGGTTACAGAAACCAATTTGGAACAACTTGAACTCAACAAGGGGCGACAAGGTGGACGCAAAAAGGGGAGCGTCGGTTCTAAAACAACTTATGGCACATAAGCAGATTCGGTGAGAACTTCCTTCGACTCTCAGTGAATTCTCCCATGATACTACGACGAATATTCGGGAGTAGGTCAATGGGGTTAATTCTTCATTGCTGATAAGCCATATGACAATATACTGAACGTGGGTTGCAGATCGGTGAGGGAGGAGCGAAGGAGATTGAGGGATCGCCTGAAATGCTCAGGATTTATTCAAAAGGCTTTTTGGAAAATGTAACGATTGAAGAATTGACCCCCCTGGTCCAACTTCGATTCATCAGTCAGCCGATGCTTAGGTTATAGCGCTTGCCAAGGTGAAAGGCGGCACAGTTGTGTCGCAGGAAACCTCGGCTACGGAGAAGAAAAGCGCCAAGAGAACTCACTATATACCCGACGTATGCCGTGATCTCGGCATCCCATGCATAAACCTGCTGGGGCTAATATAAGAACCTTCCCAAGTTTTAGTAAGTTTTCTTAAATCAGAAAAATGGGTTTTTCCTATTGACCCATAATGGGTTTTATGCTATATTGCAATCAGATCAGGAGGTGATATCGATGCGAGGCAATATCTTAAAAGTTAAGGACGAATTTAAAGAGGTTGACACGAGAACGATTGACGATCGAAACAGGCTGACGCTTGGAGAACTCATGAAGGGATCCAAAAGAGTCCGCTTATACAAGAATGACGCTGGAGAACTGCTCTTACAGCCTGTCGTTGAAATTCCCGCCTCCGAAGCCTGGCTTTTCCGGAATGAACAAGCAATGGAAAACGTCAAAGCAGGGTTAAAAGATGCATCCGAAGGTAAAATATCAAAATTGAATCTTAAAGATCTTTAGAGGGGCAATTGTTCGACATCTATCTAACCGATGCGGCTAAAAATCAGTTGGAGAGGCTGAAAAAGGACAAGGGCCTTGAAAAAAGATATCATGCCGTTAAAAAAGCTATCCATTTTCTTTCAGAGAATCCGAGACACAAGAGCCTCCAAACTCACGAATTTACCAGTCTCATAGGACCAAAGGGAGAAACAATCTTCGAAGCCTATGCGGAGCAATCCACTCCTGCCGCTTACAGAATATTCTGGTACTATGGTCCGGACAAAAAACAGATTACGATTATTGCCGTCACCCCGCATCCCTAGGAATACAGGGTCTGCCCCGGACATGGGACTAAAATTGAGAGACCAATAAAATAGTTTGTATCTAATTTTGTTATTGAATCAGAATATAAGAGCCGTCCCCAAGATACGTCCCAAGATAGTCATTTAAAGATGTTGACAGTCAGACCATCATCCCCTAAAATAATAATTGAAAAGGAGGTATAGAAGGTGAGAAATACTATCGATCTTCGTGACTTACCAGAAGAGGAGACTAAACTCGTTCAGGAATTTGTTGAGTTTCTGAGGAAAAAAACAAAGGCGAGAGGGAAAAAAGACCACAAAAGCGAGGAAACGGTCTTTGCCACCTGGCCATTGGGAGTGAAGGGAAAACTTACGAGAAGGGAAATCTATGACTACCTCTGAGACAAGCCTCCTGGATACGAATATCCTGGTCTATGCGGCGGATGAGACGTCGCCTTTCCATCCAGCGGCGAAAGTGATTAGGGAAAAAGGTCTAAGGGGAGAAATTTCTCTCTGCATTTGTCCTCAGGTTTTAACTGAATTCTTTGCTATCGTGACTGATTCCAAAAGAGTCAGTAACCCAAGGACACAAGAAGAAGCCCATATTGAGATTGTAAAATATACCCATTCGGAAAACTTTTTAAAGATATACCCAGGATCCAAGATTCTCGAGGGAATATTAGATCTTTTGAAAAAATACAAAGTGACTAAACAGGAAATTTTCGACCTCCAATTAGTTGCTACCATGCTCTCAAACAATGTCACCCGCCTCTATACTTACAATAAAGATGACTTCATCAAATTTAAGGAGATAGAGGTATTAAGCCCCTAATATTCATCTAGTCAGATTGGAATATATTTCCCAATGACAAATTAATCTCTGGGAAGGTCGTCTTTGGCCGGCAAGTGCCCCGCAAGCCTGCGTAGCACCTATGTTTTTTGCCTACCGACAGGGAGGAAGAATCAAATCAATGTGGTCATCGTTGATAAGCCATATAAGAATATGCTGAATGTGGGTGACAGATCGGCGAGGCAGGAGCGAAGGAGATTGAGGGATCGGCTGAGCGATGATCGAAATGCTCAGAATTTATTCAAAGGGTTTCTTGGAAAATGTAACGATTGAAGAATTGGCCCCTGATCCACCTGACTCCGTTGATCATCAGTTTCAGGTAGGTCTAATAATTTGGAAGACCAATAAGAAATGTGTTTGACTTTTGGAACAACTTGGTATTGAATTATCCTTGGGAGCCGGCGCCAATAGCACAGCGGTTCTTGGGTTCATTGCGTCTGTTGAAAGACATTTGTCATGAAAAGTGTCAATTTTCACCTACGTTCCCTCAGGGCCCTTACCGACTGCAACTCCGATTCTTCTATCCCTTCTCCCTCAATTGTCAGGTTGTTTTAGAAACTTCCCTCCCTTGTTTGTACCCCAATGATGTCGTCAATCTTTGAGTAGGTTCTTTGCTATGGCCAATGCAACTCCAACATGTACTGCATTACCCAGTGCTTTGAAAACCTTCGTTCGTGATGCGGGCAGTTTGTGATTATCTGGAAAGCCCTGCAGTCTAAGCCCTTCAACTCGTGTTAAGAATCTTCGTTTTGGACCCAATATCGGAATCTGTGTGCTTGTCATAGCTACAAGCGAAGGAGAGGCTGAATAACGCTTCACTCTTAGTCCAGACGGGCGGAATTGAAGGACATACTTCCACAGGTTACGTTCCTCTCCTTTGCAATTCCATTCAAGTTTCCGCATCGATGGAGGGAAGTGTCGAAGCTTTTCAACCCACTTTTCCGAAAAAAACCTATTATACTTTTGAAACCATTCTCGATTCAAACGGATAAAATCAATCTTCCATTTAGGAAATCTGCCCTTCCCAATTCGAGCATAACTAGGTAATAACTGAAGTAATTCTCGGCGTGTCAGAAGAATCTCTGACCTGTGACCGTTCAGACACTGTCTTAGCTCCTCTGTAGGCGCTACATAAGGCGTGTAGTCTTCAAAGGGATAGGTGGCATAAAGCTCATCTCCCCAGATTGGAAAAGATGGAAGCTCTACTTTGTCCTCTGGCAGCTTTGATAATAAAAGGTTCCAGTGATCAATGCACTCACGCTGGCTTGCAGTAAGGCAAGTCTCGGTACGGTCTTCCTCAGTCAGTTCATTTTTTGACTGGACAATGTCATTCAAACTCGTAACACATTGCCGGTCTACACGAGGGAACGGATTAGGCGGGAGCTTTCCTTGTTTAGCAGCGACAAAAAATCTCTCTCTCGAATGAGGAAATCCGAGATGGTGCGGAGATATTAATCCCGGTCCACCACTGGTAATATGCTCAGTTCCAAGCACATCATACCCTAACCGCTGCAATTTTTCCTTTACAATTTGCCATGTCCTTCCTGCATCGTGGCGCTCAAAATTCCCGACGTTTTCAAGAATCACATACTCCGGACGGCGTCTATCCAGAATGTAGACTATCTCGTCAAATAGTGTTCCTTGTATCTTGTCGTGTAACCCCAGTTGAGACCCAGATTTTGAGAAAGGCTGGCAGGGGAATCCGGCACATAAAATATCGTGCTGCGGCACCTCATCCCTGCATTTGCGTATATCGCCAAACGTTTTGTTTGCAGCTTCAGGGAAGTTCTGAATGTAAAGTTCCCGGAGCTCGTCATCGATTTCAGAGGCGAAAGCGCACTCATGATCAAGTCGTTTCATCGCTTTGTGAAATCCACCAAGCCCAGCGAATAAATCAACGAATTTCATCTTTAAATACTTCCTTTGCGTTTATGAGCAATCTTCTTGATTAGCTTGCTACGGCGAGTATCAACGACTTTCTTTATTAGTTTAGCAGCAGTTATTGGTGCTCGCTTGATATCTGTCTCCCACAGTCTAATGACACGCCACCCGGCTTTTTTGAGCAGGGCAGTGTTGCGCCGATCTCGCTTGATATTGGTTGCTATTTTTTCTGACCAATAATTTGCATTTGTGCCTTGGTCAAGCTTTAGTCTTAACGTCCTCCAGTTGCGACCATGCCAAAAATCACCATCGCAGAAAACAGCTACTTTCACAATTGGAAAAAATATATCCGGTTTACCTGGAAGATATTTAGCATGTTTTCGGTAGCGCAGCCCTAAACGCCAAAGCTCCATTCGAAGAAGTATTTCATGACTTGTATCTTTATTTCGGTTTGCCCTCTTTGTTAGAGAGCTAATTAAAGAAACCGCATGAAGCCCTGCGAAAGATGGGCTTGGTACTACTCTTTTATTCTGCAGTTCCACTATATATATCTATCCTCTATCTTATTCATATTAGCGAGGAAGATGACGCTGCTGGTTTTGACACCAGTCAATAAGTGTTTTTTTTATAGAGTTCTTAATAGCATCAGGAGTGAGGATACAGGAAATACGCAAGCGGTCCATAAGGAATCCTCTTGTTTGTCTCGATAAATATCTCCATTGCGAATCATCTAGACAAACGAAAGGAAATGCGAATGCGATAACGGGGGAAGCAATCCAATCTATGTAATCCCGCCATACTTCCAGTGTAACTTCAGAAGCTTTATTCTTCCAATCTAACCCTGCGGCGCAATGTGCAAAAATAATTACCTGCCCGGGTCGATTATCTAAAAATGGTTGCCATGCGATGACATCGACGTTTTCGTCCTGTGTCCTTTTATTATATAATCTGACTGATCCACGAAGTTCTTTGCTCTGCTGACAAATATAATCAAGACAATTTCTGAATCCCTTTGGGACATCTTCTTGTCTGGGAGATCCGACATTAACAGCCCGCCCCCCCAAGTATTTCTGCAATGCTAGTGTCGCAAGATTTTCAAATATTTTTGCCGTTTTAATCCACTGCCTAGACTTTATTTTTGCTCCAGCGTAAAAAGAATGGGATGCGACTAGTAGTTGAAATGTATAAACCGGTGTCTCTTTCCAGCTTGTTGAGCTTTCAATTCTTCCAGTCAATGCTTTAACCGGATGACATTCCCCCGCTACCTCATTTCTCCTGGCAATTTCTTGCCATATATCTAGTATTAGAGTTTCATAATCATCAATGCCAGCAGTTTCAAAGATCTGCTCAATTGTTGACCGTGAAAATGAGTTTCTATCTCCAAATAAGCAAGATAGCTCAACCCAATCTGCAATGTCACTAACTTCAGTTGAAGTTGGTAATAGAATCATTACTGGATCCCCAAAACTGCCTTAATTTTTGGAAAATTTTTTAAGATCTCAATCAAGGTTTCTGTACAGCGTTTAACTGCAATCGAAACTTTTGAACTTGTCTTATGGCGATGAGCATCACTTAATGCTTCATCGAGATAGTAACCTGCACGCTCAAGGTTATCTATTAGACGACGTTCTTCTCCAGCAGTTAGTTGATAAGCTTGATCCAGATTACGGTTAATTTTCAGATACCTGTACGCTTTTTCTTCGCTCAACACATCGCCTAGTTTGGTCAATTGGCGCGAATCTGTCATAACTGCAGAAACCTTATTAGTTCCGTGTATAAAGCCTATCAATTCTTCTAGAGAATCGATTTTCTTGGAGGAAATGGGTTTTTTCAACTCTGTCGGATTCTTTTCCTTGTCTAACCCAATGAATTTAGTGATAGAAGGATGGGATAGAGCACGATAAAAAACAGAAAAATTCTTCTCTAATTTGGAAGTATCTATATTAAAGTCTTCTCTTGCTTGGAGAAGTATTCGATAGGCAATATAGTTATCCCGAATGGTTGGCTTTTTACTCCCTGTTTCGCGTGCAACCAATTGAAAATCAGCATTTTTCCCTTTTCGTTCTACCAGTGAAGTTATAAATCTTGCTTTCGCGAAAGGATCCCATTTCCTTATGCCCGATATATGCCGATAGCCAAGGAATGTAGTAAGTTCGTTTCTATTCTCATATTTCACCATTGGAACTTTGGAAATATCAACTGTCATCCGTTTGGCCAGCTTTTCCCAATCATCTTCATCTGAAGAAAGAGTTCTAAGTTCTTTATCTAATAGGAATTTTAGTGCTGCCACTCTACGATTGCCCTCTACTACTATAAATTTATCAGTAGACGGTTTGGGAATTACAACCAAAGGTTCCTCAGTAAAGTACCCATTATCTACAAGAGATTCACCAATTGAAAGGGGATCAAAATCTCTGTCTATGATTTTCAAAAGATCCTTTTGGCTCAATCCCGAAGCATCTTCTGAAAACCTGAAGTTTTGATCGTCAAATAGAAGCCTGGAAACTTCCACCATTTCAATTACCTTAGTATTTCCCGCCGGCATGAGAGTCACCTCTATGGCTATATTTGAAATTGTTGGAATTAAACCTATGGTTACCCAAAAATACTTAGAGTACGTTGTTGAATTCCGTTTTTTTAACTGTCACACCAACTCATTTCACACACCCGCCGACTATTAATCAAGCTTACAAGAATCACCTGCAAAATGCTATCAAAAATGAAATGGAAAAGCAAGACGATTTCAGAACGAAGCGGGGTTAGGTCTATTTTATTAGTATTTTGTCTCTTGCCCTCAAAAATCTGCTGACATAAGTAAAATGTATCTTTAGATGATCGGCAACCTCCCTCTGAGTGTATCCATGTTCCAAAACTGCCTTGCCTATGCTCTTGTCTCTCTTCTGTCTATCTCCAAGCACCTCCGGTCCAAACATATCTCCTACCGGAGGTTTGTTCATGAATCGCTGGCTCTTCGCTATCTCCGGAATCTGCTTTCTTCCTTTCGCATAGTCACCGAGGCTTTCTATGAAATCATCCTCCCCCAAAACACTCTGCGCCCTCACACTATTCCAAATCGATCCAGTCCCAATTCCATCCCTGACAAATCTCCTATAGCCAACCTCTGCTATCTTTCTTTCCGAACCAAACTGGTTTAATACCCAATCTGTCACAAGAGATGGGTGCGGTTAAGGAAAAACGGCTTAAGAATAGAAATTGCTAAGGCGATTCAGTGAATTAGATATTGCATCGCTCCCCTCCATCAACTGTCATAATTTACCACTTGACATTGTAAGGAAAGGGGGGACGTTCGTGCGGAACGACGAAAAAGAGGGACGTTCATGCAGAGCGTGCTTCACAGAAGCTCTGGGGTGGACGGTTCTTGGGGGATAAGGATTGGGAGCCAGAGGCAGCTGTCGGAATAGGTTAGATCAAGATATCGGCTTGGCTAGGCACGTCCCGCACGAACGTCCCTATAGTTTATTCGGGTAGGAGGATTAAGAGGCTGGAGATAGGAGAGCTTTTCCGAGTGGGTTATAGATCGGTGAGCAAGTGCGAAGGAGGTTGAGGGATCGGCTGAGCGATGATCGAAATGCTCAGGATTTATTCAAAGGGTTTCTTGGAAAATGTAACAATTGAAGAATTGCCCCCCTTCGTAATGAAAAGTGTCAATTTTCACCTATGTCCCTCAGGGCTTCCTTTGCTATCTTTGATACCCTTTAGGCTATCGCTAACAACCCCCCCCCCACACTCACTGCACACCTTGCATCCCCTGACCTCGAGTAGACAGGCATACAAACAAAATCAAAATCCAAAAAATCGTTAATCTTTTTTGTTTTTAGAGGTCTGAATCCGGGTCTTCTAAACATGGTTGTCGATTAAATTGGCAATTAGGTTGGCGATTATTTCAAGGAAACAAAGATGTAGTATAATAGATTGATATTATAATAGATTTTTTACCATTTTTTTGTGATGATGTCTTTTTTTAACAGTATTTGTGAAAATTAGTGAATAATTTCATAAAATTCCGTATATTTTTATAAATAGTCTAAAAAATATCTTGACATTTATAAATATCCATGGTATTTATAAAACATAATTCTACTATTTGGGGGTACTATGGAACAGGAAACAAGAAATGAACGTTTTAAAAGGATAGCAACCAAGCGTACGAATGAGATTCTTGAGAAGATTAGGATTCTCGGAAATTGTTCTAATAGAAGTTCCTATGAATACACCGAGGAAGAGGTGAACAAGATTTTTTCAGAGATAGAAAAGCAATTGAAGTTTATTAAGGCTAAATTTTTAGCAGAAAAAAGAGAGAGGTTTAAATTGTGAGAAAGGCAGTTTCAAAAAACGAATTGTCAAATATGGATATTGCCCTGTTCGCTTTATACAAACTTGGAGGTATTTCGAAAAAAATTCACACGGAATATATTGCCTGGGAAGCATATCAATTAGCTAAAGAAAGGTTTTCTTGGCGATTACCAGAATTTAGAGAAAAAGGCTTCCCAGACAAAACACCTGTTCGGTTTGCCTTGGAACAAGCGAAGAAAAAAGAGTTCGGAAAATTGGTAAGTGGAAGAGCAGGGGGGGATATTAATAGACCTGAATTAGAAGGTTGGCGTTTCACTCCTCAGGGGGCGGAATGGATTAAGGATAACGAGGGTCGGATTTTAAAATTAATCGGACAAAAGGCTCCAGACTTACCCAAACTTGTAGCAGAACGATTTGTAAAACAATTAAAGAATGATACAAGTTTTGTCTCCTTCCAAAAAAACCGGAATCTGGATGAAGTCTCATCATATATGTTTACGGATATGTTAGCCTGTGCCCCTGATGCATCGAAGGAGATTATAAGACAAAAATATGAACGAATTTTATCCACCGCAAATTTAGTTAATGACAAAGAAATCCTTCAATTTTTAGATGCTTGTGCAAAAAAATTTGCACAGATGTTAACCGAATAGGGGGGACATTATGAAATTAAATACTCCAGTAGATTTAAAATACTCAACAAGATATTATCAATTCATTAGACAATATGCTATTCGAGATGTCTACGATGCATTAGTCGAGCTTATCACAAATTGCGATGACAGTTATCACCGTCTATATATAAATAAAAAACGAAATGAAGATGGTGGGGATATTTTAATTGAAATCCTTGAGCAAAGAAAAGGTAATCCATCTTTGGTAATTGTACGTGACAAGGCTGAAGGTATGACCTTGCAGGAAATGGTGGAAAAATTTGGTGAAGTTGGAACCAGGAGTAGTAAAAGTGGTGATAGGGGATTTATGGGAAGGGGAGCAAAGGACTGCACAGCGCTGGGAAAAATGACCATAGAATCTATTAAAGATGATAAGTATTACAAATGCGTCCTTACCACTAAACCACAATTAATTCCTTTAATTGATAAAGCGAATACAAGCCAAGACATTAGATTAACACTCGGAATTCCAAAAGGAAACGGTACAGTAGTTACATTAGAAATTAATCCTGAGCATAAGATCCCTCATATTGAAACAGTTGTTCGTGACTTACCTTGGCATTATGCATTAAGAGATATCCTGTCAGAAGATAAGCCTATGAAAGTTCTGGTTAAAAATTTGAACAATCCAAAAATGAAGCCAGAAAAGATAGTCTACAGGCAACCCGAAAGTGAACTGGTATGCGATGAAAATTTTAATGTACCTTTGTATCAAGATGCTGTTGCAAAATTAAGAATATGGAAAGCACCTGAATCATTTGTTGATCCTACAGATAAGAGTTTTAGAAGATCAGGTCTTATTATTAAAGGAAGGCGGGCAATTCACGAATGCAGTTTGTTATATCCAAGTTTTGAGAAAGACCCATATGCTCTTAAATATTTTGGCCAATTAGAGTGTGATTATATTGACAAATTACTTGATGAGTTTGATGAGAGACTGAAAAAAGAAATACCACACCCCCCAGATAATCCATCCTTATTGATAGACCCAAATCGTCGGCTAGGGTTGATAAGAGAACATCTATTTACAAAAGAATTATTTACTGACGTCTTGCACTTTTTTATAGGTGCATAAAAAAGGCTGTTATCCTAAAATAGGCTAAAAAAGCGCCAACTTAGTTTAGCCCAGAAAGGAGAACAGCCCATGAACATCCGAAATGCAAAAC
>Ga0315282_10004956_pt1 | contig 22899 bp, 21 predicted proteins | sample YL17G07_20_MG_FD_203693 | JGI IMG/M metagenome (GOLD analysis project Ga0315282, IMG submission 203693) | Sediment microbial communities from Yellowstone Lake, YNP, Wyoming, USA - YL17G07_20 | ecosystem: Environmental > Aquatic > Freshwater > Lake > Sediment | place: USA: Wyoming | collected... | reverse complement strand
AAGTTGACATCCACGCCAAAGCGATGGGCTTCTTTGAAGATCTCGTCTCCATGAAGGGCGAGGAGGGCTTTATTGGCCGTGACGATATGTTTTTTATTCCGAATCGCTTTTAGAATATAGGTTTTAGCAGGTTCAATGCCTCCCATTAACTCCATGATAATATCGATTTCAGGATCCTTGATCACATCTTCTGCTCTGCGAGTGAGGACTCCGGGTTTCAATTTCACTCCACGGTCCGTCTCTAAATCAATGTCAGCAATTCGCTTCAGGATGAGCTTTGCACCCATGCGCTTTTCGATCAGCTTGGAATTTTTCTGAAGAATTCTTCCCACACCGGAACCCACTGTCCCGAAACCGATCAAACCGACTTTAATCTCTCGCATAACTCGCTTCCCCTTTTCTATTTGTATCATGAGCCTATCTTCTCTATATATTTAGCGAGAAGCACCAAATTCCAAGCACCTAATCACAAACAAATCCCAATTTCCAAAATTCCAAACAATGCAGTTTTAGTCATTTGGTCACTGAAGTTTGGAGCTTATTTGGATCTTGGGATTTGTGATTTGGAGTTTACGCAAGTCAACCCTTCTTTAGGACTTTTTGAATCCCTTTCACTGCCTGCTTGATACGTGCTTCGTTCTCCACCAATGCAAATCTCACAAATCCCTCTCCGTATTCACCAAAACCGATCCCTGGAGAAACAGCAACCTTTCCTTCCCTTAATAAATGCTTTGAAAAGTCAATCGAACCCATCTTTTTAAATGGTTTTGGAATCTCTGCCCAAACGAACATTGTTCCTTTCGGTTTTTCAATCTCCCAACCCACTCGCTTCAATCCATGGACGAGGGCATCTCTCCTCTTCCGGTATTCCTCCGCAATTTGATGAACGCACTCTTGATCTTCAGTGAGGGCGATGATGCTTGCAATCTGAATGGGTTGAAAGACTCCGTAGTCAAGATAGCTCTTCAATCTTGCCAGTGCAGCCAGCATCTCGGCATTCCCCACTGCGAAACCTATTCGCCAGCCGGGCATATTGTAGCTTTTTGAAAGAGAGTAGAACTCCACCCCCACATCCTTTGCCCCTTTGACCTGAAGGAGACTGGGTGCTTTATATCCATCGAAGACGATATCCCCATAGGCTAAATCGTGGACGATCATCAGATGGTGCTCTTTTGCGAAATCCACCAGATTTTCAAAAAAATTGAGATCCACCACCATGGTGGTTGGATTGTGAGGGAAACTCATGATAATCATCTTGGGTTGAGGCCAAGTCTGTTTGGTCGCCGTCAATAATCGTTGAAAAAAATCACCTCCTCCCAGCAAAGGGACCGATCGCAAATCTCCTCCTGCAATCACAACCGAAAAGGCATGGATGGGATAGGTCGGATCCGGGACGAGGACAACATCTCCAGGGCCAAGGGTCGCTAAAACCAGATGTCCGAGTCCTTCCTTGGCACCAATGGTCACCACACTCTCTATTTCTGGATCGAGCTCAACATCGTAACGTTTTTGATACCAGGAAGTGATCGCACACCTCAATTTATAAATTCCCTTTGAGGCAGAGTACCGATGATTCCTCGGATTTTTTACGGCTTCGATCAGTTTATTAACAATGTGTTTGGGAGTGGGAAGATCAGGGTTTCCCATGCCCAAATCGATAATATCCTCCCCCCTTTGTCTTGCCTCCATCTTCAATTGATTGACAATGCCGAAGATATAAGGGGGAAGTCTCTGCATTCGATGAAATCCAGAGCCTTCGGGATGAAACAATGCCATATTTTCTTCCTCTCAGAAAAATGGTGTGTGCGTTTCCCTGCTTTTTGCAGCTAAATTCGAATGATTAAAATTCAATGATTTCCGGACACGAAACACGTGACACGGACACGTTATTTTAAACAAAAGGGTTAACATAATTTGTCCCTCTTTTCAATCCATTTTAACCCCTGAACCATGTGAGGTTCAGGGTCTTGCCCTGCATCCCAATTTTTAACCTATGGTAGCCAGTTCCATTCTTCCCTTCCATCGCTTGATCATTATATCCTTCAATCCTCCATGAGAGGGATAAATGAGTTCCGGGTCCTCTTGGACGAGTCGAAAGGCCTCCTTTCTCGCCTCAACCAAAATCGGAGTATCTCGGAGGATATGGGCCACCCTGAAATCTGGCAATCCCGATTGTCGAATTCCAAAGAACTCTCCAGGTCCTCTGAGCGCCAAATCCTCCTCGGCAATCTTAAATCCATCGGTCGTTCTCTCCATGGCTTGGAGCCGAACCTTTGATTCCTCAGAAGACCGGTATTGAGCCAGTAAAATACACTTTGAAGGGTAACGTCCTCGACCAATCCTCCCCCTCAACTGGTGGAGCTGAGAGAGACCGAATCGTTCAGCATGCTCCACCACCATGATAGAGGCGTTTGGAATATCAATCCCTACCTCAATCACTGTCGTGGCGACCAGGATTTGTATCCTTCCTTCCTTAAACTCCATCATGATGGCCTCTTTCTCATCACTTTTCATCCGACCATGGAGCAAGCCAATCCGAAACTCTGGGAAGATATCTTTCTGGAGATGTTCCGCCATTCGGGTAGCATCCTTGAGATCCAATTTCTCAGATTCCTCGACTAAGGGATAAACGATGAAAGCTTGGCGACCTTTCCTCACCTCCTCCTCAACGATTCGATAAACTCTTGGCCTTGCGGATTCGGGAAAGGCTTTGGTCTCCATAGGCATCCTGCCAGGCGGCATCTCATCAATGAGTGAAACATCCAGGTCGCCATAAATGGTCATGGCGAGGGTTCTCGGAATGGGAGTTGCTGTCATCACCAGCACATCAGGGTTCTCTCCTTTCTTCTTCAAAAGCCCCCTTTGAACCACACCGAATTTATGTTGTTCATCAATGATGGCGAGGCCCAAGCGATTGAATTCAACCGCTTCCTGAATCACAGCATGGGTTCCGATCACCAGCTGGACATCTCCATTCCTAATCCTTTGGTAAAGGTCTCCCCTCTCCGAACCTTTAATACTGCTGGTCAGAAGGGCCACCTTTACCCCCAATGTCTCCACCCACCGATGGAGATTGAGAAAGTGTTGTTCTGCCAACACTTCGGTGGGCGCCATGATGGCAGCCTGATAACCGCACTCCACAACATACAGGCAGGTTAAGAGGGCGACAACGGTTTTCCCGCATCCCACATCCCCCTGAATCAATCGATTCATGGGATGGGGCTTCTTTAAATCCTCCTTGATCTCAACCAGAGCCCTCTCCTGGGCACGGGTTAATTTGAAAGAAAGGAGATTTAATAATCTCTGGGCTAAAACACCATCTGTTTTAAAAGGGATCCCAGTTTCCAGCGCTACCCCTCTTTTTTTCAATGCCATTCCAAGTTCTAAGAAAAAAAATTCGTCGAAAATGATCCGGCGGTGGCCGTCTGAACGCTGAAGGTTAAGAACATCGATGGATTCTCCTTCGGGAGGGAAATGGACTCTCTGAAAGGCCTCTGAAAAATCGATCAAATCCTGACGTTCCACAATCTCCGGTGGGATGGGACTCGAAAGTTCATCGGCATATCCATCCAAGATGGCCTTCATCAACCTCCTTAATGTCCTCTGATAAAGTCCTTCTGTTTCGGAATAGATGGGAACGATCCGTTTAAAGTTAAGATAATCCTTCTCGATATCCCCATCCACTGCCTCCACATCAGGATGATGAATCTCTCTCTGATAATTAAACCGCCTCACCTCACCAGAAAAGATCAATTTGCGTCCTTTTTTAAACCGGTCTCTGAGGTATTTTTCGTTACCATGGAACCACTTTAATGTAATCGTCCCGCTTCCATCACCGACGACGACCTCAAAAACTCTTCTCTTCTTGTTCTGATAAAAAGCAACCCCTGAGATCAGGATCTCACCAAAGCCTGTTTCTTTTCTTCCGGCTTTGAGTTCGGAGATCTTTTCCAGGTGTCTTCGGTCTTCGTAACATCGCGGGAGAAAGTAGAGGGCATCCTCAACGGTTAGAATCCCTTTTTTCTCAAAGAGCTTGGCCAGCTTCGGCCCCACCCCTTTCACAAACTGGATAGGAGTTAGAAGGCGATTCCGAAAATGTTGGGGTTGAGATCGATTCATATATATATAACGTAGCGTCGGCATTTATTGCCGACGGGATCCTTGATCGCTTTCAGTCAATGAGGGCGCTACCAACTTAATATAGGTCCTTTGACAGGAAGGACATTTTACTTCATTCTCTCCTACTTTCAAATTGAATTGATCGTAAGAGATGGGTTGTTCACAATAAGGACAACGATAAGGAAGTTTCTGAATGATCTGCTCTTCCGATTTGCGCCTCATATAAACATTTTTTCCAATTATTTAGGGCCTCAAACCTCCAACCTCTAACATCTTACATTAAAGGAACTATACTAAAACTACCCCGAAGAATCAAGGAACTATCCTTGGTCTCCATGAATTAGAATGGCGCCATCTTATAATAAAAAAGATTTAACGTGTTGGAATGGGTGAGAGGTTAATTTTGAAATAGGCTAAATGGGGGTGGTAAAAATGGGATGATTCGTGGGTCAGATGCTGATCGGTTCGTAATAAATCACTTTCCTTCTCTCAATAGGTAACCTCAAGGTAATCAGAGTTCTCGGTTTCTTTCTGTCAATCTGAAAAGTCATTGTCCCACGGTTCTTTTGAATAATCTCTTTTACCAATTCTAATATTAAATTAATTTCTTCTTCTTTCCCAGAACCATTTCCAGATTGTCCACTCGGCTTATTATTTCCCATGAAACCAATATCGACCTCAACGTAGGCCCCATTATTTTCAGGTGAGATTTTCTTATCGGGGGTTTCTTTTTGACCATCAGGGGATTTAATCAAAAATCCAATAGTCCCATGAGGGGGTGTCGAAAGGATCGCATATTGGAGGATGGAATTTAAAATATATCTCACTTGTTCATCGTGCATGCTGGTTTCAGGAAGGCCCTTCTCCAGTTTTTTTATGATTTTAATTTTTTTATGGTTAATGAGTTTCTCATTGGCTTCCAAAATTCCTTCAAGAATGATATTTAAAGTATCCGATTTGACAATAGGGGTATTGATGCTGATGTAATTTAGAAGACTGTTGAGTACTGTATCCATCTTTTTGATATCTTGGTTAACCATATTGAGAGACTGCTTCCACAATTCCCTATCGTCAAATTTATCTTCTGAAATAAGAATAAATTTTTTAACAGAGGCGAGAGTGTTCTTAATCCGATGGATGAGTTCAATCAAAAAGGTAGATGAAAAAGAGGTATCCTGCTCGCTCGGAGAACTCTTTTCTTCTGGTTCAACCGGTCTCAAATCAACTTCTTTTAGAAAAGAGGCTAATTGATTATATAAATTTTCCATTAAAATATTTAAATTTGCATGAATAGTGCCAACTGATCAGGCTATCGTAACTAGCTGTTATAAATAAGTTTTCTTAAAGCAAAATATTTTAAACAAAATCAAAAATGACAAATTTTGGCATAAAAATTTAGCTACCTGGGTTCTAACCATTCAGAGAAAATATAGTTTGACATCGAGTTTGGCAATTTTTGCAGAGGTTTGGCAAAAGGTAAAAATTGAGGAAATCTGAATAAAAAAATACGTTTGGAAATGACAACTTGTCACGCCTTTGGACGCAACAGAAAAACTTATCACTCCGTTGCGGCGGCCATCGGTTAAATCAAATTATAGTTCCGATTCTTACCAACGCCGCAGGCCATTTCCAACTACTATTTGCCTTAACACATCCATCGGGATCATCTGATCCGTTCCTATCTCAAAGAAGGCGTTAGCAGGCAGCTTTGAGAAATTGGCCAGGATGTATCTTATGATGCTGCGAGGAAAGATCCCCGCTGCAAATCTCGCTTAAATTGGCCGGCTGTCCTTTTTTTATCACATGGCCGAGATAAGGTCGACGTGGACCGGGATCTCTGATCAACCTCCAATGAACGCCTTGGCCCTGTCTCTTCGATAGCGCCACAAATCCCGCCCGATGAAGCATCTTAGTGAACCAGACCGCTATCTCCACAGATACATCCGCAATCCGAATAAGATCGCCCCTTGTGAAGTTTCGCAAACACCGGATGACCTGCCACACGCGATCCTGGGCGGTATCCTCTTTAAGCCTTGGAGCAATCCGCTCCTTGAATTCCTTCTTATTGCGCACCTGGTAGGCAACATTTTTTTTTGGCCTTCCTCGGAGCGGTGAGGCGGATTCCGAAACAAGTCTAAATCGCTGCACCAATCCTTCCCTGTAAAGCCTGTCAAGAACGATTTGCACGTTCAAGGGATCGATCATTGTTTCGGCAGAAATCTCTCCCACCGAAAATAAACGATTCTTTGATGAGATGGTTTTACCTATGATTTTGAGGCGCTCCATTATCTGATATCCCTCGCTGTAATGCTCTTGAGTTGATGTATTCTTCCCACCCCTTCCGCCGCATGGATCAGCCTCATCACTGGACGAATCCTTCCATTGCTTATCTTCGTGATCTTCTCGATGGCATCATCATTGAACCGATACTCCGATAATTGGCTAATCATGTCTTTTACGTCGCTCTCTCCAAGCTTTTCAAATTTGACCGTTTCCACTACGCGGTCGTAGAGCCGTGGAATCCGCTCTATTTTTTTGTTTATCCACTCCTCCCCGATAAAAATTAAAGGGCAGTAGCAAACGTCATGAATCTTTCGCAAAGTCTCAAGAGCATCGATTCTTTTTATATCACCATCTCTGAACAAATGGTCCACCTCATCAAAAATAATCACCCTTGGTTTTTTAAGCAGCTCTTCTTTCACCTGCTCGATCAATCTCTCAGTCCTCCAAGCAGGCTCAACACCGAGTTCTTTGACAATTTCCCTAAGGAGCCAATGCTGGGTCATTCTTGGCCATATCGTCAATATCGTCGCTCCACTGCAAGCCCCGAAATGGATCGCCGCTATCGTTTTTCCCAAACCAACCTCTCCCGTCACGACCGCTATTCTTTCGACCCCATGAAGTTTATGGTTAATCCTTTGAATTGCGGATTCAAACTTTTTGACATTTTTTGTGACCACGTATTTGATCTTCATCTCAATCCCTTTCTCCGTAGATCGCTTTGTATTCCCCTGGCGCTATGATCCCGGCTTTATAATCATCAATGAATTGATTTTCAAGCGGGGTACGGAGTTCCTTATTCTTCTTAAGAATATCTTCAAACCGCTGCCATGCATAATCATAGCGGCGGGGCTCTTCCTCCTTCTCGGCGTCTTCGTGATTAGTCTTTGCCTCGTATTTATATAAGGAGCTCCTGGAATTATATTCTTCGAGCCATCGATGGTCTCTTTCCGTGACTAATTCGGGGTGGGCCTTCATCCAATCCTTCTTCTCAAAGTCATGGTCGAATTTTGGACGCCCAGATTCTGATTCCATCTCAGTGTCCCCTTGTCCCGCTATCTCTGCCTTGGGTTCTGACTCATCCAGCCACGGCGATATGATTTTATTTTGCGGCTTTTTCGCCTCCTCGGCCTCGATATAATCAAGCGAATCTAATGACTGGCGACCATCTATTAGAAAATTATTTTTGCGGTCAGAATTCAGAAGTCTTTTTGTCTCGCGTTTATAGTCCCGCCTCATGACTCTGATTCTTTTTGCGGCCTGCCAGTCCTTTATGGGATGGGCGGCAGTGGTCTGAGTGACAATGCCCATGAATCGATCATCGGGATAAAAAACATATATTTGACTGAGATCGTTGAGCGAGTAGCGAATGAGGATTTTACCCTTATATCCATAAAGGCATTGGCCTTCCCAATCGACCCCGGCAAATCTGAAACGGCAGCGGGTCACAGTCTTGACCTCTGCCACCATCATGAGGAACAAAAGTTGCTTAGGATCTAACCCCGGGCCTCTCCCTTCCTCAAACATCTGTCTTGCCGTAAAACCCTGCCGTTTAGGCAGGGGCTCATCGACATATTCCTCGACCCATTGATAAATTATCTGGTTTAGTTCGGAGACTTTAGGAACCCAATCATCATGAAGGGCCTTTGCTCGAGGTTCATTTGGAAGAAGGTATGCTGGTTTATCCTGTATCGATGCTCCTATATAGGATGGCAGGCGTCTTTCTAAGCGATCATTCAAAATACGGAAAAACCGTTCAATGGGTTTGGATTGAGGGTGGTATGGCGGCGCGTGTCGATATTCAATCCTATCGAGGGCATCAGGGTCAATCTTATTGAGGCGTTCAATCATGCCCGGAATTTCGGTCTCTTCAATGACGATTTTTCGGGTGAAAATCTTGGCAAGAAAAGCCTTCCCGTTATCTACAAGTATAACGGATGGCAGTTTTCCGACCGTGAGAAGCGCATTAAATAAAGCTGTCGTAACAGATTGCATATTTTCACTAAATGAAATCTCCCAACCAACGGGGAAGGTGGACTTCCAGTCCCAAAATAGAACGAGGTCGGCTCTTTTCGGCTTGCCACTGATGGGATCGATGACTTTAAGATTGAGCTTGTGGCCATCGGCAACTAGAACCTCGCCGAATTTGAGAACCATAGGATCTCGACTCTGAAACGGGGCAACCTTATCATTCCAGGCTTTCTCTCCATCACGCGCAAGAACCCACCGATCATTAAATAGACTTTTAAAATACTTTTTGACATATCGGCGAAGCGTGGCCGGGCTCGAATTGGAGTCTTCTCCAAGCTTTTTCTTGCACTCCCGAATGGCATCGCTGATCTTAGGCTTGTTCCCATCGTGAAGAAAATCGTTAAGGAATTCTTTTTCGGCCAGGCTGATCTTTGAGAACGCGTCCTGCTTATATTGGGGAGCCAGGCCGTCTATGCCCCTGTCGTTGTAGATTTGTCTCATTCTGTAAAATGTTCTCTTAGAGATAGGCCCGATCTCTTCAAAGACTCCCGGAAGAAGACGGCCACTATTATATAGGGCGAGAAGCTTGTCAATGGTTTCGCCTCTGGGCCTGTTTTCTTTGGCTGCCTCTTTATTGAGGGTATTGATAAGCGTGAAACGATAGTTGGCGGTCTTGTCATACCGTGAGAGAGTGATTGCCTTGGTCTCATTCTCCTGGTTAACAATGGCCGGGAGTGAGGAAGAAGACGATGAGGCAAGGACCACGGGAGAATTTTCTATGATGGGATCCCCGCCCTCGAGTTTGGTTACGATATTTTGGCCAGGCTCGCCTCTATTAATTCTGTAATGGTCTTTTTTATTAGCTGCCTCGATTGGCATTTAGTTCGTTTCCTTCTTTTTGGTTTTTGGAGTGATTAAGTCCTTTATAATATTGGTCAACAACGAACTCCAAATCGTCTTCGAGGTCATTCAGGGTGAAATAAAAGCCTGACTTTGCCTTTTTGCTGAAAAGTTCATCTTCGGGGACATTATGACTGAAAAACTCAGAAATGAACCTGACCTTTCTCGCGCAATGTTCGACCATATCTATGAGGTCGGTCAAATCTCCCGCTGTTCTACGGTTCTTCTTTTCCATGATATCCTCCTTCCATCGCGACAATTTTTTCGCTGATTGCCTCGACTGTTATTTAATTCGCCTTTTTTTCGATGATTGAGCCGTTGTGCCATTTTTCATATAATTGATCGTTGACAAATTTCAGGTCATCCTGGAGGTTATGCAATATTAAGAAAAGACCCATCGCTCCACTTTCAGTAATCGCATCTTCACTGTACGTCGCAAAAAAATCTTCAAGGAATGCGATCTTAGAAACGGAATTATTAATAATATCCTGGAGGTCGCCAAATTCTACTGGTTTTTGGATTTTGACCTCTCCTGCGGAAGGTCCCTTTATAGTTTTGCACCCCTCGCAGATAAAAATACTGACATCCTTCGTTTTGATAGACTTCGAGGGAAATGTGACTTGCGGATCTTCAGACCTCTGGACTTCCTTTAACCTCTTTGCTCCCTCTTCGTAGCAAGACAGGCAAAACAAACTTTCTCCGATACGATATGCAATAATTTTTTCTTGTTCTTCCATCTCCGTTACCTCCTTTCACTGGAAAATAAAAACCCCCTTGTTTGAAGGGTGTCTGCGAGGAAAAGCGCTTTGGCGGGTTTCCTCCCCTAAAAACAAGAGGGCGATTATGGGCTAAAAAACGAAAACGCTTTTACCCCGCAGACAATTACCATGATACATGAAACCGAAGAGATGTCAAGAGAAATTTTATCCTCCTTCCAGTTCCCAATAACGGGACCGTGATTCACTGGTTATCCCGCTACCATCCGCCAAGACGTCAACAGGCCAACTATCCAGCCCCGTTATCGGGATACTGTACGTCAACACTTGGACTGGGGAGGTTCGAACTCTTTGTCAGACATTCGACACCTTTTCGACGTCGAATGTATGCCGTTTGTATATCGTTTGTGCGCACAATGTGATACATTTTCACACCAAACCTTTAGATGTCCTGTGGCTTCAAGAATCCTTGACCATCCTGATCCGGATGTGGTGACAATGTCATGACATTGTCACCACATCCTTTTTTCCCAGAGAGCCAGCGATCCATCTCTTCCCTGGAAAATTTCCAAACCATGCCGACCTTCTGAGCAGGGATCTTCCCTTCTTTTGCGAGCTCCTGGATCCTACGTTCGGATTTCCCAAGGAGTTTACTTAGATCCTGGGTACTATACATTTGTTTAGCATCCGCCGGGGCGTCCATAATTACCCGTGGCTTTCTCTTAGGCATTGGCTTGGTTCTTCTTCTCTTGCTTAGGCCCTCTGGGCCATTTGTAACCTTTATAACCTTTGTCACCTTTGTCGCCTTTGTCGCCTTTATGCCATTTGACATATTTATTTCATTCGCACCGGATCGCTCGGCCTTTCCTGATTTCATCCTTTCGAATAGACGCAGCAAACAATTTTCGCATGTAGGATTGGCCTCTATGATCTTCGACAATTTGAATAGGCAGCGATCGCTGAACGTGACCGATTCTATAACTTCACAGTAAACTTTCCTGTCGACCATTCAGCTCCCCGGACCCTTTAGATCCCAAACTTTAAAGCCCTCTCGATTCGATCTCGCAGGCTTTGATTTAAATCATCTAACGGCTCACCAACCCGCCATACGACCGAATTACCCGACTGGTTGGCTGCTATTTTTAATTCAGGGAACGTCTTTCTGTATTTTTCCCCAAATGTCAGAAAGAGATTTTCATCCTCTTTTTTTTTGAAACGTCGCTGGTAGGTCGTCGTCTTCGATTTTCCGCCCCGGATACAACGGGAACGATTCATTATAAGCTGCCAAAATTTCGCGGTACGCCTTCCTGATCTCTTTTAAATCCACAGTCGCCTCGCTATCATCCGGGAAGCGGGTTTATTAGGATCCGGGTCTGGGGCCACCATTCAAATTTTTTTCCTGAATGGAATTCAACGATTTGGGAATGATCCCCAAAAACAATGCCAGCCAGACAATCAACAATAAAAGCATTCAAGGCATCCAGATGAGGTTTACCTATATGAGAAATCCGATGCTTCAGCATCTTCATTCGCCTTGGTATTTTAGTTTTTTTAGGGATCGGGATGGAATAAAAGATGCTCAGGTGGATCGGGCACTCAAGCGGAGGATCCTTCCAACGACGTTTAATGCGGGCTAAAAATGCGGCTTTCCCGTTTCGCCTTGGACGGCCTGGAAATTTTATTTCGATGGGTCTTTTAAGTGGGCGAAAGGTTGGCCGACCGGTTGATGATTTTATTTGATAGCGAGGGACAAGAGCAGGGAGTCCGCTGTTTCTGTAAAATCCATCCCAATTATAAAGCGTTGATCTCTCGATATGTGTAATAGATCCGGTGATCCCCTCGGGCAATAATGCGCCGGAGTTGAAGTCGCCCAGAAAATCCCTCATGACTTTTGTCTTTGTCCCGGGTTTCCTCGGTTTTAATAATCTGCGATGATACGCCCGGAGGATCGCCAGTCTATCGTAGGCTATTTGCTTGAGCCTCGGAGTGATGCCTGCTAAAACGGCTCGATCTTTCCGGGGTTCAGTGAACCGGAGGCGCCTTCTTGCCATTTGATTTTTTCCCCATACCTTAAAAATCATGGTCTCTCAACGCTAATACCCCTCGACAAATGGGGCGATTGTCAATTCACCTTTCTCGTTCAGCTTGACATCAACCATGATTCGAAAGCCATTTTTGACGACAGCTTTTTCCTGGATATATTTCTGATACCAGGCATAGGTCGGATCCCAGATGTGGTCCAGATCCAGGTCCGGCCTTAATTTCTTAAGCTCATCACTGACCCTTTTCATCACCCTGCTTTCATCATTCCCATATTTGCCGTTAATGAGCATCGATAAAGTCGCCTTAGGGATTCCCGACTCCCTGCTAAAAATCCCGAGCGTTCTGAATTCCTTTCTTAACGTGTTGTCTAAAATTCCGTATTTTCTCACCCTATACTACCCCTGCGAATACCTTTTTGCCCTCAAAAACCCCGTTCAAAATCAATCTTGAACACTTACAAGACATATCCCTATAGCCTTTTCCAATAAAACGCCCTGGGCCAAGTTTTTTAATCTTCTTCTCGATCCCCGCTTCTTCGCCATATCATCGGCCAACCTTTTAAAAATCCCTCTAATTATTTGAGTCGCTTCACCGCATCTGAGAGGCCGCCGTGGAGATTGTATTTCAAAATCCTCTCGATTTCCCCTGCGATGGCCATCGGATCCCGTGCCCCATTTATAATGAAGGTATTGCCTCCCATCGACATCGAGACCTGGTTCGTCGTGCGGACTTCTTCTCCTTTGTGAAGCATATAGAGTCCGGTTTTCGGGACATAGGGCATTCCCGTTTGATAGGATCCGAAATAGGTTTTTAAGACGTCTAACGTTTGCTCTTTTTTTAAAAGGTCGATTTGCGATTGAATATCGGAAATAAATTTTCTGACAAGACCAAAATTAAAAAAATCATCATAACTTGAACCCATATGAGTTCCCGCACTGGTATAGGGAGAGCTTATAAAACCTAACCAATTCTTTTCCACGTTTTGATATTTTTCCAACTGCTTTTGGAGTTCTCTAAGTTGAATATTCACTTTGTCAAAAGAGATTTCGGCCTCCATCCCCTTGATCACTTCGCCTATGTCTCCAAATTTATCGAACAATTTTTTTATGGCATCGCCAAGGGGCATCTTGGGAGACATGCCAGTGGCCGTGAAATCATAATTGACAGGAAGAGATAAATTACTTTCAAATCCTGGCATCCCTGGCATTGAAATCCCCTGACTTTGAGCATATCCAGATGATGACCCACCTTCACTCTGTTCGACGTTCACTTTGATCGGGTTGGATTCGATCTGTCTCTTAACCTCCATGTAGGCTTTATTAATAGTCAACACCAAACCGCTTGTATCTACGATCGGCTTAAGAGGATGGGCGGATATTTCTTTTGTCACATCAGCCATAATGCCAGGGATTTTGTTTTTAAGGTCTCTGACATTGGCCTCGAGTTCAGCCACGCTCGGGCCTAAAATCTTTTTCATCTCCTCATTGATTTGATCCGCCCACGCCTCTATCTTTTTTCGGAATTCGGGATCCTCGCGGCTGATCCCCTTTGCGCCCTCTTCATATTTTTTTTGAAGGTCGGCCATTGCATTTGTCACATCAGGGGCAACTAATTTCTGCATCGCATTCGCTGCGGCGATCAGGGCGGCCTTATAATCATTCACACTGGCCTTCCCTTTCAGGAAGGCTTTCTTTATGGTCTCCATGTAGGTATTCGCGCTCTCCGCCGCTTTTCTGAGTGACTCTTCCGATACGATGCCGAGTTGTTCGAATGAATATTTCAGTTCGTCCCACTGTGCGACCCATTTTTTGATCCAATCCGGCTCCGGAGGCGTGACCAGTTTCGGCATCTCAGGTTTACCCTTAAATTCGGCGACCCATTCCTTGACCCATGAGGGAGCCTTAACCTCACTTAATTTGGTCTCCAATTCAAGAATTCGTCTTTCATAATTTTCTATATATTTAAGAGAGACGCCTTGCTCCTTACCATATTCCAGCCATGCCTTGAGGTTTTTAAGTTCCATTTCATCGGCTTCTTTGGAAATTGACAAAACGCCGCCGATTTTATCGACTGTCTTCTCTCCCCATTTGGCGAACTCAAGGGCTAATGCACCGATCGAAATTTTTAAACTATTGGATCTTACCTCTAATCTTTTGAAGGTATCTTCAGCCTCGCTTCCTTTTTGGACAACGACGTCGCCTAAAACCCCGCTCATCTTTACCAGCTCATCCCCATAAGCCGTGATGCCTTCCTTGCCTTTATTGAGCATGGTTATTAGATCCATCCCGGATCGACCCATCAACTTATTGGCATAATCAACTTTTGCAGCTCCGTCTGCATAGGTTGCAAATTTATCGGCGATTTCCATGAACATTTGATTGAGGGGCTTCTGCTTTCCGGTGGCATCGACAGCCGAAAGGCCCAGGGCCATTAGAGTGTCATACCCATCTCCTGCTTGATCGACAAATTGCGCCATAGACAATGAAAGCCCTCGCATCCCTATGCGGAGACTTTCATTGGAAACATCAGACATTTTAGCAGCGAAACTTAATTTCTGATATTCTGTGGTGGTAATGCCTATCATTTCAGCCTGTCTCTTAATATCGTTAAGATTTGAAGCAATCTCCTTACCAAAATCAAAGGCCTTTTTTATGGCATAGATCGATCCTATAGCTGCCGCACTGATGGCAACCCAGTGCTCCTTTAATGTGGAGACGAGGCTTCCACTACTCGACTTGAGACTCTCAAATGCATCTTTGGTTTTATCGGCGGCTTCGAGGATTATTTTTACTGAATTTTCGGGCATGGGTTACCTCACTTTGTATTCTGCAAAAAAAAAGAGAAATCAAGCCGACGGGATTTTGTCCGTCGAGATTTTGTTAGTCCCCTCAAGGATGGTTAGTCTCCTAATCTCGTTTGCAATTTGATTAGTGACTCTCCAATCGACCCTCTCCAGGGTAGTCTTATCTTCCAGGGAAAAAATCTTATTTCCCTCAGCATCCTCCGCTTTCTCGATGATCGTGAAGATATTGCCTGCTGAGAGCGAGTCTCCAGATAATTTCACTATATTTTCCCACTCAGGCGCGTTGATAGGAGAAAAATATATAATCTCCCCGAATTCTGGAACCGAGAACGCCTTCCTTTTCTCTTTTAATTTTTCTACATAATCATAAATTTTCTCTTTGAGTGACATAGAGGGCGCCCTCCATTGGTTTACTTTTCTCCCCCTGCTCCTGATCGAGGTTCGAGGATGTGGGCCGGAGATCCGGGAGGTTCGAGGATGTGGGCCGGAGATCCGGGGAGATTCGAGCATCACCGAGTCTCCAGTCCCTCCTCCCACTACCATCCGCCCACGTGCAGATGTTTTATCTCTTTGCTCGAATCTGATCCGCCTGGTCCGCACGGATCCAACCCGCCCCTATATCCATCATGGACCCCAAAAAACTCCGTCACTTCCTTTATAATATTCATCCAATCCCCTTTAGAAAAAATTGGCCCTGCCTTCGAGCTCACAATGAGTTCTACTCTCCGGGCCTTGGAAAACCGGGGTCAAAAGGAAGCACGATGGTTTGCCTGGCAATTAAACGCCACCAGGCATGGCGGTTACTTTTATTTTTAATAAACCGACCGCTGAGGGCCGCCCCTACGGTTTTATGGTCGTGAAAATTATGCGCACACGGACTTGTCTAATCCGCGATAATCCGCGATCTCGAATTCAAACTCATGCCGGCTCTTGTACTGGATCTTGTCGGCTACAAACATCTGGCCGACCGACGGATTATCCGCCACAAAAAACTCGGGCTCCCTCTGACCATTCAGGTAGGCTGCCTCGAGGAGTTCTGCATCTCCACCGTCAGCGATCATCCCCCAGTCGTTGGGATCCGTAAATAAGGGGTTGCAGATGATATTTTCGTGATTCTGCCCGAATCTACCGGCGTGCGGATTCGGCGAAGCCGCCCCGGGCCAGGGGGTATTGAGCGTCCGGGCGATCTCAAGGCAATCCCTTGGGGTCCAGAGATATTTTGGAATGAGCGCCAATCCCTCGAGGCTGTCCTGCTCCTTCTGTGCGTACATGGCCTTCAGCCGGTTCGTCAGAGTCGCGATGCCGGTTGCGTCAGCCGTGAGCGCTACGGAACCAAGGTTTCCATGATCCGTGTGGAACAGGGCCTTGCTGTCTCCCTTGTAGGTGGCGTTGGTTATAATCTTATTCCACACTCGCTTGGCGTGAGTCCTTCTGTGGGCGCGGGCCATCTTGGACACGAGTTGTATAATGGTCTTGAGATCGTCATTCAGGAGCGCCCGCCGTGTCACGGTCAAGATCCAGCCTTTCTGATTGATCGAGTAGGTGGCTTCAATGTCTGTGGGCATGGTGATTTCTTGATAATCGGCTGTCTCGGGATTGATATCGGGAACGTCTCCGAAATAGCCCACCTGAATGATCTCAAGGGTCTTGAAATTCTCGGCGTTGCGATAGAAGGAGATGAGCGCGTCCTCGCGGTAGTTCACGGCGTTATATTCCTTGATCAGGCGTCTGTACATTGAGTTGCCGAGGACGAACGAGAATGAGTTCGTCGAATAGGCTGCCGGCAGCCGCATCATCTCCATGAACGCCTTGCCGAGCTTGACGCCCGCGGGTGATGGAAATCCACGCATTTCTGTGTCCCCAGTCAGGGCCAAATAACTGCCTCTCAAAGACCGGAACGCCGGCACATCTCTAAATTTTTCGTCTACCTCGACCCCCAACAATTTATCGAGGGCCGCCTGGAGCTTCTCGCTTTCTTCCAACCATCCCAAGTACATCGTACGATCCTCCTTTTCTCCACTCTTTTTGAGCGGAATTGTTGGCAATGTTGAATTAGGATTCTCCACCTGGATATCTTGGCCTAATAAGGCTCAACACATATTGGCAATGTTCACAGTCGCAAAAATCCTCAAGAGATTTAAACCATCTGATGGTCGCCTCGGCGTCGACTCCTTCCATGCTTTCCAAAATATCGAGAATAGCCTCCTGATGTTCTTTCTCTTCATCGAATCCACAGTAAAGGTCGCCTTGTGAGTCTTTGTAAAAATAGGCAGATCTGGGAATGGGGCGCGGTGATTCTAAGGCTTTTTCGAGTCTGAAGAAAAACTCATCAAATTGTGGATGATCAATTTTCAATATTTCTGATCGGTTCTTCATATCATCGGCCTTCGGCCTCTTTTTTCCGACTGGCAGTCAACCTCTTCATTACTTCGCCCAAACCAAAAACTTCTTCGGGAAGTATGCCAAGGGCCTCCGAAATCCGCCTCATTTCCGATAGCGAAGGTGTCGCTTTGCCACTCTCTACCAAACTAATACGGGACGGATGAATCTTACTTATCCGCGACAATTCAATTTGAGAAAGTTCCTTGCAAATACGAACTCTTTTCAAATCATTCATTGGCTCCTCCACTTAAAATAATTGGCCTATAGCCAAAATCATAATTTTAGGTTAGCCCTAAAATTAATATTAATGCAAGATATAAGTGCTTATCTTTGGTACGAAAATAAAGAATTTTGGATGGATTTTTGTCAGATCGTTTTGGTAGGGGAGGAGGAAAAGAGTTTTTTTAATGCCTGGCGGATCGCACGGGACCGGTCGCCTTTTTTCCCGCTCTTGATTCCAACGATCTCAAAACAATAACGGCAAACCCGGGGAAAAGTACCTGATGAAGGGTGCGGCTTTTCGATATACTTATTGAAACTTTGTGCTGTTTGAAATGCAAGAAGAAATTGGTCGGCATTGTGGTCCCCCCGTTTTCCTTTCTCTATTTCCAGGGCCAATGTTAGATTTTCTATGATCTTCTGAAGATATTCGGATGTGCCCAATATAGAGGCTGCAAAAGCGATCTCTCTACGGATTTTTACTCGAGGGTTTTCGATATCCTGATAATCCCAATGTTCAGGGCTACATTTACGTGCGGGTAGGACATGAAATCTACCCGACTTAATATTTAAAACGTTTTTATGAGCCGCCTCCAAACACTTCTTTACTTTGAATAATTTATCTCTATGAGCGGCACGATCACGAAGGTTTAAATAGTCCAAAATTCGGCGTGTATAATCCATATATATCTCAATGGACCGCATGAACGCTTCAACTTTTGGCTCTCTATACTCCTTAAGTATCTCCCGAATTTTAACCTGTTCGTCTTGCGAAAGATAATAGGAATGGGCTGTTATTGGTTTCCCATCGATTTCTGAGACCCATTTGTGTTCTTTACGTATCATTGCCATCTCCTCTCGTGGCCCTCATTAAAAACTCGGGCTCCAAACCGGGTGAGGATTTCCCGGCTTGTCGGGGTCGACTCCCTATGGAGCCCGCTTCTGTTCTATATTGCCCCTAAATCAAATTTTGTTCAAGTGAAATTTTCAGTGAGGTTTATCCTGGCGGGCGATTTTTTTGGCTTACATGGCGGGATTATCACCGGCGAAATAGTATTGTCTAATTGTCCGACTTTTCTGTGCCAAACCATTGACAATCCGTGCCAAGGGCTGAAAAAGTGATCTCTTCCCGCGCTCAAAAAAAATCTCTTTAACCCATCATAATTATATCATAAATCTATCATTCAAGTGCCCATTATCAACGTGCCAACCCCCTGACCCCCTATAGAAAAAAAGAGGTTGAGAAATCATCCCAACCTCTTTTTTTCTCTGGTGCCTAGGGCCGGAGTTGAACCGGCACGGTGGGGGACCACCGAGGGATTTTAAGTCCCTTGCGTCTACCAATTCCGCCACCCAGGCGTTTCCCGTGTTTTGTGAATCGTGAGTCGTGACTCGTCAAAATTTAAAATATAGTTTTTGATATCTTTTGTCAAGAATAGATAAGACCCTCATTAAAATTTCTCATTTCCTATTTCCAATTTCCTAATTATAAATAGGGGCGATTCCCTTGTCTCAAAAATAAACTTATGTTAGAAGTGGGAAAAGAGATGGATTGATAAGGAGGAAAAAGCGATGCGATCTGATAGGATGAAAAAGGGTCTTGAAAGAGCCCCCCACCGTTCTCTTTTTAAGGCTCTAGGGCTGACAGACGAAGAGATCGAAAGGCCTATGATTGGAATTGCCAACTCAGCGAATGAAGTGATTCCAGGCCATCTCCATCTACATCAACTCTCTGATGCCGTCAAAGCGGGTATTAGAATGGCAGGGGGGACTCCTCTTGAATTCTTCACGATCGGCATTTGTGATGGAATCATCATGGGTCATGAAGGCATGAAATACTCTCTCAGTTCAAGAGAATTGATCGCTGACTCGATTGAATCCATGGCTATGGCCTACCCCTTCGATGGCTTGGTCCTCATCCCAAACTGTGACAAGATTGTCCCTGGGATGCTAATGGCGGCAGCTCGTCTCAATATTCCCACCATTCTTGTGAGTGGTGGCCCTATGCTGGCAGGTGAGTTTCAGGGCAGAGAGATTGACCTGATCACAGTATTTGAGTCAGTCGGGAAGGTGATGGTCGGAGAGATAACGGAAAAAGACCTCAAGGAAGTAGAAGAGTGTGCCTGCCCAGGAGTAGGCTCCTGTGCGGGAATGTTTACAGCAAATTCCATGAACTGTCTTGCAGAAGTTCTCGGTCTGGCACTTCCTTACAACGGCACCATCCCTGCTGTCTTTGCTGAAAGAATCCGTTTAGCAAAGAAAACAGGAATGCAGGTTATGAAACTGGTCAAGAAAAATATTAAGCCTTCCCAAATTTTAACGAAAAAATCTTTCGAAAACGCCGTCACAGTGGATATGGCTTTCGGAGGCTCTACCAATACTTCCCTTCATCTCCCCGCCATTGCCAGGGAGGCAGGGATTAAACTTTCCCTTCAGACCTTTAACAAAATCAGTGGAAAGACCCCCCATCTCTGCAATATGTCACCGGGTGGCCCCCATCACATTCAGGCCCTTCATCAAGCTGGAGGGATCCCAGCTCTGATGAAAGAATTGAGCCGAGGAGGTTTGATCCATCAAGATCTGTTGACCGTTACAGGAAAATCGATAGAAGAAAATCTCAAGGGGAAGAAAACGATTAATCCAGAAGTGATTCGTCCCCTTGAAAAACCTTACCATGCCACAGGAGGTTTAGCTGTTCTCTTTGGAAATTTAGCTCCAGAGGGTGCAGTGATTAAACAATCTGCCGTTGACGAAGTCATGCTCAAACATCGGGGGCCGGCCAGAGTCTTTGATTCTGAAGAAGAAGCCATTAAGATTATTCTTAATAGAAAGATTCAAAAAGGTGAGGTTATTGTCATCCGATACGAAGGTCCCAAAGGCGGACCAGGAATGCGGGAAATGTTGGCCCCAACCTCTGCGATTGTTGGCGTTGGAAGAGATCGTGATGTTGCCTTGTTGACCGATGGTCGCTTTTCAGGAGGAAGTCGGGGGGCAGCCATCGGCCATATCTCTCCAGAGGCTGCAGAGGGAGGCCCCATTGCCGTGGTCAAGAATGGAGATCAGATCGAGATTGACATCCCCGGGAGGAAACTCAACCTCCTCATCTCCAAAGAAGAATTGAAAAGAAGACTATCTAAGTGGAAACCACCGAAGAAAAAACTGAGAGGTTATCTCAAGCGATATGCAAGACTCGTTACATCCGCCAACACGGGTGCTACCCTTGTGGATTGATGAACGCTCCGCTTAAGGACCGCTATGCTCCATGTTTGAGGGGAAAGATTTTGCCCTCAACCTCAAGTGCCGCAAGAGACAATCCTCCAGCCTGACGCCCTTAGGGTCACTGACACAAAACACTGACACTGTCACTTTATCTGGAGAATAGGTACAGCATAAGGACCTTCCCGAATGAAGGCCATGGTGGGCTGCGTTCCCCTCTCCCGGTAGCGGCTGGTAGCTAAAAGAATGGCATTCTGAACCATCTCCTGAGCCTTCTCAAGAGTGGGGGTTTTTCTCTTTCCCTTCAACAGATCGAGTCCACAGACTCCAGGCAGGAGGCAGTGGTCTTCTCTTGAAATTTCAATCGTACAATAGATCAATCCCTCCCCTCCCACCTTTCTGATCACTTTTCCCCATACCTCAGGCTCCCATTGATCTTTTGTAAATTGCCAGTGAGAATTTTGGATCAACCCCAGGTAACGATCCGGTCCCTGCATCTTCAACAAATGGATCAGCGTCCTATATTCAGTGGACCCGATGGGTTCAATGGGATCGCGGTTGTTGGCAGCAATAATAATGATGCCTCTATCCTTTACAGCAGGAAGGGCACCTACTCCCGCCTTTGCTGTCTGATAATGATCTCTTCCGACATAGCCACCATGAGTCAGCACAATATCGAATTCCCTCTCGAGAGGGATCTCGGCATAACCCTTGATCATTTCGTAAGCCTTCATGTGGGCTTGCACCAGATCACCCGTGAAGATTTGAGTGAGGCGCAAATCTCTGTCGAGATTGGCATTCACAATAAAATCGACTCCAACAGTCTTTGCCACCTCCATCGCTTCTTCATGACAGGGATTTCCTTCGAGAATGAGATTGGTGGCATTGGGGTCTTCAAGATATTCGGGGCCGTGAAACTTTTGAATCGTCTTGACATCGACCAATCCCGGACAGATGGACTTTCTTCCCCCGGAGATTCCGGTCATAAAATGGCTTTCAACCAGACCGGTAGCAATCTTCAGATCTGAAAAATAGAAGTCACGATTGACATAGACATTGGTCCCCCTTTGGGTCTTTCCAATGCTTTCCAGTAGATCATTATTTTCACAATCGTGGTCTAAGATCGTGAACTGCTCTACGATCTCATCTCCGTACATCTCCACTTTCTCTTCGTGAGTGCTAGCTCGATGCATTCCTGTCGCTACGATGATCTTGATGTTTTGCATCGATATACCTGAAGATCCCAAGCGCTTCAATATGGGTGGGAGAATTCCGTTCTCTCCTTTGTATGGAACAGGCCTGGTAATATCTGAGACAGCAATCGCGACGGACAGCTTTTCAGGTGGTTTACCTTTTTTTCGAATGATCTCTTCTAACGTGGGACTTCCAATAGGATTTAAAAAGGCCTTTTCAATGGCTGCCTTGGGATCTAGAAGAAATGGCACTTCTTTCATGCTCAATTCAACACAATCTGGTGGAACAAAAATCTCCAAAACATTCCGCCCAAATTCCACCGAGACTTTCTTCCAGCCTTTCGTATCAATTTTTTTAATAGCCCTTTTCATATCAGGCAACATCGTCACTCCTTTTACAATCGTTTGGAGATTTCGGTTCGGAAAATTTCTTATTCTGTTTTTTTTCTCTCCGAACTCAATTACTTTTTTGCTTTAAGGTATCAGACTTAGATCTCCTGTAAAGGCAGCTTCAAGCACTGGCTTCATCAACCGATCTACATCTCCTTTCTCGGCATCCATAGAGGTTGGCATATTCTGGAGTTTACTCTTCAGTTGGGGATTTTTTGCAGCGGCAAGCATTCGCTTGAGATGTTCCAGAGTAGCCCCAGCTTCTTTCAACGTTGTTGGAAAATTTAAATCCTTTGCAAAAGCAATCATCCCGTTCGCCACAGCCAATCCCAGTTCTCTTCCGCTCAAACTCTTGATCTCTTTTTTAATATAACCTGCCTCCTTGAAGATTGCACCCGCGACCTTCAGTTGATCTTGAATGACTGGAGCAAAGAGAACGGTATAATAGGGGTTTAATAGAGCACAGGCCCTTCCATGGCTGAGGATATCGATCAGAGAGAAACTTCCCAGATGAGGACCGCTCGTTCCCCCCAGCATGATCGAATATCCACCTAAATCAGTACCCAATCCAAGTGCAGTCCTTCCTTCCAAATCCCTCTTATCCTTTTTAATTTTCTGGAGGCCATAAACAATCAGTCGGATGCTTAATTCAGCCACCTCTTTCACC
>Ga0315282_10004955_pt1 | contig 22906 bp, 19 predicted proteins | sample YL17G07_20_MG_FD_203693 | JGI IMG/M metagenome (GOLD analysis project Ga0315282, IMG submission 203693) | Sediment microbial communities from Yellowstone Lake, YNP, Wyoming, USA - YL17G07_20 | ecosystem: Environmental > Aquatic > Freshwater > Lake > Sediment | place: USA: Wyoming | collected... | reverse complement strand
TGCGAACGAGCAACCTTTAGGATTTTTTCGTAATTCTCCTCAGGGATTCTGATCCATGGCAGTTCAGCATAAAAGGCCTCCTGAGGCAAGCGGCTCATGATTTTGACCCCTCTGGGAAGATGATCCTTCATCCATAAACCTGCCTCTTTCCGGATAATGCGAAGCTCTCGAGAATGGATCACCCTCCCCTGGATAAAAAGTCCGGCCAGAACGAGGACAAGCAAAAAGATGGAAAATTTCTTCAGCGGGACACCTTTCCCCCACCGCCGATGTAACCATTCCGTCGATTCTAAAAATCCAAATGCTGCCCAGGGGATAGAGATCGAAACCATTTGAGAAGTATATCGCTTCGTAATAAAGAAGAAAGGAAAGACAAAGCCGAAGTAAAAAATGAGATGCGCTAATAAAAAAACGTTGCCTTTCCAGGGGTAAACGTTCTGCCTTTTGAACAGAAGGACCCACCCGACGACTGCCAAAAAGAAAAGGAGGGGGTTGTAGGCCTGCTGAAATTTATACAGAGAACCCAAGATACCGGTCCCAATCTTACCCAAGACTGGAAGAGGATGTTTGATCAAAGAGCTTAAGGTCATGCCTTTCTTCCTTCTCAGGGTTTCAAGGGAGGGTGCCTGTTCTTCTTCTGAAAGAGATCCGATGGAAATGGTCGTTTTCTTCGAAATCCCCCACCTTCCTGTATCTCTTCGAATCTGGTAAAGGTAGGGGAACGAAAAGATAAAAAAACTAATACCGACGATTAAGACAATCCCGATACGTTTCGCCAAATGCCTTTCTCTATTCGGAGGATCCATGAGCAAAGTCCAGGCAGAAAAGACGATCGGGAGCCCGATGGCTTCAGGTCTTGTAAGATAGGCTAAGGTGGTGAAAAAGCTAAAAAGCAGAATGCGAGAAAATTCCGCCTTGGCGAAGGCATACCAACCGAAGAGGACGGATGTGGCAAGGAGGAAATGGTAAGTGGATTCAGTTAGGACGGATCCCGCGGACATATAAAGAAAAGGATGGACGGCAGCGAACAGGGCGGAAAGGATCCCTACCGTTTCATTAAAGATGGCCCTGCCCAAGTAAAAGATAGGAAGAACGAGAAGCGCCCCGAAGATAACAGAAACCCAGATCCCTGCAATTTCATAATCCCGGGTGATCACCTGGACACCCGCGATGAGCAAGGGATAGAGAGGCGGTGATTTTCCTCCTGACCAATTTCCTAACGCAACCTGTTTGGCGTGGCGGACATATTCAGTTCCGTCATTATGGATGACTTCAGGACTGATGACGAGAAAAAGACGAAGAGCAAAAGCAAACGCCAGGAGAAGCAAGAGGATCTTCCAATGTCTCCTCCTCTTCCAATCCAATTCGCCTTCATGTTTAAATGTGAGAGCAACCTCTTCCATCCTAAGTAGAGCACCTTATTAATATCTGGACAATTTTCTCACTTGCCTTCCCATCTCCAAATATCCTTGTCGATATCGACTTGCTCCGAGTTCCCTTTTTAAAAAGTCTCCCCTTCTCCAGACGAATGATCTCCCGAACAATCTTCTCTGGTTCTATGCCTACTAACACGTTCCACCCAGCTTTGACCGTTTCCACCCACTCGGTCTCGTCCCTCAAGGTCAAGCAGGGGACTTTGAACCAATAAGCCTCTTTTTGCACACCGCCTGAATCCGTGAGAATGGCGGCCGCATTTTTTTCCAATTTCAACATGGCCAGGTAGGAAATAGGTTCAATAAATCGAATCCGGCGCCTTCCGGAGAAGAGACCCTGGTCGTCCATTTTCTTTTTGGTTCTCGGATGTAAAGGGAGAACGACGGGGACGGTTTTCCCTATTCGATTCAACGCCTTCAGAATAGACCTGAGCCTGCTCGGATGATCCGTGTTTTCAGCGCGATGAAGCGTGGCGAGATAATATCGCCGAGCGCCTCTGCCGGGCGCCGGGTGGACAAGATTCAAGTCATGAAGAATGGTGGATTTTTTTTCGGCTAACTCAGAATAATAGAGGATCGAATCGTACATCACGTCGCCCACGTTCATGACGATTCTTTCCTTTCCGTCTTTTATTCCTTCTCGTATTAAATTTCTGACCGAATGGTTCGTTGGGCAGAAAAGAATCGTCGAAAGATGATCGGTGAGAACGCGGTTGACTTCTTCCGGCATGGCTCGATCATAACTTCTCAATCCGGCTTCAACGTGGGCAACGGGGAGGTTCAGCTTTGTCGCAGCCAGAGCTCCTGCCAGAGTCGAATTCGTATCGCCGTAAACCACGACCCACTCGGGTTTTTCCTTCTCCAAGACGGCCTCGATCCTTTCAAGCATCATCCCTGTTTGTCTGGCATGAGAACCCGATCCCACGCCGAGATGGTAATCGGGTTCAGGAAGTTCAAGCTCTTCAAAAAAAACCTTATCCATCAGGGTGTCATAATGCTGCCCGGTATGAACCAACACCTCATCCATTCGTCTCTTCGTCCTGTTTAACCACTCGATGGCTCGATGGACTGCGGCCGCTTTAATAAACTGTGGCCTTGCTCCGACAACGGTCACGATCTTCAATTCCTTCGGCTCCCCTTTTTCCTTTTTCGGCTCAGATCAGCTTCACTCCAGGAGAATCCTTCTTATATTTTTTCCCGCAGGCCTTACAAACTGCTTTCCCGGATCGAAACGTCATCTCCTCCGCACATTGACACACCCATCCCTTCACTCTTGCTGGATTTCCATAGACCAAGCTGTAACCGGGCACATCTTTGGTGACGACGGAACCGGCACCGATGAAAGCATACTCCCCGACGGTATTTCCGCAAACAACGGTCGCATTGGCACCGATCGTTGCCCCTCGCTTCACCAAGGTCTTTCGAAACTCTTTTTTCCTCGAGATGAAGCTTCGAGGGTTGAACACATTCGTAAAAACCATTGACGGCCCGCAGAAGACATCATCCTCCAAGATAGTCCCATCATAGATCGAGACATCATTTTGAACTTTGATGTTATTTCCTAAAATCGCTCCCGAACCGATGAAGACATTTTGGCCGATAATGCAGTTTCTCCCGATCTTGGAACCCGACATGATATGTGAGAAGTGCCAAATCTTAGTCCCTTCTCCGATCTCCACGGGTTCGTCAACGCAGCAGGTCTCGTGGAGGAAGACCTCCGGGCGGTACGAGTCGAAGTGTCTCGCGAACGGCATCACCCTTCCTCCTTCTTGAAGCGATCTTTGGCAGAGTTCAAGGATCTCAAGAACCCTCAAGCCATTCTCGCCATCCGTTCTCGGCTTCCTCCGGGTCTGAATGCAATCCAAGAAGTGCTGGCATTCAATCTTCAGGGGCTCTTCCATGTTAAAGTTGACGGTTTCTGCATCTTCCTTGCGGGGGACCGGGATTCGATCAATCCAGTCGATGCGGTGGCTGAAGAGCAACAGTTTGTCCTTTGCCACGACGTCATCGAAAACGGCCATTTTTCGGTCTCCAACGATGACGAGTTTCTGCTCCTTATAAGGATGGAGCCAGCTGACGAAGATATGCGATTTGGTGCCGCTGGAGAAATCCATCGTGGTCATCGTGACATCGGCAATCCCTTGATTGAGATAGCTCCCGCCGTGCGCGGAAACCTCTTTGGGCATCTCGTTCAGCAGGAGGAGAATCACAGAAATATCATGGGGCGCGAAGCTCCAGAGGATATTTTCTTCGGTACGAAATTTTCCCAGATTCAGCCGGGTTGAATGGATGTAGTTAATTTTGCCTAATTCTCCGGCCGAAACCATCTCTTTCAGTTTGATCACCCCGGGATGGTATTCCAAGAGATGACCGACCATCAAAATCCTTTTTTTCTCCTTGGCAAGGGCCACCAAGTCTTTCCCCTGACTCACCCGCAAAGAAAGGGGCTTTTCGACAAAGACATCCTTCCCGGCAAGAAGGGCTTGTTTCGCAATCTCATAATGGAACTCGGCCGGCGTGGCCACCACAACCCCGTTTATGGAATCGTCTTGAAAGACCTCTGCCAATCGATTGGCCAAACGGACCTCTGGGTAGAGCGTTTTCATCTGCTTCGCCTTGTTCTCATCCATATCATAGAGAGTACCCAGGGCCTTCAACTCCCAAAAATTTCGAACCAGATTCTTGCCCCAGTATCCACAACCGATGACAGCAATATTAGGCATCTTCCCTCCTTTGATCATCCTTGGGACGCTCCTTTACGAAATTAAATTTATCATTATAACGAACCGCGAGAAAATATCAAATAATTGCCAATCTCCTTCTCCAAATGATAACGCTTCCTAACGAATTCGTATATGATTGGAGCACAATTTTTAAAACCACTACTCTCCTGGCTTGTCCAGAGCAGTCGATTAATCAACAAATATTTAATCTCATGCTTTTCCACTTCCTCAATGACCTGTCTTTGTCTTGACGGCTCACTTATATACGTGGGAACGAGAATGGAAAATCGTGTTGGGTTTTCCAAACCCGTCAAGAAATTGACCATGGGTTCGAAACGGAGAGGCATCAGATAGCCATTCTTCCCCTCAAAGAAGCTTACAAAACCATAAATGTGGTCCGCTTCTCTCTTTGCCACGCGGATCTTAGCCTTCTGCAAGGAGATCACCTTTGCTCCTTCCCTCTTGATTGCATATAATCTACTGATGGACCCTGTATAAAAGTGAGCGCTCCATTTGAAATTATCCAATAGATACAACCCTAGCAGAAAAATCAAAAAGATCAGCATTGCTTTCGACCTAATCGGCTTTTCTCGGACAAGCCTATAGATGACATACCCAAAAAGGAGGTAGGCCATCGCCACGGACTGGAGAAGATGGGCCTTTTCAAACATGGCGTAAGCATAGGTTAATGAAAAACATCCCATAATGAGAACGGGAAGTGTAGGTGGAAAATCTCTTCTTTTCCGTACAAAGAAATCAAAGATGACTTTTACAAATAAGCAGAGGTAAAGAAGAACGATCAGATAAAAAAATAGGTGGGACAGGGTTCCGATATGGAATTTTGTGACCGCACTTAAGAGGCTCGGCTGACCATAATCCTCACTGATGGACGCTTGAGCCAGAGCAATTTCTCTTAATGAATAAAAAAGTCCTGTCAAGGAGGATCGGGAAAAGTAATAGAGAGACAAAGCCAAGAGGATGGATAGGAAACCCAAAAGAAATACGGATAGATCTTTGAATAAAGACAAAAACGCTTTCTTATGAAAGACAAAATTTCCATCTTGCCAAAAATCATTCAAGAGAATGATTATTCCGAGAGTCAGCAAGGCATAAAGCCCGGACTCCAGCTTAAAGATTGTCGAAATCCCCACGGCCCAACCCATGGTAAGCGCCTTTGGAATTGATCTTTTTTCCAAAAACCAGTAAAGGGTGACCATGGGGAATAGTAAACCAAATGTAAAGAAAACTTTATGCCACGGACCAGGAAATGCAACTAAAACGAAAGAAGGGATCAGGGCTATCGTTTTCGTCATCAGTCGCTTTCCAATATAAAACATCATGACCCCGTTCATGAGTAGAAAAGCTACTTCCATATACCTGGAAACCAAAAGGTTAATCCCGAACACTTTAAAAAGAAGAGCTAAAAGGAAATAACTTCCCGGCGGGTAGGAAATAAAATCACTCATGGGCAACTGTCCTTGAAGAACCCTTTCCGCCCCGTAAACGAAAAAACCTTCATCATTGAAGCTGATTCCGTAATTAAAATAACTGATGTAATAGAAAAACCCGAGGATCAAGATCGCCAGCGGGTAGATCCACTCTTTCTTTGAAAAACAAAATCTGATCCCCATCGATTAATCCTTACTTATTCTTTTTTCCCCAAAAACAAAGAATCCACTTGCAACCCTGTCAGCATAAGGAAACTTCACCATAAAAACATCCACTGAAATCCTGATTCATCGATTGGCTCAACCGATCCGTTCCCCGGTAAAAAACAAAAACCCCGTTTTTGACGGACCCTCTTTCACCCTTCCTCAAAATCTTTCTTATCTTATCTGCTTTTAAGATGATCTGTCTCCCTTAAAGAATTTCTTGATGTACGTAACCACTTCCGCTTGGTCCTTTTCCTCTAAGCCATAATAAAAGGGAAGGCGCAAAAGGCGCCCGCTTACAGATTCTGTCACAGGCAGTTGTCCTTCTCTATAACCCATCGAGCGGCCAATCGGTGAAAGGTGCAGAGGAATGTAATGGAATATCGCTAAGATGCCTTTCGATTTCAGATAACCCATCAGGGCATTCCGGGTCTCTTCGTCTTTCAGAAGTATATAGAACATATGATTATTGGATTCACATTCTGTAGGAATTGCAGGAAGTCTCAACATCCCATCCACGGCGAGCGGGTGTAATGCTTGGTAATAATGCTCGAAAATTTCTCGCCGACGTTTTTCTATCTTATCCATGTTTTCAAGCTGGGCATAAAGAAAGGCAGCCAATAAATCCGAAGGAAGATAGGAAGAGCCGATGTCCACCCAGGTGTATTTGTCCACTTCCCCTCGGAAGAACTTGTTGCGGTTCGTTCCTTTTTCCCATATGATTTCGGCCCGCTCTATGAATGCCTCATGATTGATGACAATTGCTCCACCTTCTCCACATATAAAATTCTTAGTCTCGTGAAAGCTGAAGGCCCCAATATCTCCAATCGTCCCGAGGTGCCGACCATCATATTTGGCACCCACGCCCTGAGCGGCGTCCTCTACCACGTATAACTCATGTTGACGGCCGATCTTCATGATCGTGGCCATGGCGCATCCAATCCCTGCGTAATGGACTGGAACAATCACTTTTGTGGATTCGGTGATGGCTTGCTCAATCTCTTTTTCATCAATGTTCAAAGTGTCTGGGCGAATATCGACAAAAATAAGTTTAGCTCCCCGTATATAAAAAGCGTTAGCGGTCGAAACAAAGGTAAAAGAAGGAAGGATAACCTCTTGACCGGATCGGACGTTACAAAGAAGTGCTGCCATTTCAAGGGCCGCAGTACAAGAGTGAGTCAAAAGTACCTTCTTTGCGTTACACTTTTTTTCCAACAACTCATGACATTTCTTTGTAAAGGGTCCGTTACCTGAAATATGGCCCTTCTCGACTGCATGAGCGATATATTCAAGCTCTCTCCCGATGATGAAAGGTCGGTTAAAGGGGATTTTCATTCCGTCTCCGGACTCAAATTTTCCTTCCCGCCAAGAGCAGGGAACCTCCCACAGGTAGGGAGATACCGATACGAATCATAAAGATTTCCACTGACATTATTTTTGAAAGTGTGCGATTCAGTGAACTTCTGACCTTAAATCTCTTGAAAACGTCGAAGCCTTCCTGCTTACTGTGTCTTCCTAAACGGTCCAGAAGCATCAAAGGGAATAGGATGGAAACAAATGAAGTACACCCTACGAGACGGAATCCCGCCTTCTCGACTTTTCGGATGATTCCTCTGCTCGTATAACGGCGTTTGTGGAAAGCCCATTGATCCCATTCACTCCAGAGGAATGGATGCTGCGGAACAGTCAGCAGGACGCCTCCTCCACGTTTAATGGCCTTAAAGATCTCGAAAAGTACCGTTTGATCATCCTGAATATGCTCCAGCATATCAAAAGCACCGACCACATCAAATTCTTCTTCAAAGGGAATTCTACGGGAATCCATCTGAAAAAGAGAAGCATGAGGCAGGCGGTGAGCCGCACAGGCAAGGCCTTCCATGAAAAGCTCGCCCCCCGAGAGGGAAAGGTCTGGGAAAGCTTCCTGGATCCCCGAAAGGATGAACCCTGTGCCACATCCAACTTCGAGAAAATTTTTGGATTGAGGAAAGTAATGGTGCAAGGCCCAAATGATTAGCTTCTTCTTAGAGCGGAACCACCAATTTTTATCCTCAACGACAGCCAGTTTATTGAAATAGTCAGGATCAAACCCATCATCATGGGTCTCCATTTCTGGCGCAAACACGTAGTGCCCGGCCTCCATCTTGGGTACATAGCTGCATGACGGGCATTCCCAGCCTTTTGTATCAAACTTTTGTCCGCAGAGTAAACACAATTTCATGGCTCTTCTGAACCTCTATTCGATAAACGAACAACCCGCCGATCCTTTTTATGATACGATTTCCTATTCTGTGCTCAAGAGGCCCATCTTAGGTTCGTGATGGCGCTCACTTTTTCCTGAAGACAAATAGCTTCTGTACGCCATAATCCCCCCAAGAAGGCAACTGAGAAAGCCAGCGGTTCCACTCCATATCGGGATCGGCAACGTCAATGTCTGTTCCGAGCGCCCGGATGAGCAAGGGCTTGAGCACGCGCGTTCCGACATAATAGGTGCTTGAAAAATTAGAGAGCTCCATGAGCTGAACATCCGATTCAACCGCCTTGATGACCTGTTCCTGATCCAGATATTGGTTAAACGATGGCATCAGAATATCCGGCAATCCCCATTCGCGCCGAAATCGATTCATTTGTTGCCATCCCTGCAACGTCGCTTCTGAAAGCAAAAGGATTCCGCCTTGTTTGAGCACACGAATGCATTCACGTAATCCGATGAGCTGGCGGTTCCATTCACGCAGATTAATGATGACACGGATGCCAATCACTTTATCATACGCTCCTGTTGGTTCGTCTAAATCCATAATGTCCCCCACATGGAAGTCAACTTTTCCCAACAGGTGGCTCGCTACTTGCCCGAGCCGAAACCGGGCCTGCTCGATCATCTCCGGAATGTAGTCCATTCCACGAATATCAATCCTTTTTTGAGCAGCAAATTGAACCGTGGAGTATCCGTTCCCACATCCAATGTCCAAAACCTGGTCCCCTTCCTCCAAGCGCCTCAGAATCTCCCTGATCTCCATTTCAATCACCATCTGATCGGACCATGAGGCAGCGGGAGATTGTCCGTGTTTCAAGGCATTCTGCATCCAGAAATTTCGAATCTCTTCAAGGCTCAGCTTTTCTTCCATAAACTCTTCCCCTTTGGGGATTACTCCGTCCTCTCTGATCTTCCCCTGATGACGTAAGGCGGTTTCTCCATCGTCCGAAAATGCATACGGGCCAGATACTCACCAATAATGCCGAGGGCAAACAGCTGGGCTCCTGAAAAAATGGCTATCAGAGAAGCCAGGAAGGGAAATCCAGGAACGCTGCTACCCTGGATCAGATAGCGTCCGATGACGTATAGAAAAACAACGACTCCAAAGAGAGTGAATGCAAACCCGAGCAGACTGGCAAATTGTAAAGGCAACGTACTGAAACCGGTCATCATGTTCAGGGCGTGGACGACCAATTTGCGAAAAGTATAGCTGGATTCCCCTGCCTGCCGTGAATGATGGTGTACGGGAATGGCCGCGAAACGCGTGGTCGCCCAAGTGAGTAATACATCAATCGAAATGAAGGGGCTCTGATAATTTGCGAAGGCATCACGCAACCTCGTGCGAAACGCTCTGAAGGCAGTCACGTTGCGAGCGGTTTGAGCTCCCATCGCGCTCTGCAAAGCCATCTTGGTCACATGAGAGGCGATGTCGCGCCAAAAACCATGCTGTTCCTTTTGCGGCGTCCCGTAAACCACATCGTATCCCTCGTCCAGTTTGCCCAGCAGCTTGGGAATTTCCTCGGGTGGATGCTGAAGGTCATCATCGATCGTGATGACGATTTCGCCTTGTGCGGCCCGAATGCCACAAAGCAAGGCGTTATGCTGTCCAAAATTTCGACTGAGCTGAATGCCTTTCACCCGTTTGTCCACCTTCGAGAGCTCCGTAATAATCTCCCAAGAGCGATCGCCACCGCAGTCTTCGACCAGAATGATTTCGAAATCTTTCGCAATCGCCGTCAGGGAGTCTTCGAGCCGACGATAGAGCTCTTTGAGACATTCCTCAGCTTTGTAGACGGGAATCACAACTGAGATCTGAACCATAGAATTCTCCGTTGCTGCAGATGGAGTTCAAATACTCTCCATCCAGTTATTTCTCAACCACCGAATTTTGTAGAAGATCTCAGCCCCATTTCCTCCGGAAAGAGTCTGAGGTGCCACCAGATGAGGTAAGCATATACGGAAAACCTTTGCCTCCATTTCTTGACGGCAAATAAAGTGACAAGACATCCTACTCCTGTGGAGACCAATTCAACAACAAGCTTGATGGCCAATCCGATGGAGAGAATTAAGAATTGAGCACCCCCCTTGTTTTTCTTAAAAAAGCGATAACGGGACCGGTAGTATTCGACCTTCGCTCTTTTCTTATGCTTCTCAGCGCTCTTGCCTTGAAGATGAAAAATCTGAGCCTTCGGGACATGGAATATCTTCCATCCGGCTCTTTTCATCCGGTAGCACCAATCCGTCTCTTCGAGAAAAAGAAAATAATCCTTATCCAGCAATCCCACCTGGTTCAAAGCATCCCGTCTCACCATGAGACAGGCCCCGATAACGGAATCGACCTCGATGGCTTCAGAATAGGTCCTTTCCTTGCCCGGGTATGCATCTGGAAAGAGCCATCTCAGGAGACTCTTATTCAAAAGTTCGGTCGCTAACGATGGAAAATTAGCGACAGAGTTTTGCTTTGATCCGTCCGAATTTAACAGTTGGGCCCCCGAAACCCCGGCTCCGGGATGAGTCTCCATGAATGAGATCAATGCGGCGATGGCCTCTTCCTGCACCTTCGTATCCGGATTGAGGAGAAGGACATACTTGCCTTGCGAAAGACGAAGCGCCTGATTACTCGCCTCAGCGAATCCGAGGTTCGCTTGGTTTTCGATCACTTTCACGCCAGGAAATTTTTCTTTGATGGCCGCGACGCTTCCATCAATCGACCCGTTATCGACGACGAAGACCTCCGGATCCTTCTCTCGGACCGTGTCAAAAATCGATTCCAGGCATTGGATCAAAAGATCTCTCGTATTCCAATTCACAATGACGATGGACAAATCTATCATCCGTAGAAACCTCTCAATCCGCCAGCATGTCTCCGAGGATCCCTTTTCCCGGAAAGCCAAAAATGAATCATGGCACGCGATGTTTTTCTATAAAAGCATCGATGGAAGGGCTGCAGATCAAGTGCACATTTTCCTTTACCTTCTGATCTGGCCAATCCCACCATTTTATTCGTAAGAGGTTCTGGGCGGTCTGCTCATCAAAACGATATCGGATCACCTGGGCAGGGTTCCCGGCGGCAATGGCGTAGGGCGGGATGTTTCGTGCCACCACGGAACAGGCACCGATTGCCGCCCCATCTCCAATCGTGACACCCGAGAGGATGGTGGTGCCAAATGCAATCCAGACGTCATTGCCGATGACCACATCGCCTTTCGTCGAAGGATGGCCCTGGATGGTTTTCGCCCCCGACCAGAGAAAAGGGAACGGGTAGGTGCTGACCCAGTCAACGCGATGCTCGCTTCCAAGAAAGATAAAGACGTTGGTTCCGATAGAACAATATTTACCTATGGTCAGCGAGGTCCCTTCCCCCCAGGACACCACTCTTGGATTTCCATACGTGTGCTCCCCTATTTGATATCGATCCTCCAACAAATCTTTGGTATAGAGAATCTTCTCCGATGAGGAAAAAAGCTTTCTCTCCATTCTCCAGCGAAAACGTTTGATTCGATTCCGAAGAGTCATTTCCTGCCCAATCTTCAGTTTCCCTTTTCTGCCACGATGGTCAGGGTATTTCCCCCATACGTCCGTTCAAGGTTCGCGCTATTCCGTTTAACCAAAATCATCTCTCCTCTCTACAGAGGATTCCATCTTGCTTTATTTGAAAACTCGCTTAACGTTGAGGGCTCGCTGCGTCTTGCTGCCCTCTGCTGTAAAAGAAAATCCAAGTCGCTTCTTAATAACTTTGAGAAGGCATCACTGCCTTTCTCGTTCAAATGGATCCAATCTGAAAACATGCTGGGGTCTGTATTAATGTTCGTAATGGTCTTCGTATCATAATCTAGGAAAGGAATTTTCCTCTCCTCTGCAATCTTATTCAAAAGTTGCATCGTCTTTTCGATATTCGAGGGATCACGTGCGGGGAGATACCCTGGGACCTGGACAAAGATGACTCTTATTTTTTCCTTCTCAAACTCGTCCAATAATTCTTCAAAGGCCCTGATCTCAGCTCCACTATTTTTGGGCCTGACATCCTTCTTTTTTTCAAGCTTTCCTTTCCTCTCGTATGGAATGAATCCATGATAGTATCTCGACAGGAGATAAACCTCCCGTTGCTTCCCAAATATTCTGGCGACTAATTGTTTTCTCTCTCGAATAAAGGCAAACCGGTTCAGAATGAGAGTCTTTAATGCCTCTAAGTAACCAAATTCATTGAATAATAGATGACGGGGAAAATACCTGCTATCGTGGTCAAATTTTCTTTTAAGCAGATTTTCGTCGAACATCCCCCAATGCACCCCGTAGATGACGCAGAGAGGTTTTGGATAATGGGGCTGAAATATTTTCTTATACCATTTTAAATTGAAAGAGGGACCGGCCCCGTTCAGTGAGAAATTATAAACTTTTATTCGGTCCGCCTCGAGATACCTTGGGTTGATGCCATGCGTCGCATGGGAGGCTCCCAGGATGATCACATTGGCATTCACCTTAGGATGGAAAACTTCGCTATAATCCAAAGGATAGTGAGGGTTTGATTCATGATCCAGCCAGAAGTTCATGAGGACCAGGATCGCGATGAGGATGGAGAGAAAGAATATCTTTTTCTTTAAGCGGATTTTCATCCTCGACCCTCTTCAGAATTGAAAATAGATAAAGGCGTGATCATTATATTCTCCAAAAAAGATGAGAAATAGAATGACGACATAATGCGTCGCCCACCGAAAAAGAACCGGTCTTTCAGAAAACATCTGTCTCATGTTTCGGAGAGGCTCCGCCGCCTCGACCCATTCCATTAACCCGATCGAAACCAGCGCAAGGATCAATTCATAACGATCCAAACCCAAATTGTATAAACTCCTAAATGACATCTTGAAACCTTCCAGGCTCTCCAAACCTGCTCCCAGATGGGTGATCACATAGAAGGCGTCCGAAAGACTTTTCGACCTGAAGATGATCAGGGTGAAACAGAAGAGGAGAAAAGTGAAGGCGACCTGCAAGGTGTGATGAAACCCTGGGACCCGGTCCAATCTCAACCACTGAACCCATCTCCCCCGAAGGTCCTTTGTCCAGTCGGAAACGATCAGGTAGCACCCATTCAAGGACCCCCATAAAACATAACCCCAGCCCGCTCCGTGCCAGAGTCCGCTCAGGGTAAAGGTGAAGAAGATATTGAAATACCATCTCCATTTCCCGACCCGGTTTCCTCCCAGCGGGATATAGAGATAATCTCTAAACCAGCTCATGAGCGACATGTGCCACCTTCTCCAGAATTCGGCCATCGAAGGGGAGTGGAAAGGCCTGTTAAAATTATCTCTCAGGCGGAAACCCATGACCTGCGCAGCGCCGATGGCAATATCGGAATAACCTGAAAAATCGCAATAAACTTGAATACCGAAAAAGAGAGCCCCTGCCATAAGGGGAATCCCCGTATACAAGGTTGGATCCTTGTATACTTGATCGACAACAATGGCCAGCTTATCCGCGATGACCACCTTCTTAAAAAATCCCCAGACCATCAATTTCAACCCATCCATGACCCTTTGATCGTCATAGGTATGCTTCTCATAAAATTGATGGATGAGATTTCCGGGTCGTTCAATAGGGCCTGCCACCAGCTGGGGATAGAACATCACATACAAGGCATAGATGCCAAAATGATGTTCTGCTTTATAGTTCCCCCGATAAACTTCGATGACGTAGCTCAAACTCTGAAACGTATGAAAGGATAATCCAATGGGCAAGATCAGGGAAAGAATTTCAATGGGGTAATTCCAATGAAAAAACTGGGCAACCCGAGCAAGATTAGAGTTGAAAAAATTAAAATATTTGAAGACAAAAAGAACACCACAGGTGGAGAGGACACTCACGACCAACCAGGCCTTCTTTTTACTCCCTTCCGTTCTTTCGATCAAGAGTCCTGCGGTATAGTCGATCGCAATCGTCAAGGCGAGGACCAGAATGTAGATCGGTATGAAGGCCATGTAAAAAATACAACTTGCCGCCAGGAGAAAGAACCAGCGATACTTATGGGGAATCAAAAAATAGAGGAGGGTCACCGAAGGAAAGAAGATTAAAAAGGAGAACGAATTAAATAGCATGATGACTAATTTCTCCCGTCCTGGGCCATGCGCTCCAGAAGAGCAAAGAGACGGGGCGCACAGGCCTGATAGGTATAGTTTTCCAAAACCCTTTTTCTTCCCTCCCTACCCATCCGCTCCCGCAATTCAGAATTTTCAATGAGGAGGGAAAGCTTTTTTTCCCATTCCTCTTGCGTCATTGCCCAATATCCATTGATCCCGTCCTCGACCAGATCCTTGTTGATCCCCACAGGAGTGCAAACCACCGGGACGCCCACGCCTTGGTACTGGATGATCTTGAGCCCGCATTTTCCCCATGACCACGGATCATCAACGAGTGGCATGAGCCCGATATCGAATCCCTGAAGATCGGCAACCTCCTCTTCCGAACTCCAAGCCTTTTTAATCACTTTCATCCGATCACAATCAAAGAAAGTGTCACAGACGATCTTCAATTCCACGTGGGGATATCTCTCTCCAACTCTTTCAAAGATGGGTCTCATTTTTTCCAGATAATGAATGGAGCCATGATCCCCGATCCATCCAAGAGTCACCTTTTCCTGCTGAACTGGATAGGCTTTCAAACGATACCTTTCCTGATCGATCGCCGTAGGGATCACCTCAACGTTCGGATTAAATAGAAGAGCTTCTCTCTTCAAGAATTCATTTCCGGCAATGACCAAGTCAGAGTTTCTGATCATCTGGACAAAACGTCTTCTCCGGCTCGATGAGATAGGATCCTCGGCCTTTGAGTTTCGATACATCACCGAATCGTCGAAATCATAGATGATTCGCTTCGCCCTTCTCCTCAATAATCCAAGCCGGGGTTGGTTGAATCTTTTCCTCTGGAGGAACACGATATCGTACCGGGAGAGATTGCTGAAGAATTGAAAATTCTCTTTCAGGGACCTCGGATAGAGGCTGACGGTAGTCTCCATTCCTTTTGCCTCTAGATAAGGGATGTATTGAAGTACCCGATAGCGGCTCGCGGCCACGGTGAAACCCTGAATGAGAAAGAGAACCTTCATCTACCCTTCACCCTGGTTGAGGCTTTGGAGAACTTGGAAAAACTTTTCAGAGGTGACTGCCAGGGAATATCCCCGTTCTACCGTCTCTATTCCCTTTAACCCCATTTGGTGCCTCAGCCCTTCATCTTGGATCAGGACCGATAAGCGATCCACCCATTCTTGATCACTCGCTGCCCAAAAACCGTTCTCCCCGTCTTTGATAATATCCGAGTTCATCCCGACGGGGGTGCAGACGACGGGCAACCCGACACTGAGATATTGAACAATCTTTAGTCCGCATTTCCCCCTCGACCAAAGATCATCATTGAGCGGCATCAACCCGATATCAAAAGAGATCAGGTCTTCATTCTCATCTTCCAATTTCCAGGATTTCTTAATGACAGGAAGGTGGGAGGCATCATAAAAGTCATTGCTTACGATCTTTAACTTGGCCCGGGGGAATCTTTCATGGATGGTCTCAAAGACAGGCTCCAATTTTCTGAGGTACTTCAAATTTCCCTTTGTTCCAATCCACCCTAAGATGATTTCTCCCTGGCGAGAAATCTTCTTTTTTTTGGGAAAAAGGTTCGTATCGATGCAAGTCGGGATGACAAAGACTTTCTTCTCCGGGTCCACCCTGAGAACTTCATTCTTCAAAAACTGGTTTCCCGCTGTCACCACGTCGCTTCCCCTCACCATCCATCTGAATTTCAGCCGCCTGGACAAAGAATGGGGATGGGGCGAACTGGAAGATCGGTACATGACGGCATCGTCGAGATCAAAAAGCACTTTTGAAGATTTCTTTCGTACCCAATAAAATTCAAGAGGAGACAACAACCTTCTTTGAATGCAAACCGCATTAAAAACCGAAAGGTGACGATAAAGGGCAAATCGTTCCTTCCATGAACCGGGGAGAGGTTGCCACTTCGGTTCGACCTGGTGGGCGATCAGATATGGGAAATATTGCTCCACCCGGAATCGGTGACCCTGGTCACTGGAATGCGTGAGGAAGATGATTTTCATTAATCGTATCTCGGTCTGCTTTTATGTAAATATCGCAACTCCACCCTGAATCTTTTCAGGAATTTATTGACGAGACGGTATCGGTCATCCCGAGGAGCCTGAACGATCTTGGGCTCAGGAAATCTTTTTTTCTCCTGGCCATCTTCAGCCTTCTGTGCGGTCACCCAAATTCCCAGAGGAAAAGACGGTTCTCCCTCCAGCGTAAAATCAAGTATTTTAAATCGTCTCATCAGAGATTCCATCCCGTCCGGGCAGAATCTCCAATAGTCCTTCGGGCATCGATGAATTCCCATGGCCATGACCGTTGTGAGGATCAATAACCCGCCGGGTTTGAGGATTCGAAATATTTCCTCGAGCGCCTTCTGTGGCTGCTCGATGTGTTCCAGAGACTCCAGGAGGAGAACCAGCCCGATACTCTCATTCCCGATTGGAGTCATCCGGCAGATGTCACAGATGACATCAATGCAAGGGGGATCATAATCCTGGGCATCTTGTTTAATATATTTCATGTTAGGGAAAAGGGGTTGATAGAGATTCGGCTCCCACCCCGCCCCGCAATCCAAGATGGGCTCCTCGAATGGATATCTGGAGACCATCTCCTTCACATAAAGGCGCACGGGATCTCTCATTGAACCTTCCTCTGTTTTTCCGCTACGATCAGAATGGATTTGGCGAAGTCGATGCCCAAATATCGGTGAAGGGCAGACATCACATAAACCCTGAGGAGATACCGGTGGAATGCATCATTGTAGGTTCGATACATTCCCTTAATCTTGAAGTTCTGCGCCAAAAGGAGCCCGCCCAGCTCGTCGTAACAATACGCCACCCGATGGGTTGCATCCCTCCAAAATCGCCCCGGATTGAAAGTGTTCGGAGTAGACAGAATCAAATATCCCCCCTCTTTCAAAAGAGAGTGAATCTTCGTGAACATATTCACGCCTTCTTCCAACCCGAGGTGCTCAATGACTTCAAAAAGGAAGACCACGTCGAAGGTTTCTTCTACCTCATCCAGAGAATAGTAATCATGAACCACCTCTCGATCGATATCCATGCTCTTATAAACAATCTGGGGACGATGTTTCTTGATCCTCATCTCCAGGTCTCGTGATGAAGCGCCGATATCCAAAATCTTATCCCCGTCCTTGATGTGCCTTAACATGAAGGGAAGTCTCTTTCTGATAATCTTTAAATCCCAAATGTCCGGGTAGATCTTATGGATATCCGCCCTATTCCTGAATATGTTACTCCAACTCAATGACATGATGACCCGCCTTTACCCTGTTAGAAAGCCCCGCTGCAAGCGGGGATGAAGACGAATTCATTTCCGTGTGAACCTTCCCTGAGACGGCCGAAGGTCTTCTAACGGGGTTTACTTAATTTTGATCCATTCCTTTCGATCGAAATCATACCGCTTGACCACTTCCGCAGGGGATCCCACAGCCACCGAGTAGGGAGGGATATCTTTGTTCACCACGGAAAGGGCTCCAATAATACAATGTCTTCCGATGGTCACGTTCGGCATAATGCAAGCGTTGTAGGCAATCCATGAATCCGCTTCAATATGAACATAACCAATCTTAAGATCTTGTTCTTTACTGGGTCGATCAATCGGTCCGGGTTTCCGAGAACTATCGATGATCATGACATATGGGGAGATACCCACATTATCCTCGATCACAATCCGGTTACATCCGCTAATGATGCATCCCTCTGAGATGATCACATCGTTCCCGATGAACAGGATCCCTTCCTTCGATTTCTTATCTGCAGGGTGGAGATTAATGCTTGTATTCCTTTTAATTCTTACACGATTCCCCACATGGACAAACCTCGGCCGATTGATCACGACCCCCGGTTCGATGTAAACGTCCCTCCCATAGGCTCCGAAGAGGAACCGATTCTTGATATTGGCGAGTGGATACCAGAAGGTTTTTTTCTTCATCCCGAAGGAACTCCTCTTGGAAGGCTCTTCTGAAAGACGCTCTCTATCTCCCTCCAGTTTCTTTCGAGAGAGTAGGATTCCGCTAAACGACGGGCAGCCATCGAAGCCCGTTCCATCTTTTCACGGTCTAAGAAGAACAAGATCTTCTCTGCCAGGGCCTGATCGTCACGCGGGTCGGCAATGATAAAACCCTCTTGGCCCTGGGTAATGATCCCACTGGCCCCGTTGGAATGAGTGGTGATCACCGGAAGTCCGCTGGCCAATGCCTCCAAGACGGTGAGGGAACAGGCATCGTAAAAAGTGGGGTGAACAAGAAGGTCTGATGCGCCATAGTATTTTTCCGGCTCATCGGTAGACCCTACGAAGACCACTTCCTCGGAAATCCCCCTTTCCCTGGCCAGACGTGAATAGAAATCTTGACGATCCCTCCCCAGAATCAGAAGTTTAAAAGAAAGAGGACTTGCCTCCTTAATCTTCGCCAGTGCCTTGATCAGAAAACCCAACCCTTTCATCCGGAAGTTGTTTGAGACAAACAGAATCACCCATTCATCGCCCAATCCATGTCGGCTTCTGATCTCCCCGCGATATTGTCGGTTTCTGGGGTGGAAGTGCTCGGTATCGACGCCGTTATAAACAACGGCAATTCTTTCCTCGGGAACCCGATACCACTTCATCATGTCCTGCTTCACCATATCCGAAATGGCAACCACCTTAGGAAAACTTCCCCTTCTGTAGGGGGCATCTTCGACCCATCCGCTGACCCATTGTTTCGGGCTTAAGACTCTCCCTAAGAATTTTATCATCCATAGGATCGGATTGTCGTAAGCCCCGAGGCTTCGCCAGAACCAAGCCCAGTGGACCCCTCCGTGGGGCTGAAGAACATCCGCCCTCAAGGTGTTTCCTACTCCAAAAGTAATGTCGTAATTCCCGTGCCCCATCTCTTTCGTCGCCCTCATCGCAAAAGAAAGAAGCTGAAGGCTCTTGGGAAACCGGATCGTTTTGACCGGATGGAAATGGATCTCCGAATCTTCTGCATCCCGATGCTCTGCATAGACATGGACCTCGTGGCCTTCAGTGGCCATTCGCCTGCAGAGGTCAACCAGGTATCTCTCGGCCCCTCCCTTCTTCTTAGAGAACTCTCGAAGGCCTAACGCAAATCTCATCTTCTGCATACTCACAACGAATGACTCGAATGATAATAATACGAATGACACGAATGATAACCAATTTAACGAATGAGAACCCGTCGGTACGCGATCTTATTCGTGACGCAGGAAGGACCCAATCCCCTCTGCCACCTCCTCCATTTCGGATCCTTTCATCCCCGGAAAGAAAGGAAGGGAGAGAATCCTTCGAGACCACCGATCCGTCAGGGGGAGGTCCTGCTTCTGATATTCTGTCTCCTGATAAGCCTTCTGAAGAGGAATGGGGATGGGATAATGAATGAGCGTCTCAATCCCCTTTTTCTCCAAGAAAGCTTGAAGAGAGTCCCTTTTCCTCGTCTTGATCGCATAGAGGTGATACACATGCCGGACGCCTCTTTTCTCTGAGGGACATACGACACCGTAAGGGAGTAGCTTCTCCGTGTAGATTTTGGCCTTTCTCCTCCTCTCCTCATTCCATTGATCCAAATATTTTAACTTTACCCGAAGGATAGCTGCCTGGATTTCGTCCAACCGACTGTTGTGGCCTTTCAGCACGTGTTGATACTTTTCCCTCTCCCCATAACATCGGAGAAGTCTCAGCTTCCGATCATATTCTCGACGATCGGTCACTACCATCCCGCCATCCCCATACCCTCCAAGGTTTTTGGTCGGATAGAAACTGAAACAGGCCATGGCCCCGAATGAACCCGCCTTCTTCCCTCCATATTTTGCCCCATGGGCTTGGCAAGCATCTTCAATGACGATCAGGTCATACCGATCTGCAATTTCCATGATGGCGTCCATCTCGGCCGGGTGACCATAAAGATGAACAGGGAGGACGGCCTTGATTTTCTTCCGCCCTTTTTTCGCCTTTTCCTGCTTTAAAAGGCGTTCCAAATGATTGGGATCCATCGTATACGTTCTGGCATCGATATCGACGAAGATGGGCCTTGCCCCGGTAAAGGAGATAGCAAAGGCTGTGGCCACAAAAGAATTGGCCACTGTCACCACTTCGTCTCCTTCCCCGATGCCGGCTGCTTTCAGGGCCAGATAGAGGGCATCGGTTCCAGAACCCACTCCGGTTCCATATCGAACCCCACAATAATGAGAAAACTCCTTTTCAAAGGTAGAGACCTCCTCTCCCAGAATGAAGCGGCCTCTCTCAAAGACCCTACGGGTTGCCAAAGTAATTTCCCCTTTGATCTGCCGATACTGTCTCGTTAAATCTAAAAAAGGAACCATCTTTTACACCCATTTCAAATTTCAAATTTTAGATTTCAGATTGGAAAACCCAGACTTCATCTTTGAATCTTCTTTAACTTCCAATTTGCAATTTGAAATCCGCAATTTGCAATACCTTTATTACCAGTATTCCTTCTTATGTTTTCGGTAGAATGCGATTGTCCTCTGGAGCCCTTCGTCTAAATCTATCTTTGGCTTCCAACCCACGATGCGCTTGACCTTGGAGATATCGGTATAATAGTCTCCTGGCTCGACTTCTTTCCTCTCCTGGGTAAATTCAGTAAAAGCCACTTTACCCGTTCCGGCAATCTCTACAATCCTCTTTGCCAAGTCAATGAAACTGATGGGAATACCCGTTCCCACGTTGAATACCTCTCCGTAGGCCTGATCGCAGGTGGCCACTCGTAAGAAACAATCGACGACGTCGTCCACGTAGAGAAAATCCCTTAAGATCCTGCCGTCTCCAAAGACGGGAATGACCTCACCCTCGATCGCCTTTCGGATGAACCAATTGAGCACACCATATTCATCATGGGCCATTTGGTGCCGGGGGCCATAGGTGTTTGTGATCCGAAGGCAGGCCCCCGGAATTTTGTGAACATCGTGATAGACAAGAACCATCTTTTCAGCCGTTAAATTGGTCACGGCATAAATTCCCTTGGGATTGGTCGGGTGATCTTCCGCTACCGGTAAGGTCACGCTCGAACCATATTCCCCCCGCGTTCCCGCAAAGACGATCTTCACCTCTCGGTTATGTTTTCGGCAGGATTCAAGCAGGACCAACGTCCCCCGGCAATTGATGTCCAGGTCCTGAATCGGATTTCGGATACTGTCTACATGATTCACCTGCCCGGCGAGATGAAAAATGATTTCCTGTCCTTTCACCAAATAATCCATGGAATGACCGTCCCTCACATCGCTGAAGTTGACGTGAATGCGATCGACGATCTCCTTTACATTGAAGAGGTTTCCTCCCAGGCGAGGTATCATATTATCCACAATCGTCACCTCTGCCCCTAACTCGATCAATCGAATCGACAGATTGGACCCGATAAAGCCCAATCCCCCTGTCACCAATACCCTCTTTCCTTTAAACACATTTTCCATTCGCAGGATCCCCTATTCTCACTGAATTCATTCTCTTCAAAGAAATTGCCCCAATTCCCTGAGGCGTTTTAGCAGGGAGGGTTGTTTGGTTTCGTTGAATTTTTTTAGCACGTCTTCCCAAGAAACGGCTTTCTTGCCGTTGATCTTTGGAAAGTATTTATGGGTAAACCAAATGGCTAATCTTTCATAATCCGGATCTAAATAAGGCATATTTCGGATGTTCAATGTATAGTCGGACCACTCCTCGAGGCTTTTCGGAGGCTGAAAGCCACTTTCTATCGCTTTCTGATAAAGTTGTGAACCTGGATAGGGAGTGAAAAAAAACAATTTAATCTTTGTATCTCGATTGATGCGTTTCGTCTGGTTGATAAACAGCACAGTCTCCTTGAGATCGTCTATCGGGCTTTGTGGAAATCCACACATTAAAGAGAGGACGGGGATGATCTGGCTTGACTTGCATTTCGTAATAAAAAGAAGCGTCTCCCCTACCGTCGCTTTCTTGTCGATATAGTCTAAAATGGTTTGAGAACCACTCTCCGCTCCCGTCAAGATACGGTAACATCCAGATTTTCGAAGAAGCTCATAATAACCCTCATCCAATTGTGCCAATTGATGGGGATGGCCCAGGGCCTCCCATGTGATACGGGTTCCCCTGCGGATGATCTCTTGGCAGAATGTCTTTACCCTTTCCGGGTTGACAAAAAAATTGTTATCGATGAAATAGATCGACTTTATCCTCCAGCTGGTTTTCTTCGAAAGGGCGGAAATCTCATCGGCTAATCGATAAGGATCGATGGCTTTCCACTTCCTCTTATACACGACGACATCGGCACAGAATCCGCACGACATGGGACATCCAATGCTGCTTAAATAGGAAAAATGGGGATGATATCGGTTGATATCGATCAGACCGTAAGGCATGGGATCCAGATCGTTGATGGAAACAACGGGACGATCGATGTTATGAATAATATGATCGCGGTCCTTAAGCGTAATCCCGGGGATTTCTTTTAAATCTTTTTTTTCCTCGATCGCCTGGACCAGTTCCGCGAAGGTCACCTCGCCTTGCCCCCGAACGACAATATCGATGTAAGGACTTTTTATGGACTCTTCCGGAAGCAGAGAGACGTGCCACCCTCCCCAGACAACGGGGACATCGCTTCGCTCATGAACCAATTTTGCTGCGACAATCCCCCCTCGAATCTGATACCCCGTCATCGAAGAAATTCCTACACAAATTGCTCCCTTTAAGTTTTGCTCCAACGTCGACAAAGCTTGTTGACTCACCCTCTCATCAATCAACACAACGGAAT
>Ga0315282_10004954_pt1 | contig 22910 bp, 22 predicted proteins | sample YL17G07_20_MG_FD_203693 | JGI IMG/M metagenome (GOLD analysis project Ga0315282, IMG submission 203693) | Sediment microbial communities from Yellowstone Lake, YNP, Wyoming, USA - YL17G07_20 | ecosystem: Environmental > Aquatic > Freshwater > Lake > Sediment | place: USA: Wyoming | collected... | reverse complement strand
CCAGGCGGGCCAGCTCGCCCACGTAGGCGGCCTGGATTTCGGCGTGGGGTATTCCGGGGCGGTCCATCCCGGCGCTGTAGTCGGTATAGCCGGCCAGCGCCACCACCTCCAGGCCCAATTCCTTGATTCGGGCGCGGAGCTTCTGCCGGGCGGCCGCGTCATAATCGGCCGGCGCCAGGTGCGGCCGCTTGGCCACCAGCATGACCCGCGTGAATCCCAGTTGCTTGGCTTTGACCAGAAACTGGTCCAGCGTCAGCAGCGTGTGGCCACGCCAGATTCCCAGGTAGCTGACCGAATGCAGCACCGGTTTCAGTTGGAACTGTTGCTTCTGCACCTGCGCGGCGGCCACCACGCACCAGACCAGCACGAGAACAAGAGCGAACCGCAACCGCGACATAGTTACTCCTCCGAAGCTGCGGATTATAACCTGTTTCTGAGCCGGGGGTGGTGTCCGTTAGAGCGAGGTTTCGGGGATGCCGGCCAGCTTCACAAGGTGCTTGAGCAACCCAATCTTGATGGGGCGGCTGCCGTGTATGGGAACTGATATTCTGACGACGCTTCCCGGCTTGCCATAGACGTGGTGGCTGCCGTGGATCCGAAGCAACACCCAGCCGTGCGTTTCCAGCAGTCGTGCCAGCTCACGGCCCGTGATGCTTCTCATATGGCGATTTCCAACACTCGCTGCCTCTCCGTCGGCTTGGGTGGCTGCAGCTCAACGGACAGACACGCTTCGACCGCCTCATAGATGTTTTGAAGCAACTCCTCGAAGCTGTCGCCCTGTGTCGCGCAGCCAGGGATAGCGGGAACTTCGGCCCAATAGCCGCCTTCTTCGGCTTCGTGAACGACGACTTTCAGTTTCATCTGGGTCTCCAGATCCTTCCACACCAAGCTCAGATTACCACGCTATGAGGTCCCCACCAGAGGTCATCTGCCGCGGAGCAGGAAGCCCGCGCCCACCGTGAGGACCGGAAACAGCAGGTAAGCAGCGCCGATGTCGGACATGTAGCCGGCCAGCGGTACGACGTTTTTCGGCTACCATAGGAAAAATGCCGGCAAACGGGAGGTTTCGAGTCGCGGTCATCGGCGGCGGCATATCGGGGCTGGCCGCGGCCTATCGCCTGGCCAGAACGCGGGCGGCCGGCCAACCCCTGGAGGAGCACTTGTTCGAGGCCCAGGCGCGCCTGGGCGGCGTCATCCACACCGACCAGGCCGACGGCTGCCTGATCGAGGCCGGCCCGGATTCGTTTCTGTCGGAGAAGCCGCAGGCCTTCGAGCTGGCGCGGGAACTGGGCCTGGCCGGGGATGTGGTGGGCTCCGACGACGCCCGCCGCCGCACCTACATCCTGCACCGCGGCAAACTGGCGACGCTTCCCGACGGCCTGATGTTCCTGGTGCCCACCCGCCTGCTGCCCATGCTGACCACGCCGCTGGTTCCCTTCGCCGAAAAAGTGCGGATGTTTCGCGAGCTGTTCCGGAAGCCGCAGGCCGTCGGCGATGAATCGGTGGCCGGCTTCGTGGAGCGGCATTTCGGCCGGGCCATGGTGGAGAACATCGCCGACCCACTGCTGGCGGGCGTCTACGGCGGCAGGGCCGACGAGCTGAGCATCCGCGCCACGCTGCCGCGCTTCGCGGACATGGAGCAGCGGGAGGGCAGCCTGATCCGGGCGGTTCTGAAAGCGCGCCGGAAAATGCGGCGCGTGCCCCGCGGCCCGCTGGCCTTGTTCTCAACGCTGGGGAACGGACTGGCGCAATTCACGCGCGCCATCGAGCAGCGCCTCGAACCCTCCCGCGTGCACTGCGGGGCCGGCGTGGCCGGGATTCGCGTGACGCTGGCCGGCGGCCACGGCCGCCCGGGGTATGACCTTGTGTGCCACGGCGGTCTCCGGGCCGGTTTCGATGCCCTGATTCTGGCCCTCCCGGCCCATGAGTCGGCGTGCCTGTTGTCGAGCAGAGACCCGGAGCTGGCCGCTTCTTTGAGCCAGATCCCCTACTCCTCGTCCATGACGGTGGCCGTCGGCTACCACGAGCGGGTGCGCCGGATGCTGCCGCCGGGCTTCGGCTTCCTGGTGCCCAGGAGGGAAGGGCCGCGTTTGCTGGCCTGCACCTTCGTCCATGCCAAGTTCCCATCGCGGGTCCCGCCCGACCGGGCGCTGTTGCGCTGCTTCCTTGGCGGCAGCCGCGACGAAGCCATATTGAATGTGGACGATGAACAGGCCACGCGGCTGGTTCTCGAGGAGTTGAAGCAAATCCTCGGTCTCAGCGAAGAGCCGCTTTTCGTGCGGGTATACCGCTGGCGCCGCTCCATGGCCCAGTACGCCGTCGGGCACCTGGACCGCGTCGCGGCCATCCACCAGCGGCTGCGCCATCATCCCGGCACTTTTCTGGCCGGCAATTGGGAATCGGGCATCGGCATCTCCGACTGCATCCGCAGCGGGCAGACGGCCGCTTCCAACTGCCTTCGCTATCTCGCGGAAACGTAGGAGGCGCCCCTGCCGGCACTCACGCCGGCGCTGAGCCGCGGCGGTCGCCTGGAGCCTGAGGCCGCCGATCCAGGTTCTCGCGCAGATTCATCAGGCACAGCAGGCCGTTGAGGATGCGCATCTTCGTGTCGTTGGAAATGCGCTCGCCGCTGGTGGCCGCCCGGGCGAGCAACGTACCCCGGGCCGTGATGAATTCGGCGATGGCGCGGCCGCGCTCCGACCCAATGGCCGTTTGCGCCGTCTCGCGGCGAAGCCCCGTGCAGGCATCCTCGATGCCCTGCGCAAAATGGAAAATGCAAAGCCCCTCGGCGCCCAATTCAGAAGGGACCGGACCTTTGCAGAGCGGAATGGAGCACCTGTCGGGCATTATTTCATTTCAGCCGGAACGCGGTTACCGAGGACGAGGCGGCACGCTGGGGATGCATATTACCATGGTTCTGGCCCCTCTTGTTCAAGTGTAGGGGCGCTGCTTGCTGCGCCCCAACATGTTCTGATGCTATTGGCCATTCAACCCGGCGCCATCGGTGATTTCGTCCTCGCCCTGCCCGCGCTGCGCGCCTTGCGCCTTGGGCCGGGCAGCGGCGGCATGGAAATCTGGGCCGAGCGCGCCAACCTGCCGCTGGTCGAGCACACTGCATATGCCGACCGGGTGCGGCCCTTGGCCGAGACCGGCCTGGACCGCTACCCGCTGCCCGCCGCCGCGCTCGATACCATCCGCGCATTCCAGCAGGTGGTGTCGTGGCGCGGCGCGGGCTTCGACGAACTGCGCGAGCAGGTACTCGCCCCTCAACCGCGCGCCTGCTTCCTGCCGCAGTTTCCGCCCGCCGATGCTGCCATCCACATGATCGAGTTCCGGCGCCGGCAACTGGCTCCGCTGCTCGCCGGTCATCCGGACGCGCTCGAAGCGCTCTCGGCCGCGCCGCAAATCTTCTTTGCGCCGGAGGACGCGCAGGCCGCCGCCCGGCTCCTGGGCGAGGAGCCCGAGCGGCGGCCGCTGGTGGTGCTGCACCCGGGCTCCAGCGGCCGCCGCAAGCGCTGGCCGGCGGCCGGATTCGCCGCCCTGGCGCAGGATGCGTCCACGGACTGGCAGGCCCGCGTGCTGATCACCGAGGGGCCGCTCGATCGCCAGGCGGTTGCCGAAGTTCTATCGCTGGCAGCGGGCTCCGGCGCCGCACCGCTGCGGGTGGCTAACCTTCGCCACCTGGCGGCCGTGCTGCGCCGCGCCCGCGTGTTTGCGGGCAACGACAGCGGCATCGCGCATTTGGCTGCCGCCGCCGGCGCTCCCACGCTGGCGATTTTCCAGGCCACCGATCCGCGCCTGTGGGCGCCGCGCGGCCGCGCCGTCCGCGTGCTCCACCGCCCGTCGATCGAGGAGGCTCGCGAGGCGCTTCACCAGGCCCTGGCGGGCAAATAGGGCCTCAGCCGAGCCATCCGCCGCGGTCACGCGGACGCTCGCTCATCCCGCATGGCGGGACGGCTCGGTTGTATGTAAACGCCGTGTAAACCTTGCTTTACAAAGACTTACAAAGGCCCCGGTAACTCTCGCCCCGCCCCGTCCGTTTCTCTAAGTGAGAGCCAAAAGCGAAGAAAGATCGGAGGAGGAACGAACATGACACACAGGATTCTCTCGAATGTGGTGCTGGCGGTGATTCTGACGCTGTCGGTGGGCAGCTTCGCCTGGGCGGCGACTGCCACCGACCATGCGGTCCAGACCGCTTTGCAGAGCGAACTTGCGAAGAAGCTCCCGGACGTGCGCGTGGCCGTCGCCAACCGTGTGGCGACCCTGACCGGCAGCGTCGACAGCTACCTGGATAAGCTGGGCGCCGAGAAGACGGCGAAGAAGTACGCGGCGCTGACCCGGGTTGTCGATCGTGTCGCGGTGGCCGGTCCGGAGGTCTCCGATGACCGACTGGCCGACGGCCTGTCACGGCAGCTTGCCGGCGACCGCACCTTCCAGGGCAACTTGTTTGACTCCTTCTACCTCCAGGTGAAGGACGGCGTAGTGACGGTGTCCGGCTACGCCCACAACTATCCGGCTCGCGACTCCGCCCTGGGCATCGTGGCCGCGGAAAAGGGCGTGAAGGATGTCGTGGACAAGGTTGACGTGCTGCCGCTCTCCCTCTTCGATGACGGCATCCGGGTGGCGGCCGCCCGCCGCATTTACGCCAACGGCAGCCTGAGCCGCTACGGCATGGATCCGGTGCACCCCATCCGCATCATCGTGAACAACGGCAACGTCATCCTCGATGGCGAGGTGCTAAACAAGATGGACAAACAGCTTGCCGAAATGGCGGTGCTGGGCGTTCCGGGCGTTTTCTCGGTGACCAACAACCTGCGCGTCGAGAAGGGCTCCGGCGATACGCACTCCGCCGACTGAGCCAGGTTTTAGGTGTCAGGTTCCAGGTTCCAGGCTGCAATCACGCAGCCTGGAACCTGTTTTTTTATCTGCGTCTATCCGTGTTCATCCGTCCCGCCCTGCGGGATCCGTGGTGAATCACGCTCCCTCGCGGCGGCGCAGGAACTCGGCGGCGCGCCCCAGCACGTTCTGCGTACTCCCTCGCACCATCAAGCATTTGGGCAGCGCGGTCAGGAAGCGCGGGCCGTAGCGGCGCGTCAGCACGCGCTTGTCCAGGCAGAAGAACAGCCCGTAATCGGTGCGACTGCGGATCAGCCGGCCGAAGGCCTGCTTGAAGGCGATGACGGCGGCCGGCAGCGAGTAGTCGTCGAAGCTGCTGCCGCCGTTGGCCTCGATGTGCTCCATGCGCGCCTCGGCCACCGGCTCGTCGGGCACCGCGAACGGCAGGCGGTGCAGGATCAGGTTGGAGAGCGCCTCGCCGGGCACGTCGATGCCCTGGCGGTAGCTGGTGGTGGCCAGCAGTACCGAGTGCACGTCGCCGCGGAAAATCTCGATCAGGCGGTTCTTGGGCAGCCCCGGCTCGCCCTGGCACAGCAGGCGGAAGCCCAGCTTCTCCTTGTGCGGCTCCAGCAGGCGGTGGGTGGCGCGCAACGCCTCCCAGGAGCTGAACAGCACCAGCGACCGGCCCCGCGACAGCCGCAGCGCGCGCCAGATGAACCGCGCCGCCTGGCGCAGGAAGTCGCCCTCGGCCGCGCCCGGCTCCGGCAGGTCTTCCGGCACTCCCAGCAACACGTTGCGGGCGTAGTCGAAGGGCGAATCCAGCAGCAGGGGCTCGACGCGCGGCGCAACCTCGCCCCCCAGCCCCACGCGCCCCAGGAAGTAGCCGAACTCGCGGCCCACCGCCAGCGTGGCGCTGGTCAGGATGCAGGCCTCCAGCTTCTTGAACAGGCGCTGCTCCAGGTGCGGCGCCACCTCGCGCGGCGCCGTCGCCAGCTTCAGTTGCCGGCCTTTCCGCGACCGCTCCGGCTCCAGCCACTTGACGATGGCACCCTCGGCCGTCGAGGCCGGATCGAAGAAGTCCCTGATCTCGCCGGCGCGGGTGCGCAGCGAGTTGATGGCCGCGCGCATCAGCAGGAAGTCGCGCGCGTTGAACAGCCCTTGGGCCGCCTCGATGCGGTTGCCGAAGGAAGCGGCGCGGTTGGCGGCCAGCTCCAGCCGCGCCGCCAGGTTGTGCGCCGCCGCCTGGGCGTGGGCCATCAGGGCGTGCTCGGCCAGCCTGGCGGTGATGCGCAGCGGCTTCTGCGGATTTCGGATTTCGGATTGCGGATTGCGGATTTCCTGCCCGGGTTCCGCTGCTCCTGCTTGTATTTGTTCGAAATCCGCAATCCGCAATCCGCAATCCGAAATTCTCTTTGGCCGGTCGCGTTCCTGCATCAGCGCGAAGTACACGCGCTCGATGGCCGCGAACCCGGTCTCCACGGCCTGCGCCGCTTCGTCGATCTCCGGGTAGACCTGGCTGCGCAGCAGGTCGGGCAGGCGGCGCTTCTCGGCCCGCGACAGCTCCTTCATCTCCGGCAGCAGTTGTTCCAGCGCCGGCAGCGCCCCGCGCCCCCGCCCGTCATGCAGCCGGTGCAGCGTCATCAGCAGCCCGCGCGGGCCGACCGTGGCGCCAAAAAACTTGGTGGCCGCATCCTCGACGTTCTGGGCCTCATCGAGCACCAGCACCGGGTACTCGGGGAGCACGCCGCGGGCCACTTCCTTCACCGCCAGGTCGGCGAACACCAGGCTGTGGTTGGCCACCAGCAACTGCGACTTGGCCACCCGCCGCCGCGCCTGGAAAAAGAAGCATTCCTGGTAGAAGCGGCACTTCTCGCGGGTGCAGGCGTCGCCATCGACCTGGGCCTCCTGCCAGGCTTCGGAGGGCACCGCCGGCGCCTCACTGCGCGTTCCTTCCTTGGCCTGCGCGGCCCACTCCCGGAGCTTGTCCAGGTCGCTGCGGAGATCGACGAACAGCGTGACGGAAGGCTCGGCCAGCGCCAGCCGGCAGGCGTAGGCCCCCATCCCCTTGACCTCGGTGGCCTCGAACTTTACCGCGTAGCGGGCCAGCACGCGCTGCACGAAGGGGATGTCTTTGCCGATGAGCTGGTCCTGCAGGACGTGGGTGCTGGAACTGACCACCGCCGGGCGGCCGCGCTTCAGCGCCTCCAGCACCACCGCGAACAAGTACCCGAAGCTCTTGCCGATGCCGGTGCCGGCCTCGATGACGGCGAACTTGCGCTCGGCCAGGGCCCGCTCGACGGCCTCGGCCATCTGCCACTGCTGCTGGCGCAGCTCGTAGCCGGGCAGCATGCTGGCCACCGCGCCCTCCGGCGCCAGTAACTGGCTCGCCCTGGGCATCTCCGCCACGAATGTAGTTTAGCCGCAGATTGCGCAGATTCCGCAGACCAATGATCCGCGGATTCCGCGGATTCCCGCTGTGACGCGCTACCCATCGCGTTTATCCGTGTTTATCCGTCCCGCAGGGCGGGATCCGTGGTGAAATACGGGACATGCGTGTGTTCGCGTTGCTCGTGGCGTTGCTTGCCATGGTCCCGGTCGCTGCCGCATTCGACCTCGGACCTTGGACTTTGGACCCTGGACCAAAACAGCCGCCCGCCCAGCCGGTGAACATCAACACGGCCTCGGCCGCGGAGCTGCAGAAGCTGCCGGGGATCGGCCCGACCACGGCGCGCTCCATTGTGCGCTACCGCGAGCGCAACGGCCCCTTCCGCCGCGTGGAAGAGTTGCTGATCATCCGCGGCATCAGCCGCTCGCGCTTGAAGGCCCTGCGCCCGTACATCACCGTGGAAGGTCCAAAGTCCAAGGAGGGTCCAAAGTCCAAGGTCCAAAGTCCAAAGTCCCGGTGACCTTGTACCTGCCTTCCGCCCTGCTCGCTCAGCACGCAGCACTTCCTGCATTCCGCAATCCGCAATCCGCAATTCTTGACTCTCCCGCAGCCCCTTCGCTACTATGGATTGTCACCCAACGGCGGTATCGTCTAGGGGCTAGGACACCAGATTCTCAATCTGGGAACCCGGGTTCGATTCCCGGTACCGCTACCACCCCACCAGCCGCTACCAATCACCACGGCGAGGACTTGCGGAACCGCAATGGCGCGCGTCTCAGCGCGTCCCGGCTGTTTCGCTTGATAGCCCGCGGGGTCCCCTGCTAGCATAGAAGTACCGCCCAGCGGCAGAAAAGAGAAGCGGCATGGTGTTTCACGTAACGTTGACCGAGGCCGAAGACGGATGGATTGTGGCCGAATGCCCGGCCCTGCCCGGATGCGTTTCTCAGGGCAAAAGTGAAAAAGAGGCGCTGGACAACATCAAGGAAGCCATTGTCGCCTGGTTGTGGGCCGAAGACCAGAAGGCGATGGCGGCCCTGGCGCCCAATGCTCGCCAACCCGAAATTGTAGTCTCCCTGTAATCCGTGGCGCGACTGGCCAACATCTGCGGCAGGAAGGCGGCGCAAGCTTTCCAGAAAGCGGGCTGGCGGATCGTCGGCCAAGTGGGAAGCCATCTGGTGATGACGAAGGCCGGGACGCGAGCGAATCTTTCCATTCCCCAACACAAAGAACTATCCGTGGGAACCCTTCGCGCGCTGATCCGCCATGCGGGAATGACGGTTGAGGAATTTGCAGACTTGCTGCGAGTGGCGCCTGCTGCCATTGCTCGACCCAACGGCCGAGCCGCACGTACCCCCCCGCTTCGGCAAGTTCGCTGAATACGTCGCCGCCAAGCAGGCGGAAGCTTTCCCGGCTCTCACCGACCGGCCGCAGTAGTAGCAACCGTGCGTGTGTTTGGCTCGATGCGCGGATTGAACCCTGTTCAGAGACCGCAAACAGTGCCAGGCTACTAGGAAAGGATGGCCCATGCAATACCGCTACGAACCGACTCCCGATGAGCAACTGCAGGCAGTGGAGCACATCGTGCATGAAACGCGTTGCCTCTACCGCTCCTATCAGCTTATTCAGAGGCGCGGCCGTCTGGTCGATCGTCTTGGTGCGGATGAAGAGCTTTTCGTGTTTTCTGCCGCGTTCAATGACTTCGTTTTGCATTACCGTTGCCTGATTCATTTCTTCACCGACGAACCTGAAGCGCGCAAGACTCCAGAAAAGGCCAAAGAATGCGATGACGTTGTCGCAAGACATTACGTGCGCTCATGGAAGGCTCCGCCGATGCCGTTCTGGGCTGCCTGGCGCGACAAAGTGAGCAAGGTACTTGCACACTTGACGTACACCCGCTGCAGGATAAATGGGCTGGACCACCGGACGCACTTCGGTCCGATGAGCAAGGAAATCCAGAGCGCGTGGAAACTGTTCCTCGGTTCCCACCCCGTGCACGAGAAAGCGTTCGAGCACGAATTGCACGAAGACGGCCTGCGCAATTGGTTGTTGGAATAGCTTTTCCGGCGTCACTGCTCACGCAGCTGGTCACACGGTTGGGCGAACAGGATCTAAGGCACTGAAACTACAACGCAGGTTCTAAGATTCTCAATCTGGGAACCCGGGTTCGATCCCCGGTACCGCTGCCACCCCCCTTAGCTCGGCCCCGGTCGCACGGGAGGCCCAGCCGACGCCCGTACCGCGGCAGTGAGGTGAAAAGCGACACTCTTGCTTCGGCGGTCACAGCGGGCGGGCGCAAAAAAACCGAACAAAACAGATCGGCGGGGCGTATTGTAGCTTTGAGGCGGCGGACGCGTGCTTCCTCTCCAGTTTCGGTGTCCGCCCGCCATGGCGGAGGGCAACAAACTATGATCCAGAAGGCCATCATCCGCGGCATTGTTGCGCTGCTGATGCTTTTGGGCGCGCTGCTTCTGCTCCCGGACACCTACAGGAGCTTCGAGCGTTGGCAGAGCCTGTCCGGCAGTTTCCGGGCGGTGAGCATTCTCCTTGCGGCAGGGATAGCCGGCCTGGTGCTGGGAGCGGCTTTCTTCCTTTCAGGGGAAGGCTGGCGGCGGCGGGCCCTGTTGACCGGCGGCGCGGGAGCGGCCCTGATCGGCGCCACGATCATGTGGGGAATACTAGCCGGCGTCATTCCCTGCGGCAGCCCGGGTTGAAAGAGGTCCAACCTCACCGTGAGTGGGGTGTACCTGGTGGTTGGGGCGGCCGTGGCCGCTCGCGGTTGGCGGCGCACGCCCCCACCGCCCAATGGCACTTAATTCTGGCGAATCGAGCGCCGTAGGCGCGACTGACCTTAGCCCAGCCTTTCAAGGCTGGGAACCAAGCCCCGGCTGGTGAAGTGCCCTAGGCACGGCTGAACGCGAGCAATTCCAATCGCTTCAGTCGTCCCTTCGGGACTCTAAGCCCTTGCCTCTCAAAACCCAGCGTTAAAACACTGGGCTAAGTTCAGTCGCCGCTACGCGGCTCAAAACCAGAAATCAGGTATCATTGCCCGCACCACCGGCTTAGGCGCGGCCGCAATAATGGAGCGCGGATTCGGCCAGGATGCGGGCGAGCTGCACGACGGATTCGATGTCGGTCCACTCCTCGGTCGCGTGGGCGCCGGCGCCAGTCGCGCCGATCACCACCGTCTCGATGCCGGCCGCGGCCAGCAGCGCGGCGTCCATCCAGGGCGTGTCCCCGATGTAAGCCGGCTGGCGGCCGAGCACCTCGCCGGCGGCCTGCGCCACGGCCCGGACAACGGGCGCTTCCCTTGATACTTCGAACGGCTCCCGAGCAAAATAGCAGCGCGCCGAAGCCCGGAACCCGGCATTTTCCACGGCCAGGCGGTCGAGGATGGACTGGATCTCGCGCGTGGCCTGGCTCTCGGTCTCGCCCGGCACCGTTCTCCGCTCGACTTGCAGCTTGCAACTGGCCGCGTAGGTGCTCAGGCCGGTGCCGCCGCTGATCACGGCGGCGTGCAGGGAAGGCGGGCCGAGCAGGGGATGCGGGGGGCGGGCGCGCAGGTCGCGCTCCAGCTCCTCCAGCCGCGCCAGGAAGCGCCCCATGCGCATGTTGGCATCCACGCCCAGCTCGAACTTGCTGCCGTGCGCGGCCTTTCCGACGGTTTCCACTTCGATCCACAGGTAGCCCTTGTGCGCCAGGCAGACGGCCAGCGCGGTGGGCTCGGTGACGATGGCGCCATCGGCGCGCAGCCGGCCGGCGCGGTGCAGCTCGACCAGCGCGGTGGTTCCGGCGCTGCCGTATTCCTCGTCGGCCACGCCGGCAACGATGAGGTCGCCGCCGAGCGTGACGCCGGCGTCGGCCAGGGCCTTGGCTGCCGCCATGCCCGCCGCCATGCCGTTCTTCATGTCGTAGGCGCCGCGGCCGTACAGGCGGCTATCGCGGATTTCAGCGGAAAAGGGATCCGTCATGCCCTCCACGCCGACCGTGTCCAGGTGGGCATTGAGCAGCAGCGCACGCCCGCCGCCGCTGCCGGCGAGCGTGCCCACCACCGTGGTGCGTCCGGGGGCGTGCGAGTGCAGCTCGACGGCCAGGCCGCAGCGGCGCATCGATTCGGCGGCGTAGCAAGCGATTTCGTGCTCGCCGGCCCCGCCCGGCGTTATGGTGGGGTTGATGGAGTTGATCCGAACCAGGTCCGCCAGCGTGCGGATGACGTAATCACGATCGACTTGGATCATCGGCAGTCCTCAGCGCGTACCATGATACCTCTCTGCAGAAGGCTGTAGGCTGCAGGCTGTAGGCGGTAGGCGGTAGGCAGTAGGCAGTAGGCAGGGCGCGGGGTCAGAGCAGTCGCCCATGGTCGCCGCGGCGGGCCGCAGTCCAAAGGGCTAGGCGCCATTCGCGAGTGATTCGGGTTAAGATTGGCCGATGTTAGCTGCTCCGGCGGAAGGGAGGTTGATGATGATTCACGGCACGCGAAGGAACTTCCTCAAAATGTCGGCGACGGCGGCCGGCGTCGCGCCCTTTTCCAGGGTCCTGGGCGCCAACGACGATGTCCGCCTGGCCATCATCGGCGTGGGCTCCAGCGTGAAAATCGGCGGCAAGGGAAAGCAGGAGATCAAGGCCTTCAGCAAGATTCCGGGCGTCCGCATCGTTGCGCTGTGCGACCCCGAGCGGGCCCATCTGGACCCGGAAGTACAAAGACTCAGGGACAGCGGCCAGAAAGCCGAAGGCTACACCGACTTGCGCAGGGTGCTGGAGAGCAAGGACGTCGATGCCGTCGTCATCACCACCCCGAACCACTGGCACGCGCTGGCAACGATTTGGTCCTGCCAGGCGGGCAAGGACGTGTTCGTGCAAAAGCCGGCCTCGCACAATATTTTCGAGGGCCGCAAGATGGTCGAGGCGGCAGAGAAGTACAACCGCATCGTCGCTTCACCGCACGGGCCGCGGGGCCGCAGCGGCATCGGGGAGGCCTTTGCCTACGCCCGCCAGGGAAAGCTGGGCAAGATTCTGTACGCCCACGGCCTCAACTACCGGCCGCGCACCAGCATCGGCAAGGTCAGTGCGCCCACCCCCATCCCGAAAACGCTGGACTACGATCTGTGGTCCGGGCCGGCGCCCATCAAGCCGGTCATGCGCGAATATCTGCACTACGACTGGCACTGGGAATGGTTGTACGGCGACGGCGACCTGGGCAACATGGGCATCCACTACATGGACGCCTGCCGCTGGGCGCTGGGACAGCAGACGCTGCCCGAGCGCGTGCTGGCCATCGGCGGCCGCTTCGGCTACGACGATGACGGCGAGACGCCCAACACCCAGGTCGCCTTCCTCGACTACAAGCCGGCACCGCTCATCTTCGAAGTGCACGGTTTGCCCAAGAGTAAGGAGTTTCTGGCGCAGAACTGGGAGAAGAACAGCAACACCACCATGGACACCTACCAGGGGGTGCGGATCGGCGTCATCGTGCACTGCGAGAACGGCTACGTCGCGCAAAACAAGGCCTTCGACAAGCAGGGCAAGCTGATCGAGGAATTCAAGCCGGCCAACGAGAGCGAAGAGGAAAACTTCATCAAGGCGCTGCGCAGCCGCAAGTCGAGCGACCTGCAGGCCAACATGCTCGACGGCCACCTCTCGGCCGCCCTGGTGCACATGATCAATATTTCTCACCGCATTGGCAGGGAAACGCCGGGCGGCCAGATTCGGGAAACGGTCCGCGGCCAGAAGGATTTCGCCGAGGCCAGTGAGCGATTCTTTGCTCACCTGGCGGCGAACGACGTCGACGTGCGGAAACACCCGGTCACGCTCGGTCCCTGGCTGAAGATGGAGCCGAAGGAAGAGCGGTTCGTGGGGGCCTTCAACGAGCGCGCCAATCAACTGCTGACCAGAGACTACCGCCGGCCCTACGTGGTGCCGGAAAAGGTATAAGGTACAAGAAAGGAGATCGAGCGATGGATGCGAAAATCACCCGCCGCGAAGTGATCCTCGGGAGTCTGGCTGCTCTGCCGCTGGCGCCTGGGGCCTGGCCGGCGCAGCGCGTTTCCAGGATGCGGTTCGGGTTCACAACCTACACCTGGGGTAAAGAATGGGACATCCCCACCATCATCGCCAACTGCACGCGGGCCAAGGCCTTGGGCGTGGAGCTCAGGACCAGCGGGCAGTACGCGCACGGCGTCGAACTGGAGCTGGGGGAAGCCGGACGGGGCGACGCCAAGAAGCGGTTTGCGGACAGCCCGGTGACCCTGGTCGGACTGGCCTGCGGCGAGAAATTCGATCACCCCGATCCCGCCAAGCTCAAAGCCGCCGTCGAGAATGCCAAGGGCTATGCCAAGCTCAGCCACGACGTCGGCGGCCGCGGCGTGCGCGTCTTCCCCAACGACTTCCAGAAGGGCGTGCCGGAAGAGCAGACCATCGCACAGATCGCCAGGTCGCTCAACGAGGTCGGCAAGTACGCCGCCGGCTATAAGCAGATGATCCGGCTCGAGAACCACGGCGGTGCCGGCCGGCTCACCACGCTCAGGAAGATCATGGACCAGGTAACCGAGAAGAACGTCCGCATCAAGCTCAACTGCGACGCGAGAGACAACGAAGGCGGAAACTTCGAGAGCAATTTCAACCTGGTAAAGGGCCTCCTGGGCGACACCCTGCACATGCACGACCTGCGTGACGAGAAGTTCCCCTATCAGCTCCAGACCGACCTGCTCATCGACATGGGCTGGGAAGGCTGGTGGTTGGTGGAGGAAAGCTCGAAGGTGCCGGACCGCGTCCAGGCGCTGATCGAATTGCGGCAAGGGTGGGAGAGCCTGGTGGCCAAATCGCTGAGCCGGTAGATAAAGGGGAGTCTCTACTCTTCTCCACCCCCTTTCCTTGGCTGAAGCGGTACGGCATCCTTTTTCACCCAGGCGCGCAACTCGGCCAACATTCGCTGGACGCGTTCCCGCTGGTCCGCCCGGCGGCTGAGATTGGCCGTCTCATGGGGGTCGGTCTTGGTGTCGTACAGTTCCGGCACGATGTCTGGGCCGTTGTCAACCAGCTTGTATCTGCCGTCGAACTGCATCATCGTCGGGTCGTAACCGCCGCGGCGGCTCTTGCCCACGTTAGGGAACTCGCTTCTGGCCACCGCGCGATGCTTCTCGGTCTTGCCGGTAGCCAGGGGGACCAACGACCGGCCCTGAACCGAGGGCGGTGTCTCGAAGCCGAGCAAATCCATAATGGTGGGGAACAGGTCGACGTGCTCAACCAGGCCTGTCGTTTGCCTGCCTGCCGGAAGCACGCCGGGCAGACGCATGAACAGCGGAACGCGGACGGAGGGATCAAAGAAAACCATCTTGGTCCAAAGCCCGTGATCATGGAGCATTTCGCCGTGATCGGCTGTGAAAATTAGCAGTGTGTTCTCTCGTATCCCGAGGTCATCCACGGTCTTCAGCACTTCTCCAAACAACTGGTCGCAAAAGGCAATATTGCCGTAATAGCCCTGCATGCCGTCGCGAACCTGCTCGTCGGTCAGATGATCCATGCCGCGGCGCTTCATGCTTTCCCAGTAACGTGGATTCGCGTCGGCGAGGTTGTTTTCGGGATACCGGGGAACAGCCAGCCTGGAGCGGTCGATCATGTCCCAGCAGCGTCTAGGCGGCTGAAAAGGGGGATGCGGTTTCTTGAACGAACACTGCAGGAGCCACGGGCGGTCGCGGTTCTCTTTCATGAACGCGATCGTGTTCTCCTTGGCCCGCCATTCCATGGTTTCTTCTTCCGGGTATGGATCGGGCGCTCCAATCGGTACGCGACCATCGGTCGAGAGGCCCGTTTCGAGCAGGACTGCTCCTTCCGGGACGTTGCCCTTCGGTCTCTCTCTTCCCTCATCGTAAACATCCCAATCGAGATCTGCGCGGCCAGGGGTGTGGAGTTTGCCGAAGCAGGCCGTCTTGTGCCCTTTGGCCCGCAGGAACTGAGCAAACGAAAGCTGCTTGCGGTTGGCACTATAGCCATTAGTGACAACGCCCGTCGAATGGCTGTAGCGCCCGGTCAGGATCGAGTTGCGTGAGGCCACACAGATGGGGGTGGAACAATACGTCTGCCGGAAGCTCACTCCCGATGCTGCCAGCGAGTCGAGCACCGGGGTGATTGCATTGGCATCGCCGAAACGGCGAAACGCATCCGGCCGATACTGATCGCACATGAGAAAAAGGAGATTCAGCGGCCGCTTCCGGGTCTGTGGAACGCTCAAAGACGGCGAGCAGGCCGTCACAATGCCGGCAAACGCGGCGCTATGATGCAGAAATCGCCGCCTGCTGATAGAAGTGCTCATGTTGTGTCCTTCACCTCGAATTCGGGCATGCCTATCTTACTGCTTGATATGACCGGGCGCGTAGGCGGTTGTAATCCGCTGAGGTTGCTCTTCGAAGCGCGGCAAGGCACTCAATCCCGCGCAGCCGGTTTTCGACTGGCTGATTTTCCGGGGCGCCCGCTGTAGAATAGCCGACCAGACGCTCTCCTGTTGCGCCGTAGTACCCGGAGTGCGGTTTTTGGAGGTCTCGTTGACAACCACGTCGCGGCAAGCGGAACGGAATCAACTCTCCCGGCGCAGCCTTCTTCTTGGCATGGCAGGGCTGGGCGCTTTCACTTTGCGGCGTTATGCGGGCGCCGCTGAAAAACCTCCCCGTCCGAACATCCTGGTTTTCCTCTCCGATGACATGGGATGGGACCAGGTGGGCTTCAACGGCAGCAAAGAAGTGCCCACGCCGAACATAGACGGCATAGCGCGCGAAGGCGTCAAGATGACGCAATTCTATGTGCAGCCCGTTTGCAGTCCGTCGCGCAGTTGTCTCATGACGGGGCGGTACGCATGGAAAACGGGAATGGAACGGCGCCCGGCCGCGGCCTCCAGGCAGGGAATGCTTCGCGACGAGCGGACCGTGGCCGAAGCCTTGCGCGACGCGGGCTACGCCACCTGGATGGTCGGCAAGTGGCACCTCGGTGAGTGGCAAGCCGCACATTTACCGAGGGCACGGGGCTTCCAGCACCATTACGGTTTTTATGGCGCTCTCATCGATTCCTTTACGCACACACGGGAAGGTGTGCTGGATTGGCACCGCAACGGCGAGCCCGTGATCGAAAAAGGCTACTCCACCTTCCTGCTGGCAGACGAGGCGTGCCGCCTGATCGCCCGGCACGACGGCAAGCGCCCATTCTTCCTGTACCTGCCGTTCAACGCTGTGCACGGGCCAAACCAGGCGCCGGAGGAGTACCTCAAAAAGTACGCGCATCTAGACAGGAGGGGGCCGCAACGCGCGCAACTGCATTGCATGGACATTGCGATCGGCCAGGTGATGAAGGCCATCCAGGACCAGGGAATCGACCGCGAAACGCTGGTGCTGTTCGCAAATGACAATGGCGGGCCGGAGCGCGTGACGACCAACGGGCCGTATCGGGGGTTCAAATCCTGGTATCACGAGGGGGGAATCCGTGTTCCGGCGGCCATGCGCTGGCCGGGCAAGATTCCGGCCGGCAGCGCCACCGACGAGATGCTTCACGTCGTCGACCTGTTTCCAACCTTCTGCCGCCTGGCCGGCGGGAAAACCGACAAGGGCCTTCCGCTCGACGGCAAGGACGCCTGGGAAACGATCGCCTTGCACGGTCCATCGCCAAGGAACGAAATTGTCCATTCGCTGGAGGTCATCCGCAACGGCGACTGGAAGCTGATCGAAAAGGGCGCCAGCTACTACCAGTGGGAAGAACAGCCATTGCAGCTCTACAACATCCGGGAAGACCCCTACGAGAAGCAGAACCGGGCGGCAGAACATTCCGAAATCGTCGAAAAGCTGCGAGGACGCCTGGCCTACCATCGCCGATTTGCGCGGGACGAAGAGACGCCCGAAAGAATCCCCAATTTCCCGCCGGCTGTTTACGGCGAAGAAGAGAACCAGAAGTATGGCCAGTCGGTCCGCGAGAAGGCGTCGGCCCTGGGACTCAAGGAACAGGACGAAAAGGCGATTCGGAAGAACAGGCGGGGAACCACCCCAAACATTGACGAATTGTAGCTGTTGAAGTGCGCAGAAATTCGATCCGAGCGCCGCACGTCCGGGGTTGCCGGCGGGACAACCAGTCCTTAGAAGAACGTGGCGTAAAGGTCCAGCACCTGGTAGCTGTCATCGACCAGGGGGATGACGCGCCACTTGTCGAAGGCCGTGCAGGGATGGGAGATGCCGCAACAGACCCGGTCGGCGACGGATAACGCCAGGCCGGCGGGCAGCGAGAGGAAGGCATGCTGGTCGTTGAGGCGGGTGATCGCGGCGCCGTCCAGCGCCCGCCGGCTGTCGAGCCCGCCGCGCTCGCCGACGGCGAACAAGGGGACGGGCAAGCCGACATCGTACGAGCAATCGCGCTTGCCGAAGTTGAGGATGGCCACGTTCTCTTCCGGCAGTGACTGGACCGCGGACCACAGCTCCAGGGCCGGCTGAAATTCCGGCAGCGGCGCGCGCTCCTGCTGGCGCCTGCGCCGCGTCGCTTCCCGCTGATAAGCGGCGTAGTGGCCATGATCGTGCGTGACGTAGCAGCCGGCGCGAACCACGGGCTGCCAGGCGCCTTCCAGCCGCTCCAGCGCCTCCCAGACCACGTCCAGGAAGGAGCTGCCGCCGATGCTGAACACCGGCGGTTGCCCATCGCCCGGCCTCGGTGGCAGGCATTTTCCGACCTCTGCGATGAACTCGACGAAGGCGCGCGCTTCAGCCGCCTCGGCGTCCGGCCCGTCAGGAGACTTTGCCGACCCTTCAAACCCTTCCAGGCCGCGGAACGCCAGCGAGCGCGGGTGCTTCAGGATTTCAGCATGCACCGCGCGGGCTTGCTCCACCGATTGCACGCCGGTGCGCCAGCCGCGCCTGCCGCATTCCAGCAGCACCTGGAGCGGGCGCAAAGCAGAGAACTCTTCCAGCGCGGCGGCCAGGTGGCGTACGCCCGCGACGCTGTCGGCCAGGCACCAGCACTCCAGCGACGGAAACGCCCGCATCATCTCCGCCAGCGACCGGATATTCGCCCGCCCCACCACCTGGTTGGCGATGAACACGCGCCGGACGCCGGACCGAGTGCACACCTGCGCCTGACAGACGTTGGCCACCGTTATGCCCCATGCGCCCGCCTGGAGTTGCCGGCGGTACATCTGCGGGCACATGGTGGTCTTGCCGTGGGGGGCCAGCAGGAAGCCGGTTTGCGCGCACCACCGCGCCATGGCGGTGATGTTGTGCTCCAGCGCCGAGTCCTTCAGCAGCAGCAGGGGAAACGGCAGGTCGTCGTCGAGCACATTCCAGTGGCGCGGCGCGGCCTCGGCGGGGGCCAGCCGCGCGCCAAAGGGAAGGCCCTTGGTCATGTCGTCGATCTCCGCATAACGTGCCTGTTGCGCCATACCGTTCCCTTATATCACGACAGGTCGCAGGCCCGGCGCGCAGCAGGCGGCAGGGGGCAGGCAAAGGTGCTGTCGCCCTCTTCGCCGAAGATTACGTGGATCTCGCGGATTTTGTCTGTGCAATCTGCGCAATCTGCGGCCAAGGCCTTCAAGAGTGGGAGGCGGGAGGGGCGGGGCGGATGTCGGCGGCGGCCACCAGGCCGTTGACATGGCTGGCGGCCTGTTGCTCATCCGATAGCAGGTCTTTCAGCGTGGTCTTGCCCAGCACCTGGTCCACAAGCTGCTGCACGCCGCGCCACAACGAGCGCACCGAGCAATCCACCGAGCGGTTGCACACCGAGCTGACACCGCTGTGGTCCTGGCAGAAGCCGGCTTCGTAGAGCCGGCCGCCAAGCGCCGCGAGCGCTTCGCCGATGGTGATCTGCTCGGTGGGGCGCGCCAGGATGTACCCGCCGGCCTGGCCGCGCACGCTCTTGATGAACCCGGCCTGCCGCAACAGGCGCAACAGCTTGGCGGCATACTCTTTCGAGATGCCTTCGGCCTGACTGATTTCCGGGATGGTCAGGCTGCCGCCGGGCGCCAGCCGGCCGATTTGCAGCAGGCAACGCAGGCCGTATTCTTCTTGAGAGCTTAGCTTCATAACGCCAGAGAATTGCCTCCCCAGCACCTAAAAGAATCCCAGAGTTAGCTTCGCGGCCTCCGACATCATGGTCGGATTCCACGGCGGATCCCAAACCACCTCGACGCGCACATCGCTCACGCCCGGAAGCGCTTTGATCTTGCTCTCCACCTCCGGCGGCAGGGAACCGGCCACCGGGCAGGCCGGCGAGGTCAGCGTCATCCGGACATAGACATTGCCGCCGGGGTCCACGTCAATCCCGTAGACGAGTCCCATGTCGTAGATGTCCACCGGAATCTCCGGGTCGTAGCAGGTGCGCAGAACCTCGACCACCTGCTGCCGCAAATCCGCCGCCGGCTGGCTGGTCTCAGCCGTTTCCGCGCTTTGTGTCTTTGTGTCTTGGTGGTTCAAACTCATTCCGTTGTCACTTCGCTGGCATCGCCTTCCAGGGCGCTGCGCAGGGTGTGCCACACCAGGGTGGCGCACTTGACGCGCGTCGGGTAATCGCAGACGCCGGAAAAGACCTCGAGCTTGCCCAGGTCCACCCGGCCGGGGTGCGCCTTGCCGGTGACCAGGTCGTGAAAGCCGTCAAACAGCGCCTCGGCCTCGGCGACCGTCTTGCCTTTCACGGTTTCCGTCATGATGGACGCCGAAGCAGTGGAAATGGCGCATCCGGCGCCCTCAAAGGCGGCGTCCACCACGCGGCCGTCCCGCACCGTCAGGTACACCTGCACCTTGTCGCCGCACAGCGGGTTGTAGCCGCAGGCCTGGCAGTTGGCCCCCTCCAGCTTGCGCAGGTTGCGGGGCCTCTTGCTGTGATCCAGGATGACTTCCTGGTACAAGGAGTCCATCTCCGACATCAGCGGAAAACCTCCTGAACCTTGTGAATTCCGGCGACCAGGGCGTCCACTTCCTGCCGCGTGTTGTAGAACGCGAAGGAAGCGCGGGTGGTGGCCGGCACGCCGAAGCGGGCCATCACCGGCTGCGCGCAGTGATGCCCGGCGCGCACCGCGATGCCTTCGCGGTCGAGGATGGTCCCGATATCGTGCGCGTGGATGCCGTCCAGGACGAAGGAAATGACGGCCGCTTTCTCCGGCGCCGTGCCGATGATGCGCAGACCGGGGATCTCCGCGAGCCGCCGGGTGGCGTAAGCCAGCAAGTCATGCTCGTGGGCCGCAATGCGCTCCAACCCGATGCCCTCGACGTAATCGATGGCCGCGCCCAGCCCGATGGCCCCGGCGATGTTCGGTGTGCCGGCCTCGAATTTGTAAGGGATGGTGTTGAAGGTGGTCTTCTCGAAGGTGACCGAGCGGATCATGTCGCCGCCGCACTGGTAGGGCGGCATGCGCTCCAGCAGCCTGGCCTTTCCGTAGAGCGCGCCGACGCCGGTCGGCCCGTAGAGCTTGTGCCCGGAAAAGGCGTAGAAATCGCAACCGAGGGCCTGCACGTCGATGCGCGTGTGCGGGGCAGCCTGGGCCCCGTCGATGAGCACCGGCGTCTTCTGCCGGTGCGCCATCTCCACGATGCGGCGAACCGGGTTCACGGTGCCCAGGGCGTTGGAGACGTGGGCCACGGCAACCAGCCGCGTGCGCGGTCCCAGCCGCTTCTCGAACTCCTCCAACAGCAATTCGCCGGCGTCGCTGATGGGCGCCACGCGCAGCTTCGCGCCTTTTTCCTGGCACAGCACCTGCCAGGGCACGATGTTGGCGTGGTGCTCCATGCCGGTGATCAGCACCTCGTCGCCAGGCTGGAGGTTGCCGCGGCCCCAGCTATGGGCCACCAGGTTGACGGCTTCGGTGGCGCCGCGGACAAAGATGATCTCGCGCACCTCCCGCGCGTTCAGGAACCGCCGCACCTTCTCGCGCGCCTCTTCGTATTCCCGGGTGGCGTGCTCGCTCAACTGGTGCAGGCCGCGATGGATGTTGGCGCAGGTGTCCACGTAGAAGCGCGTGAGCGCGTCCAGCATTTGCTGCGGCTTCTGCGTGGTGGCCGCGTTGTCCAGGTAGACCAGGGGCTTGCCCCGCACCTTCTTCTTCAAGATGGGGAAGTCCAGGCGCACGGCCTCCACGTCCAGGGCCGTCTCGGTGTGCCGCAAATGCGTCGTCGCCTGCATAAACCAGTTAAGAGTGACGAGTGACAAGTGAAGAGCGCACCCGTCACTGGTCACTTGTCACGTGTCACTTCTTTTCGATAACCGCGCGAACATCTGCCGCTCCAGGTGCGCCCGCAGCTCCTCCAGCTTCATTCGCCCCAGCACATCGTTGGCGAAGGCAAAGGTGAGCAAGTGGCGTGCCTCGTCGTGCCCGATTCCCCGGGAGCGCAGGTAGAACAGCGCCTCGCTGTCGAGCTGGCCGATGGTGGCGCCGTGCGTGCAGCGCACGTCGTCGGCCCAGATCTGCAACTGCGGCTTGGTGTTAATGACCGCGTCCTTGGACAGCAGCAGGTTCTTGTTGCTCTGGATGGCGTCGGTCTTCTGCGCGTCCTTACGCACCACGATGCCGCCGTTGAACACGGCGCTGGAGCGGCCGTCCAGAATACCCTTGTAATACTCGCGGCTGCCGCAGTGCGGTTTGGCGTGGTCCAGCACGGTGTGGGTGTCGACGTGCTGCCGGCCGCCGGCCAGATACAGCCCGTTCAGCGTGCACTGGGCGCCGTCGCCGTCCAGCACGGCATTGACGTTGTTGCGCACCAGCGCGCCGCCCAGGGAAACGGAGTGTGCAGCGAAATTCGAGCTGCGCTGCTGCCGCACCTGCAGGGTGGCCACGTGGAAAGCCTCCTGGCTCTCCTGCTGGAGCTTGTAATGCTCGATCACCGCGGTTTCGCCGGCCAGCAACTCGGTGACGGCGTTGGTGAAATAATTGCCGCCCGCGTCGCCCGCGTAAACCTCCACGATCGCGGCCTGGCTGGCTTCGCCGGCCAGAATCAGGTTGCGCGGGTGCGACATGGCCGGCTCGCCGGACGGCGTCGAGCAAAACACCATGTAAATCGGCTCCCGCAAAACCGTGCCCCGGGATATCTCGATGAAGGCGCCGTCCTCGGCCAAGGCGGTGTTCAGCGCCACGAACGCTTCCTCGCGCCAGGCGGCATACCGCGCCAGGTGCTCTTCGGCGCGGCCGTTCTTCAAGAACTCGGCCAGGCTGCCGACGCGCACGCCCGGGGGCAGGCCGCCGAGGTTCGACTGCGCCTCCGAATAGCGCCCGTTCAGGAAAACGATGCGCGACGCGCCGTCCGGAACAGCCGCCGGCAGGGGGACTGGCCGGCTGTCCGGCTGGGCCGGGCGGAAGCGCGTCCGGGCGATGGGGGCCACGCTGGTGAACTTCCATTCCTCCAGCTTGCCGGTGGGGAAGCCCAACTCGGTGAAGCGCGCCATGGCGCCGCGGCGCAGTTCGCGCAACCAGCCGGGCGCGCCCGCCCAGCGCTTCTCGACCGCCTCGAAGCCGGCCAGGTAGGCGTCGGCCTGGTCGAGCATTCCGGCGCTCAGGGTTGGGGTGGCTCCGCTCATCGCGCCAACACGCTTTCTCCCCCGGCTACCGCCGCGGGCGACAGAGTCCCGTTCGGGATTCCGAGCCAGCCGTACCCCTTCTGCTCCAGTTCCAGCGCCAGTTGCCGGTCGCCGGACTTCACGATGCGGCCGTTGTACAGCACGTGCACGAAATCGGGGACGATGTAGTTGA
>Ga0315282_10004953_pt1 | contig 22911 bp, 27 predicted proteins | sample YL17G07_20_MG_FD_203693 | JGI IMG/M metagenome (GOLD analysis project Ga0315282, IMG submission 203693) | Sediment microbial communities from Yellowstone Lake, YNP, Wyoming, USA - YL17G07_20 | ecosystem: Environmental > Aquatic > Freshwater > Lake > Sediment | place: USA: Wyoming | collected... | reverse complement strand
CCTACTTTAATAACGATGCTCATGGATTTGCTGTGAAGAACGCTTTAAGATTTAAGGAATTGCTGGAAGAGAAAACAGAACCGGTTCGATAATACTATAATCGACAGACAAAGTCAAGAATCACTATCATAAAAAAAATTTAACTATTTTGTTGACAAAATTTTTTTAAGATGTTAAAATAACACAAAATAAATTACTGGATGGTCGTAACTTAGCTCACCAAATATATGAGAAGAACTCCTTAATGAGTTTCCACTAACTTAGAAGGGAGAGGATGAACAAGAAGGCGAGGCGATATTATAGCAAGTGCGAGCAATTTAACTATGCAGGGACTCACCTCCTCTTAGAATTCTGGGGAGCCGAAAATATTACCTCCTTAGAGAAAGTTAAGAAGGCTCTAATTAAATCGGTCAATGCTTGTGGAGCTACCCTCTTAGAAATAAAACTCCACCGTTTTTCTCCCAACCAAGGAATATCGGGCATAGCGATAATTAAAGAATCCCACCTATCTATTCACACCTGGCCTGAATTTGGATATGCGGCAATCGATATTTTTGTCTGCGGAGAAGTAAACCCATATAAAGCTATTCCCGTACTAAAGAAAATATTCAAGCCTAAAAAGATGCAGTTACTGGAACTTAAGAGGGGAATTCTGGAATGAAGGAAATGTGGTTTTATGAGTCCCTTTTCCCTTTAGTGAAATTGGGGCTTAAAGTTAAGGAAAATCTTGTTTCAAAGAAAAGCCTATATCAGAAGATTGATATTTTGGATACTTATGAATTCGGCAGGGTATTAGTTTTAGACGGGATTGTCCAGACCACAGAGCGAGATGAATTTATCTACCACGAAATGCTGTCTCATTTAGCCATGCTCTCTCATCCCCATCCGAAAACTGTCTTAATTATCGGAGGTGGGGACGGGGGAATCTTGAGAGAAGTCCTGAAGTATCCAGTTAGGGAAGTGTTTTTAGTAGAAATAGACGAGAAAGTAATTGAACTCTCGAAAACCTATCTTTCATCTATCTGTAGAAATTCTTTTAACGACAGGCGGGCAAACATAATAATTGACGACGGAGCAAACTTCATCAAGGAAGGGAAAGGAAAATTTGACGTGGTGATAATTGATTCTTCAGACCCTATTGGCCCAGCAAAGGTGCTTTTCTCATCTAAATTCTATCGAGAAGCCTCTAATGCACTTTCCAACGATGACGGAATATTTACCCAACAGACAGGCTCGTCTTTTCTTCAGAGAGAAGAATTTCCTTATGTCTATAAAAAACTGAAGAAGGTTTTTCCATTTGTGACTATCTTTTTGACAGCTGTCCCCACCTATGTGGGAGGATTCTTCAGTTTCGTCTTCGCTTCTAAGGGGATCGATCCCCGAAAGGTTCGCCTTTCGAAAATAGAAAAAAGGTATAAGAAATTTAAACTAAAAACCAGATACTATAATCCGGAAATTCATCACTCTTCCTTTGTCTTGCCCACTTATATAAAGGAAACAATGGAGATTAAATAGGAAATGGAAAGAAGGGAAAGTTACGGCACAGAACTTATACTCGATCTCTACGGTTGCAACCAGAAAACGATTCGCTCCCCTAAGAAAATAAGTCAATTCGTCGATAATTTGTGCACTTTAATAAAAATGAGAAAATACGGCAAACCTTCTATCCTCCACTTTGGACTGAAAAAGCCCCACACTGCAGGCTATTCTCTCGTCCAATTCATTGAGACCAGTTCCATCACCGGCCATTTCTCTGAACTCTGGAATTCTGCTTATATCAACATCTTCTCCTGTAAACAATTCGACACAGAAAAGGCCGCAAATTTCACCAAAAAATTTTTTGGTGCAAAGAGAATGAAAAAAAGGGTAGTTTTAAGAAAATAGAAAAATCCTTAAACAATGTCGAATATTTTCCCTGGATTTAAAATATTTTCTGGGTCGAAAATTTTCTTTATTCCCTTCATAATGTCAATATGAGCTTTGCTCAGGGCCATAGATAGATACTCCTTCTTCACTATACCTATCCCATGTTCTCCTGAAATGGTACCCCCTCTATTTATACCGTCTAAGTGGAGTTCTTTTCGCACCTGGCGATATTTTTCTTCCCATCCTTCCTTTGTTTTCTCTATTTCTCCGTCCTTAAATTTAACTTTCATAAGATGAGTATGCACGTTTCCGTCCCCTGCATGACCGTATGTGGGCAACCATACATCATATTTATCCGCAATCTCATGTACCTTCTCCACATGCCCGGCAATCTCTGCCCGCGGGACAGTGATGTCCAGTATCTCGATTGTGTATGGCTTGAGGGCTTCATAGATTTGGCTCCTTATATTTAATACATTATCTTGTCTCTCTTTAGTATCAGCGACAAAGACATCCAGTGCATTATTAACAGAACATAATTCTGCCACAGATTCAGAAAGCCCCATTACCTCCTCTTCGCTGGAGCCATCTATTGTTATCATAAGATATGCCTTTCCCTCCCGACAGGGCCACCTCTTCTGGAGATACTGTTCAGTAACAAGAATGGGCTCTTTCTCCACAAATTCTATCGCCATAGGAACTGTCTTACTCTTTATTATCATGGGAACTGTCTTTATGGCTTCGCGAACACTATTGAAAGGTGCAACAAGTGTAAACATAGCTTTTGGTGGCGGGAGAAGAGAAATTGTGGCTTTGGTAATAATCCCCAGAGTGCCTTCGGAGCCTATCAAAAGATTCAGGAGACTATAGCCAGTGCTATCTTTCATAATCTTTCCACCGATTTCTATTATCTCTCCTCTGGGCAGAATAACCTCCAGTCCCTTCACGAAGTTCCTTATTACTCCGTATTTAACTGCTCTCGAGCCGCCTGCGTTAGTGGCTATAACTCCTCCTATGTTTGCACTCTCCTCACCCGGATGGGGAGGAAAGAAGAGTCCCACCTCTTCTACCTTTTTATAGAACTCCATTAATGGGACTCCTGCCTCGACCACTGCCATAAGATTTTCTGTATCTATTTCCAGAACCTCCTTCATATTTTCCAGAGAGAGAACCAGACCACCATACAGAGGAACACAGCTACCCACAAGTCCCGTTGCACCTCCCCGGGGAGTGACGGGAAACTTCTCATTATTGGCGAGTTTAAGAATTTGAGAAATCTCCTCTCTGTTTTTCGGTTTCGCCACCACCTCGGGAAGTTTCCTTATCGACTCGAGGGCAAACTCGTCATGGCTGTAGTCCACCATTTTATCCGGTTCACAAATCAGGTTCTGTTCACCCACGATGTCCCTGAGCTTCTCAACGATATTCTTTTCTATCCGCTTATATACCATTTTTTCTCCTTCCTCTGGAGTTTATAAAACCGCCCTTTCGGGCGGACTCCACTTTTTGGGTAAAGATTGTTAGAAATTATGATCCCTGGGGTATGAATTCCCTTTAAGTTCACTTATTGGAAGGCATGAAGTAGACAGCAGAACCTTTAGCCAGCAACTTCTCCTTACCATCCTTGATTTCAATTCCGCTGAAGAAGAATTTTCCCTTTCTCTTGATAATCCTTGCTTCAGCGAAAATTTCGCCGTCTTCAACGGCAGACTTAAACTCCATATCCAGTTTAGCTGTGAAAAATGCCCTCTCACCACATTTCGTGACCATTGCTATAGCTACGGCAGTATCTGCTAAAGAACATATCACTCCCCCATGAATAAAACCATGGGGATTAGTGAATTCCTTACTGTAGGGCATCATTATTTTCCCAAACCCATCTTTCGCTTCTAAAATCTTCATTTTAAGCAACTTTTCAAAAGGCGCTCTAATTTTAATCTTCATGTCTTCTCCCGGAAATATAAAGAATGGAATTCTATTCTATTCCCAGTTCAGAAAGAGTGCGAATAAAACTGAGAATATTGTCCCTCCCTATTATACCCACCAATTCTCCGTTCTGGACAACGGGAAGTTGACTAATATCTTCTCGAGTCATAGTCTCGAATACAGATAATAGAGGGTCAGCGGGTTTAACTGCCTTTGTCTTATCCAAGGGAATCATCACTTCCTTAACAGTAGTACCACCCCAAGCATGGCGAGGCACCTCTTTTACCTGATGTATTGTTACCAGCCCTACCACTCGACCATCCTCAATTACAGGCAGACAGCGAGATCCCCCCCGAATAATATGTTCATAGATAAGCTGTTCCAGCGTGGTATCGCCTGGCACTCCATAACATTCCCTAACCATTGCTTCCTCCACAGTCACCCCGCGCATAGTATCTTTAAGGGCAACCAGTCGGTAGCTACTCTCAGCAGCATTATTGAGGAACCATCCGATAAATACAAACCAGATGCCGTTAAAAAATCTCCCTGTAAAGAACATAAACATACCAAAGAAAATCAATAGAAAAGCTACAAATCGACCCGCCCCCGAGGCAACTCGAGTTGCTTTCTTAAAGTTACCAGTTATTTCCCAGATAACCGCTCGCAAAATACGGCCACCATCGAGAGGGAAACCAGGAACCAAATTGAAGATAGCTAGCATAAGATTTATTCTGCTTAGCCAATATGCTAAAGCAGCAACAGGGTGGGTGGTGGACCCCATTACGAAGAGAACCAACCTGAACAGGATGGCAATTACAATACTTACCAGAGGTCCTGCAAGAGCCATAAAAAATTCTTTTCCCGGCCTTTCCGGTTCGCTTACGATTTGAGCAACTCCACCGAAGATAAAAAGTGTGATATCTCGGACAGGAGTTCCGTGAGCCTTAGAAACTAAGCTGTGGGACAATTCGTGGGCCAGTACAGAGGCGAAGAATATCAAACAGGTCGATAAGGCGACAATCCAATAGGTAAGGAATTGCCAGCCTGGATAGTAATGAGGAAAGTAGTGGCTTCCCAACGACCAGCTAATTAATAAAAAGATAATGAACCAGCTGTAATCTATCTTTATTTGAATACCAAAAATTTTCCCCAGTTGTATAGTATTTCTCATCTTCTATTTATCCTCGTTGTGGCAAGAAAACCCCTGCCTTTAGGCGGGGGATGAATTGCCATGAATTAATATTGAAATACTTCTCTACTTTTTCTATCTTGAAATATTCCTTCTTTTTTACATCACCATACAATATATATTTCCCATAATTGAACATTCCTTTCGCTATGTATTTAATACCGTTAACCCAAAAGATATCCTTTGGTTGAATAACACTTCTTTGTTTCCTTATTGACGGCTTATATCTATTTCTGTTTAATTGCAGTACCCTATTGTTTCTCTTCTTCTGTTCTAAAATATATTCTTTAGACCTGACTTGTTCTGTTCCATCGGCTATTATAAAAGCATCGTTGCTGTGTATCTTTTCTAATCCTTGTTCTATTCTTTTAACTTTTGTTTCATAACCATAAGATATGTTGACGTTGGGATGTATCTTGCTTATTCTTTCAAGAATTTTCAACCTCGCCGTTGACATGAATGTTTCTGCCTTATATTGCTTTTCTTTCTTTAACTTCTTATACAACTTCTGCTTGTGCAGTTTGTCGTGGCACTTGTTGTGCAATAACGCTTGATTCTTTGGTCTATCTGTACCTCCTTGACCTCTCGGTATGATGTGGTGTAAATGCCAACCGTTATCGTCATACTCCCTTCCACATAGCTGACACTTCCCTTCCTCCCTTGCAACTACAAATGCCTTGACGTTCTCGTAGTCATACAAACTTCCCTGTTGATACCCCTTGCCTTCGACATTGGGGTTTTCTATCCTCTGTATGTCAAAGTTTGCACCTTCTACGTTGACTTTACTAATTGGCAACAACTTACATATTCTTTTGACTAATTCAACGTGGGTGTTGATTCTTCGTTCAACTGACGGTGCTAACCAACCTTTCTTCACTCTATTGTTAAACCTTGCTTCCCTGTACCACAACTTGTTTCTACGTCCACGACGATACATTTTCTTTTCTAAAAGACGAGAACTCATCTTGTTTTCTAACTTCATCGTTCCACCAAGTAGTTCTTCCTTTCCGCTAACAGCAGAAAATCCAATGTTCTCATAACCAGTGTCAACTCCCAACACCACATCTTGGACTTTGTTTTCACAAACGAAAAGCAACTGAATCTGAAATGGATACTTCCTTACAACCTTTGCCTTACCAGACTCTAACAAATGCCTTGCCTTAGCATTACTACAAGGCATTAAAACCTGTCCATCAACCGACTTTACATACACTTTGTCTTTAAGACCGCATGTATGCTGGCGTAGATTCACTTCGGGATTGTTAGAAGAGGTTTTCAAACTCATCTCACTGAGAGTTTCCTCTCTGTTTAAAGAACGAGTCACAGAGCAAGGAACTAGTGAAGTATTCCTTGGTGTGTATGTTTTTCTCTCCCCTAACTTCTGCATCAAAAATTCTCCTTTTGAAGCTCCCTAATCAACTAGTTACCCTTAAACCTCACGGCTCAAGCCCTCTCCTTTAGGGGAGGGTAATTGACCTCTTAAAATACCTCATTTTATCTACTTGAAAAAGAAACGAGCTCCAATACCACCATCGATTTCAAAATCAGTCTTCTTAATGACTTGAAGGATGGGGACCACTTCTACAAAAATATCGAAAGGCGCCCCGGAAAAGAGATACTCCAGCCCAACTGGAAACCTCACTCCTGCTTCCGTCTCATCTCCAAAATTGACCCGAAACCCTAAACCATAGTAGAGCGGGAATTCCCCTTCCTCCACCTTGATAAGGTTAAAATTGTGCCAGAGATAATCCCCGTGAATCTGAAACCGCCCTTCCCTGCCCAAAGACCAGGCAGCCGCAGCATCGAAAGCACTACTCTTACTGAGCCAGAATTTTGCACTGAGTCCTGTAGGAGAACCGAGAATTATCCCCAGACCAAAATCGTTCTTCTCATAGGCTAACCCTCTATCCGGAATAGCCAGAAAAATCAAAACCGATACTAAAATTGGAAATATTTTTCTCATTTCACCTCCCGCCACCACGTCCACCGCCTTTTCCACCACCCCTCTCTGGCGGTGCGTACTCTTTACCTGGCTTCTCCTTTTCATATTTGGGTCGCGGTGGGCCAACTTCCGGGCCCGGCTGCGGCATTTCCTTCCAGGACCCCCGGAGAGTCCGCCGCTCCTCGCGCGTAAGTTCGCCCCTAATACGGCGATGCTCCCTTTTCACTTCTCTTCTTGCCTTTCCCAATTTTACCCCGCACTCATCGGCTATCTGTCCCCAGCCTTTACCAGCATCCCTCATAGCTACAATTTCATCCAGCGGCTTTCCCGCCATTTCAGAAAGCACAAGTGCATTTGTAATCTCTCCATATCCCAAACGTTTTGCCCTTAAGTCTGCCAGAGTATCTACATCCACTCCAAAGCGCTCAGAATATTTTTCGAGAATTTTACTTTCGTTCTCGATAATCCTCTCCTTATCGCGAAGCCTCTCCTGCTCTCTGGTCTCTTTGCGAGCCTCCTCTTCTGCCTTTTCCTGAGTCCTACCAAGACTCGTTCCTCCCACAAGAATAATCCCTAGAAAGATAATCCCAAAAACATTATGAAAACTCTTCATCTTTTTTATACCTCCTCTTCCCGTACTCACTTGTCTTTAAATTTTTCTGAACTCAATTCACCTCCAATTCCCCAGTTATGTTTGGGAACATCCCTGATTATCACTTCAACCGCTTCCCTGGGACATCCAATAATTTCTACAAATAAATTGGTGATTCCTGCAACCAATTTCTTCTTCTCCTCGACTTTCCGGCCTTCCCACAAATCCACATTCACTAATGGCATATCTCCCTCCTTATGTGAAACCTCCTTCCGCTAAAGCGGAAGTTTAGGTCATCGGGCGACCGCAAGGGTCGCCCCTACGCGTGGTCGGTCGCCCTTTAGGGTGACGAAAATCGGCAACGTAAACGGTGCCAGACCAGACGGCACTCTGAAGAGTGCCCGACCAATGGGCTACGCGATTAATCTACCACAAATAATTTATGAGAAGAATCTGTTTGCTATTAATCCAGCAATGGGAGGAAAGAAAAATGTGCTGGCAATACGAATGAGTGTAAATTTCCAGCCCATTATGCTTACTTCTATCGGCAGCCGCGCAAATGACCACAACGACCATCCTGAATAGCCGATGAAAACAAGAATAATGGCGAGAAGACCCATTATAACCGTAGCGATTACCATTCCCGATACCTCCCATAATCTCGCCAAAAGCGACCGAGAACTCCTATTCAAAATAATGCTGATGTTCTGGACAATTACAAATTCTGTGGCGCCTCAGGACCGCGAGCAGTGTCCCTCCCCCACTTTGGTCACAGTGACGCTTTAGGACCTGTCTAAATATTCCTCTTGTATCTCTTCATTAATAGTGAATTACTGACTACAGAAACAGAGCTAAAAGACATAGCTGCGCCAGCAATAATGGGATTCAAAAGAAACCCGGTGAATGGGTAGAGCACTCCCGCAGCCACAGGAATGGTCACACTATTGTAAAAGAATGCCCAGAATAGATTCTGTCTTATCTTCTTCATAGTATATCTTGATAAATCGATAGCCATTACTACATCTCTAAGGTCGTCTTTAATGAGTACTATATCTCCGGATTCAATAGCCACATCGGTGCCTGTGCCAATGGCAATACCAATGTCAGCCTGAGTAAGCGCAGGAGCATCGTTTATGCCATCACCAACCATAGCCACCCTCAAACCTTGCTCCTGGAGCTTCTTTATCTCATCAGCTTTATCTTGTGGCAAAACTTCTGCTAAGACTTTCTCTATCCCCAATTGCCCGGCTATGGCTTCACCCGTCCTTCTGTTATCTCCCGTTATCATAATCACTTCTTTGCCCAATCTCTTTAATGCCTTGATTGCCTCTTTTGCATATTCCTTTAAAGTATCAGCCACAGCCACTATTCCCACAACTGAATTGTCAGAGGCGACAATCATCGCAGTTTTACCCTGCGCTTCCAAGTCTTTAAGAATTTTGTCCCCTTTTGACAAGTCTATATTTCTCTCCTCCATTAACTTCCTGTTGCCTAGTAGAATCATTCTATTGTGGTATCTCGCGCTGACTCCTCTTCCGGTTATAGACTCAAAAACTTCTGGCTCAGGGATATCTATTCCTTTCGCTCTTGCACCCTCAATAATTGCTTCCCCCAAAGGATGCTCCGAATTCCTTTCGGCTATTGCCGCAAATCTCAATATCTCGTTTTCACTCATTGTATCCAGCTTGATGACATCGGTTAATTCCGGTTTACCCCTGGTTAGGGTTCCAGTTTTGTCAAATAATACTGCATCTATCTTACTAGCCAACTGAAGCGATTGAGCATTCTTAATCAATATTCCATTTTGTGCACCAATACCTGTTCCTACCATAACCGCTGTAGGCGTGGCTAAACCTAAAGCACAGGGACAGGCAATAATCAAAACAGCGATAGCGACGGTCAAGGCAAAGAGGAAACCCTGCCCAACCAAAAGCCAGACGGTAAAGGCAATTATTCCAATTAGAACCACCGCTGGAACAAAATAAGCAGAAATCTTATCTGCCAACTCCTCAACAGGCGCTTTGGAGCCTTGCGCTTCCTCAACAAGTCTTACGATCTGGGCTAAAGCTGTATCCTTACCTACTTTTGTGGCTACAAACTTAAAAGAACCTGTCTTGTTAATTGTGGCACCGATTACTTCTTCACCTGGCGTCTTCTCCACCGGAATGCTTTCACCTGTAACCATAGATTCATCCACACTGGAATGTCCTTCAACTACTTTTCCATCTACAGGGATTTTCTGTCCCGGTTTCACCAGAACAACATCACCGACAATGACTTCCTCTACTGGAATCTCTTTCTCTTGTCCATTTCTGAGGACAATGGCGTTTTGGGGCTGCAACCCCAAAAGTTTCTTGATAGCTTCCGAAGTCTTTCCCTTGGCAATTGCTTCCAGCCATTTCCCGAGAAGAATGAAGGCGATAAGAATTCCAGCTACTTCGTAATAGAGATTTTCCATTCCATATTTGGGACTACCCGTCCATATCGCTATGGATACAAAAAGACTATAAACATAAGCAGCGCCTGTCCCCAAAGCAACCAGAGTATCCATAGTTGCAGTTCTGGTTTTGATAACTGAACTAAAACCTTTGGTATAAAATTGGTAGCCTGCTATTATGATAGGAGTGGTAAGAAGAAATTGAATGAGAGCCATATTGCCCAGAATAGAATGCGAAACCGGCAAACCCAGGTGAGGTGCCATGGCAAAATATAGGAGGGGAATAGCCAATATTAACGAAATCCAAAACTTTATCTTGAGGCTTTTGATTTCTCTCTCTCGTGCTTGTTTTTCAATATCGCCTGTGATTCCCTCTTCCTCAATTGGCTTATATCCGGCACTGGAAATTGCTTCTTTCAGCTTCTCCCTTGTGACTCTGGTCGGGTCATACTCTATATGTGCCTTCTCAGAAGCAAAATTTACTTTCGCATCCACTACGCCGTCAACTTTCTTTAAAGAATTCTCAATTGTTACCACGCAGGATGAACAGTGCATCCCTATGATCCCGATTGCCGTCTTTTCTTTTTTCCCCGAGGAAATTTCTGCCTTTGATTCTGAAACAGGCTCCTGTTTCTCCAGGCCCAAAAATTTATCTCGACAGATAGGACTACAGAAAAAATATTCCCCCCCGTCTTTCTCTATCTTAATCGCTTTTTTCTCATCAACTTCCATTTTACAGATTGGGTCTATAGCCATCTCAATTACCTTATTTCCCTATATTACTTCCTTAACTTTGGCCGTCTCCTTCTTTCTTACTCTTATATCCGCTGGTTTTAAATATTCACCGGTCCAGCAATATAGACACAGCTTCTCCTTAGGAAGCCCAATGGCCTTCACCATATCATCTACAGTCTGATATCTAAGTGTGGTAACTTCTAAATCTTTAGCAATCCATTCCACCATCTTTTTGTATTCTTTAGAATTATAGTCTATGTATTTTGCTACATTCTCCAAATCTTTCCCCTCCAGGCTGCGAATGGCTCTGCGGGCAGCCAGTTCAGGAATAGACCGCGTGGAGAGATTAAACCTGCAGGGAAACATCAATGGTGGGCAGGCAGGCCGTATGTGAACCTCCTTGGCGCCACTTCCCCATAGCTTTTTTATGGTGAAGTTCTTAAGCTGAGTCCCCCTGACTATTGAATCCTCACATACTACAATCCTATTGCCCTCAATTATCTCTTTGATGGGAATTAACTTCATCTTGGCTATCAAATCTCGGGTCTCCTGCGAAGGCGGAGTATAGCTCCTTCCATATCCCATGGTATACTTCACCAGCGGTCGCCTGTAAGGCTTCCCAGACTCCATGGCATATCCCAGGGCATGCGCAGTTCCCGAATCGGGAACTCCGGAGACTACATCTACTTTTATGTCCCCGTCCCTTTTTGCCAGAAACTTCCCGCACCTCTCCCTAACCATTTCCACATTTATCCCCTCATAACTTGAGGCGGGAAAGCCAGCATATATCCAGAGAAATGCGCAGATTTGATTCGTATCCCCGCCCGGCCGCCTCTCCCCCATACCCTGCTCATTTATCAGAATTATCTCCCCGGGTGCGAGGTATTTCACAGTCTGGAAACCAATATTGGGAAAGGCACTGGTCTCAGAAGTAACTGCCCAGGCGTCGTCCTCCCGGCTTCCCACTACGAGGGGCGTGTAGCCAAACCTATCTCTTGCCGCATAGATTCCCTCTCTATTCAGCAATAAAAGTGAGCAGGAACCATCTATTGCCTCGAACATTTTCTCTATGCCATCTATCAAATCGCTCCCCTGGATGATCAACTTAGCTATGAGCTCCGTTACATTAACTTCGCCCTTAGTCACTTCAGTGAAGGATATTCCTTCATCCAAAAGCCTTTCCACCAATTCTTTCGTGTTTTCTATGAATCCATTAGTGACTATACAAAACGGACCGAACTTGGAGTTCAAATAAATAGGCTGTTCATCAAAACCGCTAATAACGCCGATGCCCTTGTTGCCCTTCATACGCTTATAATCTTGATAGAATTTTGACTTAAACTGGTCCTGGCTTATGTTATGTATCTGGCGTGTGAAATCCTCTCCCAGGACTGCCATGCCCCCATATTCCGTCCCCAGATGCGAATGGTAATCCGTGCCATAGTACAGAATCTCTGCACAATCTCCCTTAGAAACCACTCCAAAAATCCCGCTCATCTTTTACCCCCCAAAACATTAATTTCAAATTTCAGATTTCAAATTTCTTGGGTTTGTTTGCTAAGAAACTTCTGTCCAGAAATATTCGTTGTTTTCAAATATTCAATAAATCCGTTTATCTGCTTAGACAATTCCCTCATGGCAGTATATGATTCTTCAAATTCTTTATTATCCAAATAACCTATCTCTTTAGCAATAAAAAGTTGTGAACGTAACTCACCACAAGAACCTCGAGCAATATATAAAAATTGAATCAACTCCTGTTTAGTGCCTCGCTCAAAACCCTCAGCGATGTTACTAGAAACTGAGACAGCCGCTCTTTGAATTTGATTTTTTAATCCATAATCTTTACTAAGTTTACCTTTAGAGGTAATTTTATAGACTAGAATTGCTAATTCTTTAGCACTTTCCCATACTGGTAAATCTTCAAAGGAACTATAAGTTGGCATATCAAAAACCTTTATTTCAAATTAGCCAATTTCAGATTTCAAATTGATTTTGATTTTAATCTGAAATTTGTAATTTGAAATCTGAAATTGTTGTTATTTTATCTGCTTATGGTATTCCTGTAACGACTTTACAGACATCTTTGGTCTCTTAATCAAATTCTCTATTCCATTAACAGATGCCTGCGCGCCAGAAATAGTAGTTATGAGAGGTACGCTATAAAGAATTGCATGGGACCTTATCTTTGACTCATCCTCTTTAGTCGCCTTACCAGCAGGAGTGTTTATTATGAGGTCTACCTTGTCATCTTTTATTAAGTCAATGATATTGGGTCTTCCTTCGTGAAGTTTAGGCAGAGTCTTTACCTCTATGTCATTCCTCATAAGGGCATCTGCTGTGCCAGAAGTTGCCATAATCTTAAACCCGAGGTCCACAAGTTTTTTGGCAATGAACACTATATTCCTCTTATCCTGGTTCTTCACACTTATAAACACATTCCCCCTTATCGGCAACCTTTGTCCAGCAGCTATCTGGCTCTTCGCATAAGCTACACCAAATGTGGAATCTATTCCCATAACCTCCCCTGTGGATTTCATCTCCGGGCCCAAGATTGCATCTACGCCTGGAAACCTTATAAAAGGAAATACAGACTCTTTTACCGCAATATAATCTATCTTCTTTTCCTTTGTAAATCCTAACTCTTCCAGTGTCTTTCCCAGCATAATCTTAGTTGCCAACTTTGCCAGAGGAACCCCTATTGCCTTGCTCACAAATGGAATCGTTCTACTTGCCCTGGGATTTACCTCCAGGACATAGACTATATTATTCTTGACAGCGTACTGGATATTCAAAAGTCCCTTCACGTTTAATCCCTTTGCCAAAGCGTAACTGTTTTTCTTTATAACTTCTATTATATCTTCACCTAAAGTATAAGGCGGAATGACCATTGCGCTATCACCGGAATGAATGCCTGCTTCTTCAATGTGCTCCATAATTCCACCTATCACGCACCTCCTACCATCTGCTACCGCATCTACGTCAACCTCTATAGCATCTTCTAAGAATTTGTCAATAAGAATTGGACGTTCAGGAGATGCCTCTACTGCTTTTTCCATAAAATTGCTTAAACCTTCCTCATCATAGACTATCTCCATTGCCCTACCACCGAGGACATAAGAAGGTCTTACCACTACTGGATATCCTATCCTGTTAGCAACCTTCTTTGCTCCTTCGAATGAGGTAGCTGTCCCGTTTTCAGGCTGGATGAGTTTCAATTTCTTAACCATCTGTTGGAATCTCTTCCTGTCCTCTGCTATATCTATAGAGTCAGGGCTGGTTCCTAAAATCTTCACCCCTGCCTTCGCCAATGGGACAGATATGTTTAGAGGAGTCTGTCCGCCAAATTGAACTATCACCCCAATCGGCTTTTCAATATCCACAATATTCAACACATCCTCAACTGTCAAAGGTTCAAAATACAATTTGTCTGAAGTATCATAGTCTGTCGAGACAGTCTCTGGATTACAATTCACCATAATGCTTTCAATGCCTTCCTCTTTTAGAGCATACGATGCGTGACAACAGCAGTAATCAAACTCTATACCCTGCCCGATTCTATTAGGCCCCCCTCCCAGGATAAGAACCTTCCTATTCCCGGATGGATGGCTTTCATCACTCGTCTCGTATGTAGAATAATAATAAGGTTTGCTCGCTTTAATTTCTCCTCCGCAGGTATCTACTAATTTATAAACTGCTTTTATATTGCACTTTTTTCTATGAGACCTCACCTTTTTCTCCGTTGAATTTAGAAGATAGGCGAGCTGTATATCCGAGAAGCCACACTTCTTCGCTTTGTTAAGCAACTCTGTGGGAATTTTAATTTCATCTTTTACATTTTTACTTCTATATTTCTTTATCTCCTCCTCCATCTCTACGATCTGTCTCATATTATCTATAAACCACCTATCAATTTTTGACAACTCGTAAATCTCATCCACGGTTAGTCCGAGCTTAACACCATATCTGATAAAAAATAGCCTCTCATCATTGGGAATCCTAATTTTTCCCTTTACTTCATTAATCAAATACTCTGATGGTGATTTTAATGCCCCATCTGTAATTTTATCTTTTCCGTCTGAACCCAACCCAAACCTACCTGTCTCAATAGACCTTATTCCTTTCTGGAGCGCTTCCTTAAAGTTTCTGCCAATAGACATCGCCTCACCAACTGCTTTCATAGATGTATTTATGACCCTTTGAGCTTCAGGAAATTTTTCAAAAGTAAATCTACAGATTTTAAATACACAATAATCAACCGTTGGCTCAAAGAATGCTGTTGTCTTTCCCGTAATTTGATTAAGAACCTCTGGAAGAGTCAAGCCAACAGCTAATTTTGTAGCCACCCTGGCAATGGGGAAACCAGTAGCTTTAGAAGCTAAAGCTGAACTCCGGGAAAGTCTCGGATTGACTTCGATTATTACAATGTGTCCATTATCAGGATTCTGGGCAAATTGAATATTTGCCCCTCCTCCCGTTATGCCAACCTTTCTTATAATCTTTTTGGATAAATTCACAAATTGGGCGTATTCTTCTCCACTAATACTCTGGGACGGTGCAACCACAATGCTATCGCCAGTATGTACACCCATGGGGTCCACATTTTCCATAGAAGTAATCATAATAACATTGTCAACGCAGTCCCTCATCACTTCGTACTCTATCTCCTTCCATCCCAATACAGATTGTTCCACCAATACTTGGTGGACCGGGCTAATCTCAAGAGCCTTTGTTAGAAACTCCTCCAATTCCTCTCTGTTATAAGCAGTAGCGCCGCCACTGCCACCTAAACAATAGGCTGGCCTCAAAATCAATGGGAATCCTATCTCAAGGCCTATCCTCATGCCCTCTTCCAGATTTGTGGCAATTCCACTTTTCGGGACATCTATGCCTATCTCTTGCATCGCCTTCTTAAATAGCTCTCTATCCTCGGCCTTTGAAATAGCCTCAACACTGGCTCCTATGGATTCTACACCATACTTTTCCAGTACGCCTTCTTTCATCAAAAAATATGCCAGGTTCAAGCCTGTCTGGCCACCCAATGTCGGCAGGATAGCATCAGGTCTCTCTTTTTTTATTATCTCCGTAACCGCCTCTACTGTAAGTGGCTCAATGTATGTCACATCTGCCATACCAGGGTCTGTCATAATAGTAGCTGGATTGCTATTTACAAGGATTGTAAAGTAACCTTCTTCTCTTAAAGCCTTACAGGCCTGAGAACCGGAATAGTCAAATTCACAGGCCTGGCCAATAACAATTGGTCCAGAACCTATCATCAATATCTTATTTATATCTTCGCGCTTTGGCATGTTAGTTCCCCCGATTTAACATTTCTAAAAATCTCTTAAATACTTCATTTACCTCATCAAAACCGGGACTTACTGGATAGTATTGGGTAGAAATAAACTTTAAAGCCTCGCTTTCCATCTCCTCAATTGAGTCATCATTGACATTACGCAGGGTAATCTTAATGTCTTTTCTGTCCTTTAGTGAGTCCTCATCCACAACGTACGAATGATTCTGAACCGTAATCTCACCTTTATATGAATTAGGCGATTTCACCGGGTAATTCAGACCATGATGACCTACTTTCAACTTCTTCAATATACCTCCCAGGGCAAGAGAGATAATTTCATGTCCCAAAGAGATACCTAAAAGTGGAATTTTCCCCACGACCTTCCTAACTACTTCTACAATTTTAGAAATTACTTCATCTTCTTCTGGCCCATTGGAAATAACTAAGCCATCAGGATTCAATCCAAGAATTTGCTCTGCACCAGTATTATAGGGCAACAACGTAAGATTGCAGCCCAGACTCTTCAATTGTTTAAGGAAACTATTCAGGAAGCCCAGGTCTATTACAGCTATCTTTGGTCCTGAAGGATTGTCTCCAATTTCTGTAATTTTCTTTATAGATATTTTCCTTATGAAATCCTTTTTTATATCTTTTTTGTTACCTTTTAACTTCTCAAGTAAGTAACTAATGTTTGCTTCCCTACTGGAAACTATTCCCAACATCTCCCCATGATCTCGAACCCTGACAGCCAGTGTCCTCGTATCCACCTCGCTTATCGCAACAACCCCTTCTTTCTTGAGAAAATTATTAAAAGTACCCTCTGCCTGCCAGTTGGAGGACATTTTACTTTCCTCTTTTATGACCAAGGCCTCTATCCAACATCTTCTCGACTCAGAAAATTTTTTGGCTATACCGTAATTGCCTATCAGAGGATAGGTGAAAATGAGGATCTTGCCAGCATTTACCGGGTCTGTCATAATCTCCTGGTATCCAATAACGGCAGTATTTAAAACCACCTCTCCTATCCTTTCTCCGTCTACCCCTATCGAGATGCCCTCAAAATAGCTACCATCCTCTAACACTAATATCCCTCTCATACTCTTCTCCTATGATATTCCTTTCTTGCTTCACCACCTATGGTCTTTCCAAATAGCGGGAAGCTTCATTTTTTCAGGTCCAAAATTGTCCGTTTTATGTAGGGGCTCAATTTATTGAGCCGGCTTTTACGGGTTCGATAAATCGAACCCCTACAGTTAAATTGAGACTATAATTCGCAAAGAGACTTAGGGGACTTTTTCAGAAGTCTCATAGAATAGAGAATCAGCACGCCAATGGCTATAGGGATAAGTACAAAATATTATAACATCTTTGTTTTGAGTTGGCAATCTTTTTCTGACAGCTCTTCCATTATCATAACACCAATAAGCATAATTACATTATGTAATAGGTAGGGTTAAGGCATAGCAGTTTTGGTCGCATTGGGCAAAAGTTAAAGTTCAAAAAAGTGGAGCGGAAAGAATGTAAAAAGAAAAAGTGGTCATGAGGTTGGCTATTTCTTGTTTCATTCACCTGTGTTGGGCTAAGTATCGGAAGGCGCTTAGTGCTGCTTTAGCCCCTTCTCCAGCTGCTACTATAATCTGTTTTTCGGGCACTTCAGTAACATCACCTGCGGCTTTGTCGAAAACACTTTATCATTATTATGCTTATTGAAGCGTTTCCGTAGGTCTCGAGCAAAACCTGTATATCACTTGCTGTCTTTCTTGCTCTCTATTATATAGGTATAAAACATCTTACTATATCTCTAACGGGGTCGTAATCCTAATGCCCTTCTTATCTTCTCCTTATCAAACCCCACTATAATTTCGCCTTCGATGTCCAACACAGGCACCGCCATCTGCCCTGATTTCTGAATCATCTCCTGGGCTTTTGTCCGGTCACTGGAGACATCGAAATCCTCAAAATCTACATTTTTATCCTTTAAGAACTTTTTTGCCATAATACAAAATGGACAGGTGGGAGTGCTGTAGATTATAACTTTTTTATCCATTACAATAATCCCCTTCAGATTATAGACTTTTCTTTAAATCAGATAACTGCCTGAGATGGTCTTGTTCCTGTATGATCAGTTCATCAACTATTTTATGGTCGTATGGTGGCACCACCTTTTTCATCCCTTCATAGAAAAGGATTGAATCTTTCTCAAATCCTATACCGAGATTAATAGCTTCTTTATCGCTTTTTGTTCTTTTTGCTGTCTCATCGCCTTTGTGCTCCTGGGTAAATACATACTCGCTGGCTAAGGCATTCATATACGCAAAATATTCTCCCGGATAAGACTCCGGCGGTTCATATTTGTGCACCGAATCTAATATCTTTCTAAAAACAGCTATGTGTTTTTCCTCTTCGCCTGCCAAATATTTGAATGTCTCTTTAGCTCTTTGATTTTTTGAGAGCTTAACTAGCGCATTGTAGAAATCTCTACCATTCTTCTCAATTTGAATTCCCAATTCCACTATTTCGCTTCCTGCAAATATGTTTACCATCCCTCTTCTCCTTCAATTATCCGGCACTAATTCTACTAAAAGACTCGTTCTCAGACTACCGTTTGTTCCTCATCCGTTCATATTTTCATCTTATTATGTTTTTCAGCTCTATTATATCGTCTATAATATAATCAGGTTTTATTTTTTCAATATCCTCTCTATTTCCCAGGCCATACGTGACCCAGCAAGTTTTTATTCCGAAATTCTTCCCTGTCCTTATGTCAATGTCCATATCGCCAACTATGATCGTTTTGCTCTTTTTCATTTCTATTTTGGAAGATAACCTGTCTAAAGGACACGCTGAAGGCTTCATACAGTTTACATCGTCTCCACCAACAATCTCTTCGAAATAATTCTTTATGCCAAGCTTCCTTAAAGTTATCTCGGCGAATTTCCTATTTCTATTTGTTATCACGAGTTTCCTTTTATTTTTGAAATATTTTAATATTTCCTCAACATGCGGATAAAGACTCGATTCATCTGCAGAATGTTTCGGAAAATATTCGCTGAATATTCTAAAAGCCTCTTCAGCAAAAGAATAATTTTTGCTCCCCAAACTTTTATTTAACAGATCCCTTGTCCCTGTTCCAATATATGAAACGATAAGTTCTGGCGGTTTCTCTGGAAGCCCCAATTTGCTTAATGTAAAATTCACCGCTTTTACAATATCCTTCCTGGAGTCAACCAAAGTTCCATCAACATCAAAAATAATCGTATCTATATCTACCATTTAATCTCGCCCAAAATATCATAAAACCCCTTTATCTTAGCATCAATACAGCCAGGGCCCACCAGAGCGCCTCTTTCGGGGCAACAAATCCACACTTCTTGCATGCAAAAGTATTCGTTTTCTACTCTTATTCGAGTAAATCCTCAAACATCTCTTCGTGGTTGACCTCTTCTGTCAGAATGTGACAAATAAGTTGATATGTCACGTGGTCCTTGCCCATTGTTTTTGCCGCAAGTTTATTATAGACATCAATTGCTCCTGCTTCGGCCTCGGTTACAAGCTTTATAATCTTGTTATAGTCCGATGTGCCCGCGGGCGGCTTAGGATAAGGGTAATTGGCATTTTTCTCCAGCATTTTTACCCGCAACTTGTAATGTGTGGGTGTCTACATACAAAAATTCGTTTACGCAAAGATTTACCACAGGAAATGTGCGGGATTCATTAAGTTTACTTCTTTGGCTCCATCTGCTTGCCACAGCAGATTATATCGCAAGCCTCAACACAGCCACAAACATTATCTACAGTTACCACCAGCCCGCATACCTTACAGGTGTAGCGGCTGCCCTTCTTGGGCTTCGCCATTTTCTTAGCGCCTTCCTTTGCCATCTTTTCTCACTTCCTCCCAAAACCTTGTCCTCACACATTCACCCTTCTATTTTTTCCATAGGTTGCCCGCAACAAACAAGTTCGCCACCACCCGCTTTTGTTACAGTAACTTCATTGCCGCATACATTGCATCTATATTTTTCTCCGACCTTCTCCACTCCCATACGCACCACCTCCTGAATAAGAATCCCTTTTTTCTCAAACTAATTTTTTAGATAACTTCTCGAGACTCATTTCCTCAGCACCGCGACTAATCATTTCTTCTATAGCGTCTTCAGAATCTTTCGGCTTTATATTAACGCCCTTGATAGCATCTATTAATAATTTAACTTCGAAACCAAATTTTAAAGCATCCAAAACCGACGACTTAACGCAATAATCGGTAGCTAGACCACCGATGAAAAGTTCGTTTACTCCCGGAACCTTCAATAATCCTAAAAATTCAGTTCCATTGGAATCAACGGCTTGAAAAGCCGAATAGCTATCCTTAGCAGGGTCCATTCCCTTAGACAAAATTATCGTCTCCTTAGGCAATTTTAGATCTGGATGAAACCTGGCTCCCTCGGTATTCTGGATACAGTGTTTTGGCCAGGGACCACCAAATTGCTTAAAATGCTTACTCTCCTTGGGATGCCAATCTCGCGAGGCAAAAATTGGTAACTTCTTCTTTGAGAAAATCTTTATATATTTGTTTAGGGCACGAACTATTTTATCGCCTTCTGGAACAGCCAGACCGCCGCCTGGACAGAAATCATTCTGCACATCAACTATTAGAAGTGCTTTTTCTTGTTTCGTGGTTTATCCTCCATGCATTAAAGAAAAAATTTGAGCCTTTATCCCCACTTACCCTTGCCTATATGGACTTCTATCTCAGCCTTAATGAACTGACTCAATAGTTTTGCCTCATCTCTTGCTCTGGTAAATATAGCTACGCACGCCGGGTCTAAATTATCCTGGATGCCTGTCTCAGCGATAGAATGAACCTGGTCCAATGCAGCTGCCAAGCCCATATGGAGTTGATTTGTGCATCTCGACCTATCAATAAGCTTTGCTTTATCATCTGTTAGCCTTATGAACTTATCCTTTGTTGCACCACAGCGAGGACATTTATCGGGTGCATCTTCACCGTCGAAGACATAATTACATACACTACATTTAAACTTCGTCATATCTTACACCTCCTATTTTCAAAGACTTTCAAACGCACAATAAGGATAGAAATCCATTAACTAATCCCCACGAGTCTCTTATAAACCTACCTCTTTTATCACTTTTTTTATTGCATCTGCCGATTTTTTAAATGCCTGCTTTTCTTGCGGGTCGAGTTCAATCTTCAAAACTTCTCTTACACCCTCTTTATCAATCACAGCTGGGAGACTTAAGTATACATCATTTATTCCTAAATAATCCTCAACTAAGGAGGAGACGGGCAAAATAGATTTCTCATCATTAATAATTGCCTCGGTTATCCTCACCAAAGCGAGACCTATTCCATAAGAAGTCTCTTGCTTTCTTTCGATTATTTTATATCCTGAATCTCTCACTTCAATAAAAATATTGTCAAGTTCTTTATCGCATTGGCAGGTAGAACTCTTTTTACAGATAGGGCAGTAATCTTTAAATAAAACTCCGCCAATCATTGCCCTGCTCCAGACGGGAAATTCGCTATCTCCATGCTCGCCTAAAATATAGGCATGGATGTTTCTGGAGTCAACCTCACATTGCCTACCTAAGAGAAATCTAAATCTCGCTGTATCCAGAACTGTTCCTGAACCAATCACCTTATTTACTGGTTTTGCGGATAATTTATAAGCAGCATAAGAAAGGACATCAACGGGATTAGTAACAATCAAAAGGATACTAGAGGAAGCATATTTTACAATTTCAGGGATTATTTTTCTGTAAACTTCCACATTATCTTTTGCCAGGTCAAGTCGGGTTTGACCCGGTCTATTTTTTCTCCCGGCAGTGATTACGACTAAATCTGAATTTTTTATGTCAGGGTAATCTCCAGCAATAATCTCCACGGGCGAGATATAAGGAGCACCGTGGGAGAGGTCCATAACTTCACCTTCTAATCTTTTCCTATCAACATCCACAAGGACAATTTGCCGCACCACGCCTTTCAACATTAAGGCATAGGCATAACGCATACCTACATTCCCACAACCGATGATAGAAACCTTCGGTTCTAATTCAGCCATCTTTCACCTGAAAAAACGAGAAAAAATAGGAGGGTGGCGGGAAATGCACTCAGGTGAAACGAATCTCTTCTTAAGGCGCCTCATTTCAAAATTGTTATTTTGCCACCCATAGGTTTTCACAAAATATTTCATGTGATAACTCCTGGTTTTTGTGAAAACCTAAGCATGAGTGCCCCCGCGCTTAGTTTTGCACAAGCAAAACTGCGGGGGCAAGCAAAGGTGGGTTTAATTGGCGTATGTTTTTTTGCCGGAAGCGGTTACCTTAATCAGCCTCAACCTTAATATCCTCTTTTATAGAGCGACGACCTCTTTCACCTCAGGCACTTCTTCTTTTATTGCCTTCTCTATGCCCACCTTGAGCGTCATCTGGCTCAGCGGACATCCTCGACAGGCGCCAGTCAATCTTATCTTCACTACGCCCTCAGAAGTCACCTCTACCAACTCTACATCTCCACCATCTGCCTGAAGCGCTGGCCTTATCTTATTTAAAGCAGCTTCTACCTTCTCTTTCATAGCGTCCCCCTTCTTTTTTCTCCTCCGTTTTCAATCTTTGGTGATTTACCTTCATCCCAGACCTCACATTCCATTTCAAATTCTATTACTCCGTTCAGGGTTGCCTGTAATTCGTCAATGGTAGTCGGGCTCGTCCCCGAGCCCGACAGAATAGTACAAGAACCCTCTGTTATCATATGCCTTCAAATATAGCTTGTCAAGTACATTTTTCAGAGAGCTCTTTTGGATTTTTGAATCGTTGGTGGGACTATAGGGTGCAGTTTAAACTAATTTCGAATCGGCTCCGAATATTGGACGAAGTTTTATCCTGGGATTCCCTCACTTTAGGCAAT
>Ga0315282_10004952_pt1 | contig 22912 bp, 22 predicted proteins | sample YL17G07_20_MG_FD_203693 | JGI IMG/M metagenome (GOLD analysis project Ga0315282, IMG submission 203693) | Sediment microbial communities from Yellowstone Lake, YNP, Wyoming, USA - YL17G07_20 | ecosystem: Environmental > Aquatic > Freshwater > Lake > Sediment | place: USA: Wyoming | collected... | reverse complement strand
GAATGCAATCGAGGCGTAGTCGGTTATCCCCGGGCGGACATTGAGCAGCGCCCGCTCCTCCTCCGTGTAGAGATCCACTTCGCCCGGGACCTCAGGCCTCGGGCCGACCAAGCTCATGTCGCCCGTCAACACATTGATCAACTGCGGCAACTCGTCCAACTTGAATCTGCGGATAAACTTTCCCATCGGAGTAATCCGTGCGTCATCGTCCGCCGTGGAAGGCCCACCGATCTTGTCGGCGTTCACGACCATGGTCCGGAACTTGAAAATCCGGAAGCGCTTCCCGTAACGACCCACGCGAACGCCGCGGTAGAAGACTGGCCCCCCGTCCTCGAGCTTGATCAGCATGGAGAGGACAACGAGAACCGGTGATAGCACCAGCAGACCAAACGCGGAACACACCAAATCAAAGAGGCGTTTTATCATCCGGCGCTCGACGAAACAGGAGACGAAACTTCGCGCTCGGTCATGACAAACGCGCCGAGCACTCTCAGTCCGAACCGGCTGGTTCGAATTCCTTTCCCTAGGCGCACAAACCCGGCCTTCTCCACGGTGCGAATGGACGGAGCATTGTCTTCCGGACAGATGTACCAAAACCGGCGACCGGCCCGGCGTTTCGATTCGACGATCCTCTGAAGGGCAAAAGCGGCGATACCATGCCCTCTGTGACCCGGGTGAGTCCAGGTGTCCCCAATTTGCAGATCGTTGCGTGCCATGAAGGGGAAGCGAAGATAACCGGGGAAGATGCCCGAATAATGAACAAGGGTGCTCCTTTCATAAACGACAAACACCCCATAATCCTGATTGGCCTGCAACCGCAAGTAATGCATGAACCACCAGACGCCATAGGGGAGCAAGGACATCCCCTGCGGAACGAGGCGTCGGAGCGAGGGTTTCCAGAACTCGTAGGAATACCGCCCGTCCAGCTCCAGGGGCGGGGGGAGGGACTGATCGGGACCGAAGCAAAAAAACAGGTGTTTCATGACTCGCGTCTTGGAACTCCGGACGCGGCCGCTTCCCGCCCACGATGCTTCCCGGCAACTTCGCGCAGCAACGCGTCCATCTTCGCCCCACCGATGTCGAGCGACATCTCCTTCAAATAGAACTCTCTTCCCCTCGCTCCCATGGCCTCGAGCCGATCCCTGCCCATGCGGTAGAGCTGCAAGATGCTTTGTGCCAACACTGCTTCATTCTCGGGCTCACAGATGATTCCGGCTCCGGCGTTCCGCACAAGATCTGCCGCGTCTCCGCGAACCCCGATCAGGATGGGCCGGGGCCCCACAAGACTCATTTCACCTTTCAGGACATTGATCAGCTCCGGCAACTCATCCATGCTCATCGCACGGAGGATGCGGCCAAAGCGGGTGAGGCGCATCCCATCCGGCAGCAGATTTCCCGTCACATCCTGCGCATTCGTCATAGTGCGGAACTTGATTAGAGTAAAAGGCCGACCGCACAAGCCCGGCCGAACCTGGCGAAAGAATACGGGGCCATCGGACTCTATCTTAATCAGAATGGCAATAACCAACCAAAACGAAATGGATAATATTATCGCCATAGTGGCAATTGAAACGTCCAGCAGCCGCTTAATTCTCATAGACACTAAACCGACGATCAGGCGCGCTTGCGCAAAGCTGTGTACCCAAGCACTATTTTGGCAACCGTATGGCTCACGTGTTTCTCGAGATACTCCTCTGGAGGCCGCCATTCGCATGGAGAACTAAGGACCAATTCTACGCTTTCCAGCATCAGGCGAGGATCAGCGCTCGAAAGCATATTGCTGCCACATTCGAGGGTCTCGGCACGCTCCGTCACGTCACGCGTCGTCACATTGGGGATCCCGAAGATGCAACACTCTTCCTGCACCGTGCCGCTATCGGTCAATACACAGCGGGCCTTGCGCTCCAGAGCTATGAAGTCAAAGAAGCCAATTGGCTTAATCAAACGAACCCGCTCTGATTTCACACACAGGCCGAAGCGGTGAATTTTGTCCGCAGTGTGGGGGTGCGTGCTGACAACCATTGGCATTTTGTAAGTCTCCGCGATCGACGAAAACCCTTCCAACAAGTTCCCCAGCCGCTGGGCGTCGTCCACGTTCTCCGCCCGGTGAACGGTGGCCAAAAAATATTGCTGAGGAAGCAACCCTAGGCGGTTCAGTGCGTCACTCCCTTGGATTTTCGAATCGAAGACGTTCAAAACCTCGAAGATTGGGTTTCCGACCACAAAGATTCTGTCGCGCTCGATACCCTCGCGGACAAGATTCTCTTTGCTACGCTGGGTATATGGCATCAGAATATCGCTGCTATGGTCGATGATACGGCGGTTTACTTCTTCCGGCACACGGTCGTCGTAGCAGCGATTCCCGGCCTCCATGTGGTAAACGGGAATACCCATCCGCTTGGCCAGGATGCTGCACAGGCCGCTGTTCGTGTCGCCGAGAATCAAAAGCGCGTCGGGTCGTTCCTGGGAGAGCACCTTGTCAAAGGCTGACAGGATCTGGCTAATTTCCTGGCCGAAGGTCTCCCCCACTGCCCCGAGGTAATAATCCGGCGCACGGACACCCAAATCGTGGAAAAACACGTCACTCAGGTTGGGGTCGAAGTTCTGGCCCGTGTGTACTAGTTTGTGGTCACAAAGCCTATCGAGCTTCTCGATGATCAGGCTGAGGCGAATGATCTCTGGACGGGTGCCCAACACCGTGAGGACTTTCATCGCAACAACTCCTCGACCGCCACCGGGACGTCCTCCACCATGAGCCGGTACTGCCGCAGCATGGCCTCCAGGGATAGGCGGTCCATCACGTTATGGGCCGAGCTGTACTCATCGTCAAGCGGCTGCACAGGCTCCTCGCTCTCTCGCAGCTCGGGCAGGATAGGCAGAATCACGTAATACTTATCCCGCTCCACGGTCCGATGACGTTCTTCTTCCGAGACCAAGATCTCGTGGACTTTCTCACCAGGCCGTATGCCCAGCACCACCATCTGAATTGGCCGGTCGCCGATGAGTGCGGCAGCAATATCCACGACTCGAGCGGAGAGGGCCCGCGGGATGTAGGTCTCGCCCCGCCGCCCATCCCGCACAGCGGCAAAGATGGTATCAACGGCCACATCCAGACTGAGCAGGAAGCGTGTCATGTCGGGCGTCGTGATGGTGACGGGGCCGCCGCTCCTGATCTGCTCCTGGAAGAGTGGGATAACCGAACCGCGCGATGCTAGCACATTGCCGTAACGGACGCAAATGCAACGCGTGTTGGGACATCGCATGTTAGCCTGGATGAGAACCCGCTCCTGAATGGCCTTCGTCATCCCCATGACGTTGACGGGCTTGCAGGCCTTGTCGGTCGAGACCCCCACCACCGTTTCCACGGGGAGATGATGCTCCTGGATCGCGCGCACGATGTTCTCGGGCCCGGCGATGTTGGTCATCACCGCCTGATAGGGAAAGTACTCGCAGGTTGGCACCTGCTTGAGGGCTGCGGCATTGAATACCACGTCGGCATCGCGCAAAGCCGCAGCAAGGCTATGAAAGTCGCGCACGTCGCCGATACGGAACTCTAATAGCTCCATAAAGTTCCGATAGATGATCTCATCCGTGACGGCCCGCTTGTGTTTGTACTCCACACGCATGGCGTGTTGCTTGGCCTCGTCGCGCGAGAAGACCATGACTTTCTTGGGCTGCCCCAGCTCGCCGGTCAGCAAGCGACGGACGAGGACTTGACCGAGCGATCCGGTACCGCCAGTGACCAGAACGCGTTTGCCTTCAAGCGGTTGCATACCGTTGTCTCCAATCATCGTAAGGTGTAGGATCTGCCGCCAACTCGGCGATCATTTCGTCCCAGCCCGGGATACGGTAGCCCGTGGCTGCCACAAACCGTGAGGCGCTCAAGCTGCGGTCGCAAGGAGGATCGTCATAAGGCTCGACTTCGATATCCAGCTTCATCGCATCTCGAATCCTCACCAGCAATTCGTACTTGCTGATCGGTTGGCTCGCTAACTGATAAAGACCGGAGAGCCTCGGGTGATCAACAATGATGTCCCCCATAATGCGCGCCAGCACTTGGGTCGGGAACCCCGTATAGACGGCATGCTTGTAGCCCTTCACACGGCCGCCCCGCTTACTGAGGAACCACTCCAGTAGCGCGCTTGCCTTGAGGAAATCCCGTCCGAAAATGGAGGTGCGGATCGTCAAGCAACCTGCGCGGTTAACCTCACCCAGCAGTTTGGTGCGGCCATATAGATCTTCGGGGTCCGGGATATCATCTTCCGTATATTGCCCCTTGCGCCCGCTGAAGACGCAATCGGTACTCATATGGAACATCCGTGCGCCGGTTGCCGCACACAGGCCTGCCAAGCGGTGCGGGAACAGCGAGTTGAGCTGCAAGCTGATAATCGGGTCATTGGCTTCCTCGACCTGCTTGACGATGCCGATGCAATTGATGACTACATCCGGCTTCACCTGCCCGACAACCTGTATCACGCTGTCAAAACTCATGACATCCACACCGCCAAACCAGTGGCTTTGCGGCGCATTGGCATACATCGGATATTGCGTCCACAAGCCCTGCGCGTCCTTAAAAGTCGCGTACATGTCGAAGCGCCGGGTCAACACCTGGTACACCTTATGGCCCAGCATCCCTTCGCCGCCCAGAATCAATACTCTCATTGCCCTTGTTCCAACTGTTGCAGGGTTAAGGGATCCTGACAAATCCAGGACATGTATTCACGGAGCCCTTCTTCCATACCCACTTTGGGAACAAACCCGAACATCCTGGAGGCTGCGCTGATATCCGCCAGGCTGTCGCGCACGTCGCCCTTGCGCGGCGGGCCGTACTGAGTGCCGACCTGGACTCCCGCCGCATCCTGGACGAGTTTCGCCAGCTTGTTAATGGTGATGCGGGTGCCGCTGCCTATATTGAACACGCCGCCCAGGCCGGGGGTCGCGGCTGCCTGGATATTGGCTGCCGCCACATCCCGGACATTTACGAAGTCGCGGGTCTGTTCACCGTCTCCAAAGATCGTGAGCGGCTGTCTCTTCAGGACACGGTTAGCGAAAATAGGGATGACGTTGCCGTAAGCATCGTAGCGCTGGTTCGGACCGTAAACGTTGAAGTAACGCAAGCAAACGTTGTGCATCCCATACAACTTGTTGTAAACCAGGCACAGCTTCTCGGCGGCCAGTTTACTCACGCCGTAGGGGGAGTCAGGCTCCGCCGGGTGGTCTTCCTTAATAGGCAGGTAGCGCAACTCTCCAAAGATGGCGGCTGAGGAAGAATAGACGATCTTGCGCGCCCCTACTGCACGCGCGGCTGCAAGCACATTCAACGTTCCAACGACATTAACCATGGAATCGGTGAGCGGGTCGTTTATCGAACGCAGGTTCCCCACCGAAGCTGCCAGATGGAAAATGACCTCCACACTTGCCGCGGCCGATAGCACCGTGGGAGCATCGCGGATGTCTCCCTCGATGAGTCTGACTTGAGGAAAAGTGGGAACGTTCACCCGGTAGCCACTGGAAAAGTTATCCAGGACTACTACCGAGTGGCCCTCATCCAGAAGCAGTTTAACGATGTTCGAGCCAATAAAACCGGCTCCTCCGGTGACTAAAGCGATCACGACTGGTCCTTTCCCCTGGTGGGGGTACATGCCCGCTGGGAAGGCATTGTCATGGACGCTCCCCGCTTTCCAAGCGCAATGCCTGCAAGAAGTTGTTCAAGACATTCCAGCAAGGCTTCCTGACGAAATTGTTCGAGAAAAACCTTTCGGCTGCGTTCACCCATCTCCTGAAGCCGGGCACGTGGCATGGAGTAGAATTGTCGCACCGTCTCTGCCATCGCCGTTGGATCTTCCGCCGGGCAAACCAGCCCGGCACCCGCCGAACTCACGATTTCAGCCGCGTCTCCCCCCGTCGCCATCAGAATCGGCTTCCCACAGGCCAAGTAAGCCTGCGTTTTGGAAGGGATCGTGATCTCAAACAGCGGATCGCGCTGTAAATGTACGAGCAGAACATCGGCCAGAGCGTAGTATTCTGCCATACGTTCGGCAGGTTTACGGTCATGGAAGAGAACATTCTTGAGGTTCGCCTCTCGGGCACGCTCCCGCAGTTCAGGCTTTTGAATACCGTCTCCTATGAATACAAATTGTACATCCGGCAGGTCTCGGAGCCGCTGGGCAGCATCAAGAACCGCACCCAGTGCCTGGACGGGACCCATGTTGCCCCCATAGAGGACGTTAAAACGCCCCTCCATTCCCACCTCGGATTTCAACTTCAGATCGGGGGGAAGGGGGCGAAAGAGCGCCTCGTCCGTCCAGTTAGGGACGACGTGGATTTTTTCGGCCGGGACACCCTTCGCAATCAAATTGCGTTTGAAGCCAGGCGAGATGACGGTGATTGCCGCCGCGCGTCGGTAGACGAGCTTCGCCAGTGCTCCCACGCCGCGATAGAGGAGCCGGTTGTTGGCCATTCCCGTGGTCGGCAAAGTCTCCGGCCACATATCCTGGACTTCAAAGAGAAAAGGAATGTGCCTGAGCATACTCAGCCACAATGCGGGGACGCCGACCGTCAGCGGCGGATGATAAACGAACATCGCATCCGCTCGCCCGCACAGCCACGGTCCCAAAGCGCACGTTGAGGCTGCAAATGACAAGTAATTCAGAGAACGCCAGAGCGATGACCGGCTGTGGTCAGGTACCAACGGAAGTCGCAGGATTCGCACGCCATCGCGCACTTCCCATTGCCACGGCCGGACTCGGTATCCTGTATATATTTTGCCCTGCGGATAATTGGGGAACCCTGTGAGCACAGTTACTTCGTTGCCCTGCTCAACCAAGTGTCGCGCAAGGGGGAGTATCCTTATGTCGTGTTCAGGCCAACACCACTGCGACAGAATCAGGAACCTCATAATGAGTTGCCCACCCAATCGTGCGTCAGAGGCACCAAGCCGGGGCCCCTATCAGTCCGCAAGACGTTTCTGTAGAACGCCTCAACGCGCGGCATCACCTCGGAATCGTCCAATCGCTCCTTGACAAGCCTCCGGTTGATGTCGGCGGCGCGCTGGCGCAAGCCTGCCTCGACGTGCCCAGTGGGGACAAAAAGCTTCGCACAGACCAGCGCCGCGGCCAATGTCGAGTTGACATCACCGTAAACGAGGACGAGGTCGGGCTTGGCGTCCCCGATCACCGTCTCCAGCCGTGTCATGATCATAGCGGTCTGCTCAGCGTGGCTGCCTGAACCCACCTCCAGATTCAGATCCGGCTTCGGAAGGACTAGCTGAGCGAAAAAGATCTCGGACATGTTCACATCGTAGTGCTGGCCAGTATGGACGAGGGTCTGCGCAACTCCTCCCCGGCGGCTCAGGGCCGCCATCACAGGCGCCACCTTCATGAAATTGGGGCGGGCACCGACAAGGTGTAGAACATTCATAGCGAGTCTCTATATCCGAACGCGGAGTGCCGCCTCCGACACGCTGGAGGGAGCTGTCAAGCTTTCCCCAACAGGCTCGAGATCACCTTCTCCAAGTCCCGTTTCCGACGCGCGTATGGGAATTCGGTTTCGGCCCGTAACCGGCCGCGCCGGCCCGCTTCTTCCCGCAGCGCGTCGTCCGCCAGGTAACGATTCACGGCAGCAGCGATGACCTGCGGCGAGGTGCCGTCCACCAGCAGGCCCGCATCACCCACTACTTCGGCAACCGCTCCGACTGGACTACTAATGACCGGTGCGCCACAGCTCATCGCCTCCAGTATCGCCAGGCCAAATCCTTCATGCCGGCTGGGGGAAAGGTAAATTTTGCACCGCTGCATAAGGTCAATCTTCTTCTCCCGGGAGATGACCCCCGGAAATTCCACGCGATCCATGACCCCGAGTTCTTTGGCCAGCTTCTCCAGAGCCGGGAAGTCGCTGCCCTTCTCGCCTGCTATGACGAATCGCATAACGGGATGCTCCAAGTGTACCAACGGGATCGTCTTGATGATCTCCGGGACACATTTGCGCAGCGAGTTGCCTCGATTCATCCAGGCGACAGCCAAAATGAAATCCTCTCGGGGTTGCGTTCCTTCTCGATAAACTGCCGTATCGACCACATGGGGGATATAGAGGGGATTGGTCACCTTCAACGCCCGGCTGACCTCCCGGTATTCAAGCTGCGAAACAAAGACGTTGGCCGCCGCCCTCTTCAGCGCATAGCGCATCAGCCATTGCTGCCAACCCGGGCGATGCTGGTAGTCGTCTCCGAATCCAGATCGAAATTGAAAGGTGCCCGTGATCAGGCAGGGTCGGCGGCGAAGAAAGCTTTTCAGCATCGGCAGGAATCCCCACTGCCACCACCAGATGAAGTAGAAATCGACATCCAAGGGTATCTCCCGCCAGCGAGTTGCCACCACCACTTCGAATCCCAAATCCCGCAGGATGTCGATGTCTTGCTTATAGAATTCGTGACGCTCCAACGCTGAAAGTCTCCTTGCCAAAGTCTTTTCACGTATTCTCGCAAAAAAGCAGACCTTCATAGTTTGTTCTTGTTGAACCGGCGTTTATGACTTCCTCAAGAATATGAACGCTTGCCCCCAAGTAAGGTCAGTCGGAACGTGCCGGCCTGCCGAACCTCGGGTTCCCCGCATAATCCTACCCCCGTTGTCAGGCCTTTCGCTTAACCCAGCCCTCGCCCTAAACTACGTGGCCTTCGCAGGAGAAGTCACCAGCGCTGCAGATCTAGGCCTCGGTTTTGCAAGCGACCAGAATAATAGAATTGAGCCTCCCAAGACCGACGAAAACAAAATCCTCGTGAATGCAGGGGGCAAGCCTCCTTCGCACAACGGAAAGACCGAGCTGAGCCACACTGTGGAAAACACCACATAGCCGATGAGCCGCCTGTCGTTACGCGATTGGCGCCAGCGCCTCAAGAAGTTCTCCCCAAGAAAGCTGGCCCCGCCAAACAAGAATGAACAAACGAGACTACCCCAGAGACCGAAATCCAAATAGAAACCGCCAAAGAGCGTGATCGCAAACGAGGTGCCGTAGGGTTCGTCTTTCTGCCTGGTCAACTCCAGGTAATAGTAGATCTCCTGGCCGACGCACCCAAAGGGAAAAGATGGCAGCATGCTGAAACGTTACCCTCTCGCACGAGCAAAGCGAGCATGCCCCCCCACAGATAAAGCCGGCACTCTCCGCTCGTGCGTAGCAAAAGGATTCCAGACGAGAATAAGGGCCAAAATTGGTAACGGGCGAATCCACCCGGTGGAGAGCGCGGCGAATTCCTGCTCGAAACTCAAGAGATTCCCGATGAAATATAGGCCCACGACCAGGGAGAACGGCGTCGGGGACCATGACACTGCGCGGGTTATCCGCACCCAACAATAGCCCATCAGCACGGCCAAAAAAGCAAAGGCGACGAATCCAAAATTACCATACACATCGGTGAGCCAACAGGTTTCGTAGTCAACGAACCTCAGATCGGTATAGCGCCGCATGAGATACACTTTCGGGGAATTGGAGAATGTCTCCTTCATTCCCTCGACAGCCCTTCGGCCAAATATCTGCCCGACCACCAGGATCGCCGAGCCCCGCCATGCCTCGCCATGAGCAAAACCCTCTCGTTCCGCAGCCGGGGTGATTTGCGCCATAAGGTCAATCCCATTCAGACGAGACCTCAGGTCATTAGGACCGCCCGCGAGGTCGCCTCCGAGCCTGACGAAGGGGTCGAACATGTTCAGTTTCAAGCCCTCAGGGGCCCAATAATAGGCCGCGCGGACGTTGTCTGCCACCCGCAAGACGTAACCAACACCCACGACTCCCAAAGCAATCAACAAAATTGTTTTATACGTAGGCAGCGGGATCTTGCCGACATAGAGCAGTACACCGAACACTAGAGCCATCGTCGTAATTACACCCATACGGCTATTGACGATTTGGTTCAACATAAAGATACTCGAAGGTATGATCAGCAGCGCAGACACCAAGCTCTTCAACTTTCCTTGGCGAAGGAAGAATAGGCTGCTCACAGCAATACAAATCAAAAAAGGTGCTGATAACTGAAACAAGCGAAAGACGTAGAATTCAAAGTCACTAAAGGCAAACAGTGCAAACAGATTCGTGACGCTACCGATTCTAAAGAAAAACGTGTTTGTCGAGACGGTTACCCAGAGGTATAAGAGCGCCAGCACATTAAAAAAACCTAACAGCAACAACAGGGGAGTTCGTCGAATCCTGAGGTTGTTCTCGCGGTCCGTCTGGAGTGCCGCAGTCCGTGGAATCTTCAGATTGTTCCCGTGGTGTTTTCTCATCCTTGCGAACTGCCTCCTCCCGCGGAGGTAAACCACCAGGAATGGAATTTCGAACAAGAAGAGGGAAGCCGCTTGAATCTCAACATACGTGGCAGCCCTGTCGCGGTTAACAAAGGGTGCCCAGAGGGTCGGGGCGAGGTGAAGGTATATGATCATCTGAGAATAGATGAGGAAGAAATAATAGTCTTTGAAGGGCTTAAGCCTTTTGGTCGCTACCGCAATACATGGGACCGCCACTGCAAGTCCCGTTATGAGCCACAGGAGGGTTAGATCATACATGGCAAATTCTATTGGTATTGGAGTTCCCGCGCTCAAGTTGCAGGACACGGTCTCCCAACCTTGAATCGCGGGCTTCCGTAACCCTGCAACGCTCAAAGTCCGAGCTGCGTTGCATACGCTCCATACTCCTTCTGCAGCCGCCGGTTCCTGAGGCGCCTGAGCAACTTGCGCAGGGCGGGCAAGAAACCCAATGCATGGTGCGCGAGCGGCACAGTCCGGCAGGCCCTGGCCGAGACCTGCAGCATAAGCGCCCGGCCCTTTAAGTGGTAATGGTTACGGAGGACCTCAGCGGATTCATAGGCATCCGCCCAATTTCCCCGCACGACCGATCGGAGGCCATTCAGGAATAAGCCCTTCTTTACCCAGTCCGTCAAAACCTGGGCGGCATACCTGCGAACACCTTCTGGAATTTGTTCATCCTCGACTAAGTTACGAATCATTTTCAGCCATCCAGGCCAGAACCCATCGAGGCCTGACGTGCTAGAGAGCGACCCCCGGTGGCCAAGAAATATCGCCCCTGGCTCGAGAGAGATCACGAGCGGAAACCGCGCGGCAATGCGGAGTTCAAAATCCAGGTCGAAAGGGTTTCCTGTCTCTTCATCCAGACCGCCAACCTTCTCAATAACCTCGCGCCGAAAGAGGATTCCCGTCCAGTCCGGATGCCGGTATCTTAGCATGGCCAGCAGGCCCTCGGGGGGACGATATAACCCCGGGCGCCACTTCCGCACCGGTGCGCCCAAGACCCTGCCTCGGCCATCCATTTGAATCGTGACCAGAACTGAAAGCATGGCCTCGGGATACTGCCCGAAGCCGGCCAGGGCAGTCTGATAAAAGCCAGGGAGGAGGACATCATCATCTGAAAGGATCGAGAAGAACGGCGTTTCAACGCGTTCCATTCCGTAAATGAAGTTCTTCAGCGGACCTATATTCTCCGGATGGCACTGATATTTCACGCGGGGATCATTTTTCGCCAATTCTTCGACGACCGAGGCCGTCTCATCTCCTGATGCGTTATTGTAGACACAAACTCGAAAATAAGGATACGTCTGCGCCAAGACGCTGCGAATCGCCCGTGCCAGCAAGTTCGGCCGGCGAAACGTTGGAATAATAGTGGTGATAAGCGGCGCTGACATAACGGTGGAATTCCTTGTATCTTCAACGAGCTTTACGAAGCCGATGGGAACATTCAATCAAGCCCAGTTCAAGCTTTCTGGCAGCTCGAAACTGCCACCAGACAACCGCCTAGCTTCCGTAACTGAGCAAAGTAATCGACTGCGACACAGGCTGTTGCCTTATTGTATAAGAGATTCGTAAAGTGATAAAAGCTCCTCGACATGCTCGATCATTGTTTTCATTGTTCTAATTCGGGTGCGCATCCTGAGGATAAGCGAGGGGTCACGCGCCACCATTGTCATCTTTTTCGCAAGGTCTTCAGCATTCCCTGCTTCGTACAGAATACCGTTCTCTCCATCGCGGACGAAGTCCGGAATGCCGCCAATCCTAGCGCCAATAACCGGTACGCCAGCGGACAGAGATTCGAAAACTACTTGGGGGGCGTTGTCGTACCAAATGGGCGGGACTACTACGACATCGATCTCCTTGAGAATCTCTTGCAAATCCTCGTGGCGGTAACGTGGGCGGAATTGTACGGCGCCATTCCTCACCCTCTGCTTCAAGCCCTCTGCGTATTGGCTTCCGTTGTCCCCATAAACAATCAAGCGGGTTTCCAGGTTGCTATCTAGAAGGTTGAATGCGTCCACTAGCGTATGTGCACCTTTGTGGTACGTCAGCGGCCCAATGTAGCCGAATGTGACCGGCATCTTGATCTCGCGCGCCACGGGCTTCAGGAACTCCGCGGCCCGGGTGCCGATATGTTGTACGATCAACCTTTCGGGCGGGACCCCCCATTCTACGAATCGCTGCTTGACAAATGTAGAGACCGCAATGTTCATTGTCACACGATCGCAAAGAAGGCGGAGATTGTTCCTTTCCCTCTCACCGTAAGCGGAAATCAACTCTTGATTCTGCAAAACGGCGACGGAAACACGGCGCTGTTGTCCGGGAGTCCACCACCGATGGTACAGCCTGACAATCGGTGGTTGGAGTAGGCTAAGAAGTTTGTGGGGGACAACCGCCTTGGCCGTTTGCCAAATCGTTGCCTGAATCCGTGCCATCGCTACGCGGCGGGTGGAAGGAGTGATACAGAGGCTACAATTATTCCCAGCTTCCGGTCCCGGACAAATCTGGCCGGTTCTTGTGAATATTAGGTCATTCTTGGGACAGATAAACCAGTAGCTATGAAGAGAGTTGACCGTTATCAGTGAGAGGTCGGAAGCGATGCTGATAAGGGACGAACATAACCCGCCAAAATCATGAAAATGGACGAGATCAGGCTGAAATGTCTTCAACGCCTTCCTGAAGTGCCGCTCGATCACCGGGTGGTTGACTTCTAGCGAAGGATGCACATAACCATAAGCGGCGTGGACGTTTGGACTGTTTCGAAAGGCAAAAATCCTGACACCGTTTTCCCGGACGTACTGCTTGACATGCGGAAGCAGTCTGCAGTCATATTCGCCAGGATAAAACCACCCCACCTCAACACCTCGTCGTGCCAACTCGACTGTAAGGTTATCCACATATATGCCGACACCTCCAATTCCCGGGCGCATGGACACTTGAAGAACTCTCATGGGGCTATTCCCAAGCTCGCTTCTTCTGCGTTCCAAAAGCAAGCAAAGCGATCGTTACGGCAGCTTTTTACACAAAGCCAGCGCTGCGCCGATTACTTGGTGCATGTCATAGTACTTGTACTCCGCCAGGCGGCCGCAAAATATCACTCTTTCCTCCTTCTTTGCTAATGCCTGATATTGCACCAGCAATTGTTTGTCCTCATCAGTGTTTACCGGGTAGTAAGGCTCGTCCTTGTCAACATGTGGGAACTCCCGTATTATAACTGTCGTCCCGGGCGTGTGCTTCTTTTCCAAATGCAGGTGTTTGGGCTCGTGGATTCGTGTGTAAGGCACCTCAAGGTCAGCGTAATTCATTACGCTGGTACCCTGGAAATCCTCGACATCCAGCCTTTCGGTCTCGAATCGCAGCGAACGCCACTGCAGGATCCCATAACAGTAGTCAAAATAGCGGTCGATAGGGCCAGTATAGATCAGCCTTCGGCAGCGCTTCAGCCAATGCTCGCGGTCGTTCAGGAAATCCACCTTCAATTCCACTTGAATCCCTGCCAACATCCGGTCGAAAATTGGCGTATACCCGCCCGTCGGAATCCCCTGGTATAAGTCGTCGTAGTACGAATCGTAATAAGAGGTTCTCACTGGCAGTCGTGTGATAATGTTGGCAGGCAGATCTTTTGGATCCCGTTGCCATTGCTTCATGGTATAGCCCTTGATAAAAGCTTCGTACAGGTCCCGGCCGACCAGGCTAATTGCTTTCTCCTCAAGGTTTCTAGGGTTTGTGATCCCCTCTCGCTTCGGGCCGATAAAATCTTCAACCTCGCTTGGCTTCAGATTCACGTTATAGAACGCATTGATCGTGCCAAGGTTGATGGGCATGGTATAGGTCCGCCCTTCATAAGTGGTCAGGACCCGGTGCTGATAGCGATTGAATTCGGTGAATTGATTGATGTAATCCCAAATAACCCTATTGTTTGTGTGGAATATATGCGTCCCATATTTATGGATGGTTATATTAGTAGATCCATACTCGTATGAGAAACAATTCCCGCCGATGTGGTCGCGGCGTTCCACCACCAAGACCGATCTGCCCTTCTTGCTCAGTTGCTCGGCAGCAACTGCCCCAGAAAAACCACTGCCAACAATGACATAGTCCAGTCGTTTCATTGATCACCCAAATTATCGTCAAGCACTGACCCCGTCCAGGGCTAATCGGTGACGGAACGAAGCTGGCGCTTGGGTTTACTACATACAGCCAGAAGGCCAAAGCATTGATCGATACCTCTCTCACTTCCATCAAAGAATCCTATGTCGGGCGGTTGTACATCTTCAGAAGCTCCCCTCCACGACCCTAAGCGCCTATACGCCTCGCGGGCGAATCTGTATAGTACCGTGTGGCGGTACTTAAAGAGCGCGCTTCGTATGCTGCTCGTGTATCGGGGCTTGGTCCTTCGCCTGTGAGCGCTCTGAACCTTCAGCTTTAACGATCCGTCTTTAATATCCTGCCCGTAGAGGTGGACGGAGTTGAAATAGAAGCCTAGCAAACGCTGAAACGATATCGGCGTAAACTCCTGAATATGGTATTTCTCCCAGTACGTATTGTAATGGAAGGTCTGGAGTCGGTTCGGACAGCCCACAATAAAATAACCTTGCGAGGCAGTGAGCTTCCTCGCGAGCTCTACCATAGAATAGTAGTCGATTACGTGTTCTATTACGTCAAAGGATATAACATAGTCGAAGCTATCCAGATGCGCGCCCAGCGCCCGTAGCACTTGCTCCGCATTCGTTACGTCCAACGCATGGAAAGTCGCTTTTGGAGTGTTACGTCTGGCAAAATTCACACTCTCTTCCGAAAGATCAACACCTATGATCTGTGAGCAGAGCGGGGCAAGCATCTGAACCCCATACCCTGACCCGCATCCGAAATCCAACACTTTTCGCCCGGTCAGATCAAAGTTTTGGCTGACAAACTCATAACGGGATAGATGGGCGGCACCACTAAAATCAAGTGGGTTGGCGGTTGGTACAAAGCGGGTATTGTCATCTGCGAGGGATATTTCAGAAGCTTCGACCAGCGGATATTTTGGATAGTCCATTTTTAGCCTGCTCGTCCTTGAAAGCCCGCGCGCGAGGCGCTTGTAAACTTGTATAAGGCGACCGCCGAGGAAACGAAAATGATCAGCTCACTCAGTAAGTTGACAGATGCTGAGGCAGCAATGCCAAATCTGGGGATAAGAAGAAAATTGAGCGTGACAGAGAGGAGTGCGGCACTCAGCGAAATCATCAATTGCTTGCTATCCAGCTTATAGGCCAAGAGCCCCCAAGCGGGTACAGCCCCAACGAGTGTGAACCCCCTGGCCACAAAAAGCAAAACACAAGGCACGATACCTGCCTCGAACCCCGGTCCCAGGAGCGCGTGGAAAATTATCGGCACAGTCAAAATTGCTCCGAAGTCGATGACTATCGCGACCCCCATCAATATCAGAGCCAGGGTGACAGCTCGCCGAACAAATTCTTGCAGTGAGGAATTCTTCCAGGCGATTAAGCGCGGATAAATAATCAGCCCTGCTACGGAGAGAATAGGCGTAATGACTCCTGTGATTCCTTGTGCTGCTCGATACAGGCCGGCTTTTTCGGGCGAAAGAAGAAATGTGATCAAAACAATGTCCAGACCGGTATAGACCGAGACGGTCAAAGCGATTGCAAAGGCATGCCGGCTGTCCCAAACCATCTTCCAGACGTTGTGCCAGTCGAAACTATGCCATTCCACTTTAATGTGGCGCCGCAGCAGGCAGTATGCCAAAGCCCAACTGAGTGCTTGGGCAATGAGGGCGACTGTGATGTAAAGCGCAGCTCCGACACCCGGCCGAAAAAGAGCAAAGTACATCCCGGCAGTTATCAAGGTTTGCGTAAACTGAACCACATTGAACGAGGTGATATGCTCCATGCCCTGGAAGATCCACTGCGGGTTTAGAACGGTCAAGACTAATACTGGCGTTGCAAGAAACCACAATCCAATGCCACCCGTGAGGCCAAAGAGCCACGCTCCTAATAACGTGAGCGCCGAAAGACCCATCGCCGCTCGTAGGCGAAGGCCCCAAACCAACGAGATTGTTTCATTGCGTCTTTCAGGAAGGTTTCCCAGGCCCCGAACCCCGGAGATATTTAGGCCCAAGTCCCCCAACACCGCCATTTGAGCAACAACGGAAAGTATAAAAGCCCCTACTCCCAACTCCTTGGGTCCCAAACTCCGCATGGCGTAAGCGGACGCAAAGAAAGCTATTGCTCGCCCCACAACTTGGGACGCTAGGGCCTTGCCGGCATCGGTGGCGAACTTGGAGGTCCGTAATCTCTGCCAGACGGCGGTTGGGTTGAGGATCAAACGAAAGGTTGCCTCCACTTCCTGGCGAATCTAATGTGCGACCTCTTCAGACCTTTGGCTTTGGCACCACGCCACAGTCCGGCGCAAACCTTCATCCAATGAGAGCGCGGGCGCCCAACCCGTTTGGAGCTTTAGCTTTCGCACGTCGGCAACCAGAAGTGGCGGTTCCTCAGGATCTGTGGGGAACGCTCCAAAAGCGATGTCCCCACTCTTGTCAAGAATTCGCCCGAGGGCTTCGACCAGCGTGCGAATCTTCACGGGTTGGCCGGATCCGATGTTCACCGGCCCTGTGAGGTTGCTCTGGGCGACCGCCCAGACCGCCGAGGCCGCATCCTCCACATGGAGAAAGTCCCGAATTTGTTCCCCTTCGGTGCATTTTGCCGTCTCCCCGCGCAACAGCGACAAGATCACGGACGGAACCAGCCTTTCTTTGGCCTCGCCCGGGCCGTAGAGGTAAAAGAAACGAGTCCAGGCAAAGGCCATCGATGTTTGCGCACAATATGCCTCCAGAACTTGCCGCGTCGCGTTCTTGCAGGCACCATAAAGTGTCCGCGGCATGAGCGGAGTCACATCCTCAGAGAGAAAACCGTGGCTCCAATCGTACTCCGCGCAGGAGCCGGCAGCCACCAAGCGGGAACATCCTGCGGCCACCAGAGCCTGGGCCAGGTGAAGGCTCATGGCCACACAATCCAAGTTTTCCGGCGCAGTCCAATACTTTCCGGGCACGGCATACCACGCCAGGTGAATCGCGCACTCGGGCTGCGCCGCAGAAACAAGCTCTCGGACCGCGTGCGCCTCACGCAAGTCAACGGCGACCACGGACAAGCGGTCCAGGGCGTCGGCCAGGCGGTCGGTAGATTCCCCCGGCAAGATCGCCGCCCAAACGGTATGGCCCTCCTGAACAATCCGCCGCGTTACGTGCGAGCCGATGAATCCACCTGCCCCTGTGATTAGAACGTTCATTCCCGCGGGCTTCTCAACCCTATACAAATGGCGAGATAAAATCGCGAAATGCCGGCCAACTTGTGTCCTTTGCCGAAACAAATGGGTTTTCAACAGGCCACTGAACTCCAAACGTCGGATCGTCCCACCTGATCCCCTTGGCAGCTTCGGGGTGGTAGAACTCGCTGATCTGGTAATATACCTCAGCGTTATCAACTAGCGTCTGAAAGCCGTGCGCACAGCCTGCTGGAATATAAAGCGCTTTCCGATTGTCTTCGGTTAGCTCGACCGCCATCCACTGCTTGAAGGCAGGCGAATCCGGGCGCAGATCCACAGCTACATCATAAATTGCACCGGATTTACAGCTCACCACTTTGACCTCTTCATACGGCGCCACTTGATAATGTAATCCGCGCAGGGTGCCCTTCTTCTTGTTGAAAGACGTGCTACACTGCGCCACTCGAGGATTGAGGCCGTAAGCCTCGAACTCACGCTGGCAGAAGGTGCGGGCAAAAAAGCCACGGTCATCTTCCATTTTCTCCAGCTCGATGATGTACACTCCATCGAGCTTCGTCTCGATAAAAAGCACTCACTCTCCTCCAGTCAGAGAGTCGCGCTGAAGACGGCACGCTTGAGCCGCCCTCAAACGATCTTCGGCTCGGGAACCGGGATGATGAAATGTCCGCCGCGCCGACGGTACTCGGCCTGCTGCGCCAGAATCTCCTCGGCAAAGTTCCAGGTGAGGAGTAAAACGTAGTCCGGCATTGCCTCCAGGAGTTTCCCTGGCGGATAAATCGGAAGGTGTACTCCTGGCATGTACCGCCCCTGTTTGTAAGTGCTCCGATCGACCACGAACTCTAAAGTCTCGCGCCCGATTCCGCAATAATTTAGGAGTGTGCTGCCTTTGGCGGCGGCGCCATAAGCAGCCAGACGCTTCCCCTTCCGGACAAGATCGCCAAGCAATTCCTGAAGGTTTGCCTTTAGCTTTTCCACGCGCTGGGCAAAGCTCCGGTAAGCCTCCTCTCGATCGACTCCCCAGGCAGACTCCTCGGCCAGCAGCGAGCACACCGCCGGGCTTAGGCGGGCTGTGGCCTCGGGGGTCGCAAACAGGCGCAACGAGCCGCCGTGGATGGAGAGGCGCTCCACGTCGCTGATGATCAACCCGTGCCGACGGAAGAGGCGATCCAGCGCGGTCAGGGAAAAGTAGCACAAATGCTCGTGATAGATGGTGTCGAACTCCGAGCGATCGATCATCTCCTTGACGTAAGGTACCTCAATCACTGCCAATCCGTCGTCCTTCAATACAATGCGCACGCCCTCCAAAAAGCCGTTCAGGTCGGCGACGTGGGCTAACACATTGTTGGCATGGAAGACGTCCGCACCCTGGCCTTCCTCTCGAAGCTTGCCGGCCAACCCCTGCCCGAAGAACTCCCGGAGCGTGGGAATGCCGCGCTCACTCTCCGCCACACGGGCGACGTTGAGCGCGGGTTCGATACCGAGCACGCGGACACCGTGTTGACGATAATACTGGAGGAGATACCCGTCATTGCTGGCCGCTTCAACCACCAAACTTTTGCCACCCAGCCGACGGGACTCGATCAGCCGCTCGGCAATCGCGCGGGCATGCTGCAAAAGCGTATCGGAAAACGAGGAGAAGTAGAGGTAGTTACGAAACAGTTTTTCAGGAGGAACCGTCTCCAGGATTTGAACCAGGGCGCAGCGGGTACAAAAGGCCAGATCGAGCGGGTAAGTGGCCTCGGGGAGTTCAAGCTCCTCGGCCGTCGGCAGGGCGTTGGCGAGAGGAGTCCGCCCCAAGGACAGGATGACTGCCAAGGAAGGTTGCCCACATGAACGACAAGCAGAATTCGTCACTGTCCATCGCCCCCGAAGAACTTTACATACCAGTCAATCGTTTCCCGCAGGCCTTCGTCCAGCGAGTGGACCGGCTTCCAGCCGAGCAATCGGGATGCCTTCTCCGAGGAGAGGTACTGGTTCCGGATTTCGCCCCTCGCCTCATTAAGCACGATCGGCTCGATCTGACCGCAATTCATCAATTGGCGAATCTTGTCCACCATCTCCAATACGGTGACGCGGGATTCGGGGCTGAAGTTGAAGCTTTCTCCGCTGATCTGCGGGGAGTCCATCTGTTCCGCAAGGCTCAGATAGGCACGCGAGACGTCCTTCACATAGATGTAGTCACGAATGTATTGGCCGTCGCTCCGGATCAAGGGACGTTCGCCCCGATACAGAGACCGGATGGTGCCGGGGACGATGCGGGTCCAATTCAGGTCTCCTCCACCATAGACGTTGCCACACCGGGCGACGGCCACGGGGAGGCCGTAGGTGCGATGGTAGGACTGAGCAATCAAATCCGCGCAGCTTTTGGACACTTCGTACGGATGCCGTCCCTGCAAAGGCATATCCTCAGTGTACGGGAGGCGCTCTTGCTCCCCATAAGCCTTGTCGCTCGAGGCGACGACCACCCGCTTGACCAAGTCGGCATGAAGGCGACAAGCCTCCAGCAAGTTCCAGGTGCCGCGGATATTGGTCTCAAAGGTCGGCAAGGGAGAGCGCGAGGCCACGCTGACAATCGCCTGCGCCCCGAGATGGATGACCGTATCGCAGTCGTATGCCAGGAGAGCGCGTTCCAGGGTCCGGAAGTCTTCGAGCCTCCCATTCACGACATGGATGCGGCGAACATAGCCGCTGCGGTAGAGTTCCGACTGCGGGTCAGCATCGAGAACCAGCGCGATCACTTTCGCGCCCTGGTCAACCAGGTCCTTGACTACCCACGAACCCACAATGCCGGTGGCCCCGGTCACTAGAACGCACTTTTCAGCCCAGAATCCTGAAGTGCCCTTCATTCACTCCAAACCTTCCACGGGGCGCTTTTCTTCCACAGCTCATTTAGCGCCACGAAGTCTCGGTAAGTATCCATGCAATGCCAGAACCCCTTGTGGGCATAACCCATGAGCTGACCATCTCGGGCGAGTCGTTCCAGCGGTTCCCGTTCCAGAATGCAGCCGTCCTCGTCTTTGAGATAATCGAAGAAGGTGCGGCGGAAAACAAAGAACCCGCCGCTAATGAACGCATCTTGCGACTGGGCCTTTTCACTGAATTCCTTCACGAGTCCGTCCTCGACGGCCAGCTCCCCGTATCGCGAAACCGGCCGCACCCCAGTCACCGTCGCGATCTTTCCATGCTTTTGATGGAAATCCCAGAGTTTGCCGAGGTCGATATCCGCCACCCCGTCACCGTAAGTCAGCATGAAGTTCTCTGCGGTAATGTACGGCTCAATTCTCTTGACCCGGGCTCCAGTCATTGCCTCCAGGCCCGTGTCCGCGAAAGTGACGGTCCAGTCTTCCAACAGATTCGCATTGTGAACCTCCGCCTCCGCGCGAGACCCCAGCGTCAGAGTAAAGTCGCTGTTCATCAGCCGGTAGTTTAAGAAATACCCCTTGATCATGTTTCCCTTGTAGCCCAGGCAGAGGACGAAGTTCTTGAAGCCGTAATGAGAGTAAATCCTCATGATGTGCCAGAGAATGGGCTTACCGCCGATCTCCACCAGCGGCTTGGGGCGGAACTCCGTTTCTTCCCTCAGACGGGTTCCCATCCCTCCACACAGGATGACGACCTGGGGTGTCACGACGTCAACCTCCTCACACCGCCGTATCTTGGAGCGGCCGTTCCACTGGACGCGCTCGGTTCTGCGGGTGGGGGATTGTTCCTCGGGATCAGACTACCAACGCGGGCAGGCGCCACCCTCCAACGACAAAACCCGAGGTCAGAATGGTCTTTCCCCAATTGACGCCCCTGGAATCTTTCCTCGCGCTGAGAAGCACCGTGCGGTATGTTGCAGATCTCCCGCATGGAGTCCCATCCCTCGCACTTTGCCGTATCCTTAAACTCCGGCGGCTACTGGCTAAAACTTCGCTTAACACAGGACGCCGCTCTTTCAGCTTATGCCAATCGGCTAAGTCGGACGGAAGAAGACCCGGGACACTACGCCTCGCCCCCGTTGTGTCTTTCCTGAGAATCCCCCTTCGTGGTTTGCTCGCCCCCGTAGCCATACCCGTAGCCATACCGGTAGTAATCCCCGTAGCCATAGCCACTTTTCCGCATGTCCACATCGTTGAGCGCCACGCCCAAGATGCGGGTGCCAGCATCATAAAGCAGCGAACGGGCGCGCCGCACCGCGTCGTAAGGCGTCTCGTAAGCGCGGACCACCAAAGCCACGGCATCCGAAACGGTTGAAAGTACGCGGGCGTCCGCCACGCTCAGCAAGGGTGGCGAGTCCAGAATGACGTACTCAAATTCGGCCCGTAATCTCCCCAGAAGTCCAGCAGCCAACGGCGAGGAAAGCAGTTCCGCGGGGTTGGGGGGAATCGGGCCGCAGGGAACGACGCTCAAGTTTGCCACGCCAGGCACAGGCAGGATGGCGTCTCGCAGCTCCACCCGGCCCGTCAGGCACTGCACGAACCCCGGCTCGTTCGGGACGCCGGCCGCCCGATGGCACGCCGGCCGTCGCATGTCGCAATCCACGATGACTACCCGGCTCCCGAGACTCGCCAGCATAGCAGCCAGATTGACAGCCATTGTGGTCTTCCCCTCACCCGGCAACGCGCTGGTAATCAGGATGATCTTTGGCACAGGGTTGGCCGACAGCAAGATTGAGGTCCGCAGGGAGCGAAAGGCCTCGAGGACAGCGGGATCGGTCTGAATCGCTGGCGGCCGCCCCTTCTGCGAATGATGGCCAATGGAAACCAGCTTTCCCTCTGAAGTCTTGCTGGTACCGTCCGGGGAGAATAACGGAATCACGCCCAGAGCAGGCAACCGCACCAGTGTCTCCACCTCATCTGGCGTCTTAAGCGTGTCGTCCAGATACTCCAGGAAGAACGCCAGCCCCACACCCAGCCCAAGGCCTAACACCACGCCCAAGGCGAGATTCAGAAGGACGCGTGGCTTTACCGGGCCCTTTGGGACCTCTGCAGCATCGACAATGCGGATGTTGCTGGCCTTTAATCCCGCCGAAACCTGGGCTTCCTTGAGGCGCTGGAGCAGGCCGTCGTAAAGCTGCTTACTAGTGTCCACTTCGCGCTTCAGGATATTGTATTGAATCGACTTCTCAGCAATGTCGTTGACTTCCTTCTTCTGCTGCTCGAGTGCCTGAGTCAGATACCTCTCGTTCGCCAACGCCGAACGATACTCATCCACAATGTTCTGCGCTAAAGCCTTTTTCTGGCGATCGAGTGACGCCTGCAAAGTGTCGATCTGCTTTTCGAGGGCCACGGCTTTGGGATAGTCAGGCTTGACGGTGGAAGTCAACTGGGAGTAGTCGCGTTCGAGCTCCGACA